>Ga0137370_10000788_pt1 | contig 12423 bp, 8 predicted proteins | sample SagtaG_11_FD_104920 | JGI IMG/M metagenome (GOLD analysis project Ga0137370, IMG submission 104920) | Vadose zone soil microbial communities from Sagehorn Ranch, Mendocino, California, USA - Sage1_R_20_16 metaG | ecosystem: Environmental > Terrestrial > Soil > Vadose zone | place: USA... | reverse complement strand
ATGCTTCGATTCTGCTCTTCCGGCCAAACGATGGTTCACAACTCCGAAAAGGCATTTACTTGGACTTCGGATTTACAAGACTTATAGGCACCGAATGTCACTTAAAGCATGAGTTGGCCGGAAATAAAGCATAAGTTGGCCGCGATTCGCCGCAGAAGTGGGTCCGCCCATGGCCACAAGTTGTTCATTCTCAGTGGCAGGTTTTGACGCGCTGCCGGTTCCTTAAACCACCAGGTAGGCGAGAAGCCAAGAATAAAGCATGAGTTGGCCGCGGGTGCAGTTTCTTCTTTAATCTTGCCGGGGCGACTGACCCCTGCCAAGATTTCCGCTAGTTCGTTGAACTGTTCTCCGGGGCCGCACAAAAAAAGAAATTGCAATAGCTATGGATGTGCGTCATAGTGCGCATATACATATGTCCAAAGACGAAACGCCCGAGAACGTCAGGCACTGGTTCCACGAAGCGATACAGCATCTGTGGCCAGTTGCGGAAGGCTCTCTTTCCTTTCGTAAGACCCCTTGTGTTCGCAAGAATTGCAAGGTGTGCGCCAGCGGGCAGGGCCATCGTAGCTACATCTTGTATGGCCGCCGAGGGAAAGCGCGTGTTTCCCTCTACGTACCTGAAGATTTGGCGTCAGAGGTTGATAAGGCCCTTCAGAACGGACGTGAACTGCAAGCGTTCATGAACGAGGCAGGCGTGCGCTATTTGAACGCGAGGAAGAGGGAACGGCGTCGGAAACCGGGAAAGAAATAGCGGGTGGGAGGAAGGAAGCCTCTGATCATGCTCAGTCCGGAGTATCTGCTGGTGTGGTACCGGAGCTTGGGCCTGTCCGAAGCAACTCGGGCAGTGATTGATCATATTCGATCAGCGCCGCCTTCGCGCCGTGTGGGGGGTGGACGCCAGAATGTCAGCGGGCGGTACCCGAGCCGGAAAATGGGGGTCACCATTCAGTTCGAAAGCCATCGTGTCGAACTCGCCGGCATTTACGAGATGGAGCACGATACCAGCGTGCTGGAATACTACGATCAGCCACCTCCGATCTGTTTGCGCTACCCGGCGGCGCAAGGTAGGCAGCTGGTAGTCATGCATACGCCGGACTACTTTGTCCTTCGCCAAAACGAAGTAGGATGGGAAGAATGGAAGACGGAAGAAGATCTGGTCCGGCTGTCGGAGCACAACCCGAACCGATACCGTTGTGGTGACCACGGATGGATCTGCCCGCCCGGCCGAGAGTACGCTGAACGCTTCGGTCTTTACTACCAGGTTCGATCCTCTGCCGAGATTAACTGGGTTTTCCAACGGAACATTCAGTTCTTGGAAGATTACCTTCGTTTTGATTTTGCTCCGATTTCTTCATGGGTCCGCGAGAGAGTGCTGGCCTACGTATGCGCTTGGCCTGGGGTAAGCTTGCAATTGCTCCTTGAGGACAGTGCCGGGATCGCAGCCCCCGATGATATCTATTCGCTGATCGCCACGGGTCAGCTCTATGTGGATCTCACGGTGGCCGCCCTTGCCGAGCCCTGGGCGGTTCGAGTATATAGCTGCCGGGATGCCGCGCTTGCATGCTCGACGCCGCCCACGCCGCCCCAGGAGCGTCCAAGCCAAAACTCCTGTTGTAATCCGGCACTCCAGACCTCCCCCGCCAGCACACCGTTGACTCAAACCAGGGCTTCCGAAGTCATCAAGAGATTACTCGCTGCCAGCGAAGAGGACTTGAGGGCGGCGAACGAGCGGTCGGAGATCGTTCGACATCACCTCAACGGGGACGCGCCGCCGGTCGTGGTGCCGATCCCACCTCGTACATTACGCCGGTGGCTGTTGGGATATCGCGCCGCTGAAAGGCTCTGGGGCACTGGGTATCTGGGACTTCTACCCCAGCGCCGGCCGGGGAATCCCAGCCCGCGCCTATCTGAAAAATCGACCCAACTCATGAATGAAGTAATCAAGGCCGAGTACGAGACGAAGAAGCAGAAAACCCGCTACGCTTGCTGGATTTTACTTCAGCGAGCTTGCGAGCGGACGGGTGCGCTCACACCCACTTATATGACCTTTTGCACGGCGGTGCGCAAGCGAGCTGGATTTGATCAGAATTCGAAGCGCAAAGGTCATCGAGCTGCCTACTCCCAGGAGCCTTTCTACTTCGAACTGGCGCTGAAGACTCCCCGCCACGGCGATCGTCCCTTTGAGATCTGTCATATCGACCACACGGAGCTCGATATTGAATTGGTCTGCTCGCGTACCCGGCAGAATGTGGGGCGCCCGTGGTACACGATATTGACGGATGCATTCTCCCGCGGGCTGCTGGCGATTTTTCTCACCTTCGACCCGCCCAGTTACCGTTCCTGCATGATGGTGCTGCGCGAGTGTGTTCGCCGCCATGGAAGACTTCCCCAAAACCTCGTCGTGGACGGAGGCAAGGAATTCCAAAGCATCTATTTCGACACCCTCCTCGCGCGATTCGAGTGCACAAAAAAGACACGCCCGCCGGCAAAGGCGCGGTTCGGCTCGGTCTGCGAGAGATTATTCGGCACTTCAAACACACGTTTCATTCATAATCTCGCCGGCAACACCCAAATCATGAAAAATGTCCGGCAGGTTACCAAGAGCGTGAATCCCAAGCGGCACGCCGAATGGACGCTTGCCGAACTTTACGGGTATCTATGCCAATGGGCGTACGAAGTTTACGACACCATCTCCCACCCTGCTCTCGGGCAAAGTCCGCGTGAAGCATTCACTGCGGGGCTTGCGCAGAGCGGGATTCGACCTAACCGGATGGTTACATATGACGAGGAGTTCCGGTTATGGACCTTGCCCACAACAGCCCGAGGACATGCTCGGGTTGTGCCCGGAAAAGGAGTGAAGATCAACCACGTGTTTTACTGGGCGGCAGCGTTACGGAACCCCGAAGTAGAGCGGACGCTGGTACCTGTCCGCTATGACCCTTACGATGCTGGAGTCGCTTACGTCTATGTGCGCAACCACTGGGTGCAGTGCGTTTCGGAGCACTATAGTACTCTCCGAGGCAAGTCTGAGCACGAGTTAATGCTGGCGACAGCTGAGTTGCGCAGACGAGCCCATCGGCACGCCGGACAGTTTACAGTAACGGCGAAGAAGCTCGCGGATTTTCTCGCTTCGGCTGAAGGAGAGCACGCGTTGAGGGTGCAGCGCACTAAAGATCGGGAAGCCAAGGACATCGTGACCACAATTCAGGCCGGACTGGGCGGGCTACCTTGTAACCCTGCAGTCGTGGGCGGAACGCCTTCCGACACCAATGTGCCATCGTCCTTGGCGGTCGAAGCAAGGCCCAAGACACTGAGCTTGGATAACCTCACGATCTATGAGGAGTACTGAAGGTGTCTTCACGTGTTTTCCCTGGCGAGCTCTTGCAGCGGCCGACGAGTGAGCGTCTTGGCTACTTTCGCTCCTACACGGTCGCGCATCCGCGGCTGAAGGCGGTAAGCGAGGCACTTCGGCGAGCCATCCAGGAGCCGGGCGGGGCTTCGCTGATTTTCGTCGTTGGACCAACGGGCGTGGGCAAGACGACACTCCGGCTGCGGATTGAGAAGGAGCTGAAACAGCAATTCCTCGCAGCCAGCGAGCAGGAACCGGGTCGAATTCCTGTGGTCGGAATCGAGGCTGCCGCACCGGATTCGGGCCATTTCAGCTGGAAAGATTATTATCGCCGGGCTTTGCATGCGCTCGAAGAACCGCTCATCAATTACAAGCTCGATTCCCCGATATCCGGCAGCAGATCCGGTGAGTGGAGCGTGGCGGCCAGAGTGTGCAACCCCGAGTTACGCCAAGCCTTAGAACAAGCCCTGCGTCATCGACGGCCCGCGGCCGTGCTGATTGATGAGGCCCAGCACTTCACGAAAATTGGAAGTGGGCGCCGTCTTTCCGACCAGTTGGATTGCCTCAAGTCCCTGGCCAGCCTGACCGGCTGCGTTCATGTGCTGTTCGGCACTTATGAGCTGCTGCCGTGCCGCAATCTTAGTGCGCAACTGAGTCGCCGTAGTCTCGACATCCATTTCCGACGATATCGGGTGGACGATCCAGACGATGCGATTGCTTTTCAGCGCGTGATCTTCAGCTTCCAACGACATCTCCCATTACCTCAGGAGCCGGACCTCTGGCGAGATTGGGAATTCTGTTACACCCACTCACTGGGATGCATCGGGATCCTCAAAGATTGGTTTGCCCGGGCTTTGTCAGACGTTCTCGAACAAGGCGCACCCACACTGACGCGGGCGGATTTGGAACGTTGCGCTTGGTCGCTTAACCAATGCATGACAACAGCACAGGACACCTTGGACGGCGAATCTGTTTTCATTGAAAAACCGGAAACGGCTAATCACCTCCGGGAACTGCTGGGACTTGGGGTAATCGCAGAGGCGGAAGCCGCAAAGCCAGCCGGTACCGGAACGCGAACGGAGCCACGGCCAAAGGGCGACGGGGGATTGAAGCGCAGGGACCGGCGCGTCGGCTCACGCAAACCTGTACGCGACGAAATCGGCGCTCGCCAAGCAGGTTAAATTTGCGCCTCCTCTCTTACGCCCCGCTTCGACGGGGTACTGAGATTGTGCTCCAGGAATATGAAGCCTGGAATATCGACACGCCAATTCTTCCGCCCGTCACGCGTCTCTATCACCTCTCGCCAATCGGGCTGGGGACGCCGATGGTGGAGAGTCTCACAGGTTATATCGTCCGACTTGCCGAGGCACATTGCGTATCGGCAGGTATGTTGTATCGGAAAGAGATTCAGGCTTTGGCCGACAAAGGCAACATCTTTACCTTCCGTGTTTCAAACGGCGCCGGCTACTCCACCCACACCATTAACGGGGTTGGTGCCCCAGCAGCAGATTTTGTGCGCGCGCTGGACACGCTCACGGGGCGCCGCGACCTGTCCTCTCTGACGCTACTCACGTGGGCCCGGGTTCTGCCCAGTCATTCGTTGCTCCGCCGTTGCCGGGCGTGGTGCGAGTGTTGTTTGTACGCTTGGCGAGAAGCAAACCAACCGATTTACGAGCCCCTTCTCTGGACATTGCAGGCCGTCGTCGTCTGTCCGTATCATCGACGGCTCTTGCGCCAAGCCTGTCCGCACTGTGAGCATCAGATAGGCCCTCTGGAGTCATCCTCGCGGCGCGATTGCTGTTTGCGCTGTGGGCAGACGCTCGTGCCCGGAGCGATCGATCCGACCTCAGATTCCAGAATGCTGCCAAGCGACGAACTGGCGTGGGACTCATGGGTGGCAAGCTCCTTGGGGGAGTTACTTGCCGCTACCCCGCAGATTACATGCCCACCCGAAAGGGAGCGTCTCGCACAGACGATTTGCCTTTTCGTTGACAGATTCTGTTCTGGAAATGCGTCCACACTCGCACGGCTCTTGCATGTCGGCAGAGGAGCGGTCAGCAGATGGCAAAGAGAAAAAACTACACCGCGATTGAGCATCCTTTTAAGCATGGCCTACCGCCTGGGAATCTCACTGCGGAACTTGCTGCTCGGATGCCCCATTTCCGCGGCTTCACGAGGATTCGTCCGAGACGCACCAGTCGCGGTGAACGTCTGCAGCCAACCACGAAGAATGGCGCACGGCCGGCGCGTCCATGGTGCCGAGGTCTCGCGAATACTCTACACAGCACTCAGTGAAACCCCGCCGCCCTCCATGGAGCAAGTGATGAGGCGTCTCAACCATGGCAGAGCGACCGTTTACCGACACTTCCCAGAACTCTGCCGTCAGATCGCGCGGCACTACGCGGAGTACCGTGCGAAGCGCGCCATCGAGAGGAAGGCCCTGGCCGCCGAAGAAGTGAGACGGGTAGCCTGCGAACTGCGCGCCAAGGGCATAAGCCTCACACGCCAGCACATACGTCCATTATTGACCAGCTCCGATTACATCAACCTCGAAGAGGGACGTTCAGCCCTGCGGGAGGTCCGCCAACAGATCGCTCTGCAGAGCACCAGCAGATTGGTCCCGTTCAGATTACGATCAACGCCTTTGCAAGATACGGTCCCAACTCTGCAAATAATCGCAAGGTGAAACGGCCGATCCGCGGCCAACTTATGCTTTAATTCCGGCCAACTCATGCTTTAAGTGACACCCCGTGTGACTTGAAGCACAAAATGGCAGCGACTTGAAGCATAAAATGGCAGCGCCAGGGCCGCAAGTCCGTTCCGATCAGCGTAAACGTTCCGGGTGATGGACCCGTGTTGGGAAGGATAAAGTGGCAGTGAGTGCGAAAAGGAAGGATAACGTGGCAGTGAGTGCAGATTGAAGCAGAGGATGGACCCTGCTGCGGTCTCGCCACTCCGCAGCAGTGATCCATCATGGTGCACCATCAATGCACTGGTTCACATTAGTTTGAGCGGAAAGGGCGAAACAAAAACCTTGAAGAATGGTTTGTACAGGTGTAATGTAGCACCTATACTATGGCCAAAGACGAAACGCCGGAAGAGATCAAACGCTGGTTCTTGAACGCAATCCAGAGGCTCTGGCCGATTGCCATGGGTTCCGTTTCGTTGCGGAAGAGCCCCTGTATTCGGGAGAAGTGTTCTGCTTGTGCATCGGGCATAGGACACAGCAGCTATGCCCTGTCGGGCTATCGAGGTAACCGGCGGTTTTCGGTCTACGTGCCTGAGGAACTGGCGCCGGACATTCAGAAGGCGGTTGAGAATGGCCGTCAAGTGCAGGATCTGATGAAGGAGGCCGGGCTGCGCTACGTATACGCCCGGAAGAGAGAGAGACTCGCGAGACCGCGGTGAGATAGGGGCGCTGAGTACGGTCTCCAGGTGCATTTATTAATCGCTGCAAAGCAGAAGTGGAATTCTGCCTTGTACGCAGCCGCGCAGGTGGCAACTGTGCTCACCAATGATGACCTGTTGTTGTGGTTCCAACGACTCGCCATTCCAGCGCAGACGCGTTCGATCATCGACTGCATTCGATCGTCAGGTCCTTCACGCCACGTGGGAGGCGGCCGATCGAATGTGAGCGGCCGGTATCCAAGCAGGAAAATGGGGGTCACCATCCAGTTCGAAAGCCATCGGGTGGAGCTGGCCGGAGTCTACGAGATGGAACACGACGCCGGAGTCTTGGAGTATTTTGATCAGCCGCCGTCGATCAAGTTGGATTACGCAAGCGCGACGGGCAAGAGGATCGGCGTACTTCACACTCCTGACTTCTTTGTCATCCGCGATAGAGACGCCGGGTGGGAAGAATGGAAGACAGAGGAAGAGCTGCAGCGGCTTGCCGAGCGAAACCCCAATCGGTACTGTGCCGGAGCGGAAGGTCGCTGGCGCTGCCCGCCTGGCGCAGATTATGCGGAACGACTGGGGCTCTATTATCGTGTTCGATCTTCGGCCGAGATCGAGTGGGTGTACCAGCGCAACATCCAGTTTCTGGAGGACTACCTGCGCGTCGATTCACCTGCGATCTCGACCGTCAGCCGCGAATCCGCGGTCGCTCACGTCTCAGCAACGCACGGTTTGCCGTTAGAGGATCTGCTGCGCCTGAACACTGTTTCACCGGACGACATCTTCGCCATGATTGCGGCAAACATCCTATACGTGGATCTCCGGGCTGCACCGCTCGCTGAACCCTCTCAGGTGAAAGTGTTTACCACGTCGGAGGTGGCTTCAAGAACAAAGCGCGACAGTGCTCGAAAACTAGATATGTTCTCCTGGGGCGCTGTCCACTGTGGAAGCACGCTTACCTGGGATTGTCGTATCTGGAAAGTGGTGAACATCGGAGAGGCTTCGGTGGGACTGCTCTCGGAAGATCAGAGGCTAACGGAGTTGCCAGTGGCAGCGTTCCAATCGTTGATACGCCAAGGGCGAATCGAGGTGGCTCTCCGCAATCTCGAGCACGTTTCCGATTCGGCCGTCCACCAGCAAATATCCCGGGCAAGCGAACGCGACCTGCAGGTCGCTAATCACCGCGCAAGTCATATCAGTCGGTACCTCGATTTCGGAACGTTGCCGGCAGAGACGGATGTGCCGGCACGCACCTTTTATCGCTGGCTCGCCTGCTATCGAAGCGCGGAGGCGAGCTGCGGCAGCGGATTTGTCGGTCTACTGCCAAAGCATAGTCAACGGGGAAACTATACGCCAAAGTTGCCCGAGGCGTCCCAGCGTTTGATGGAGGAGTTCATCGACCTAGACTATGAGACGTTGAAACAGAAAACAAAATATGCATCCTGGGCAGGATTGAAGGCTGCTTGCGAAAAACAGGGGATACAGGTTCCGAGCTATAAGACGTTCTGTGTTGCGTCCACGCGGCGACCGACCTTCAATCAAACACTAAAGCGGAAGGGCCGGAGGGCGGCCTACCAGGTCGAGACCTTCTATTGGGATTTGGACCAGAAGACACCTCGCCACGGGGATCGTCCACTCGAGATCGCTCACCTCGATCACACAGAGCTGGACATCGAGTTAATCTCCCAATCGGGGCAGGCCCTCGGCCGTCCTTGGATGACGCTCCTTACCGATGCATTCTCCCGGCGGATTCTGGCGTTTTACATCACTTTCGACGCGCCGAGCTATCGGTCCTGCATGATGGTCTTGCGCGAATGCGTGCGGCGGCTGGGGCGCTTTCCACAAAGCCTGGTAGTCGACGGAGGACCGGAGTTCGGGAGCACGTATTTTGAAACGCTGTTGGCGCGATACGAGTGTACGAAGAAAACCAGGCCACCTGCAAAGGCGCGGTTTGGGTCCGTCTGCGAAAGGCTCTTCGGGACCGCCAACACCCATTTCGTGCACAATCTGTTGGGGAATACGCAGATTACTCGCAACGTTCGTCAAGTGACAAAATCAGTTGATCCAAAAAAACACGCCATCTGGCCGCTGGCGGGACTCTATGATCGCATGTGCGAATATCTGTACGACATCTACGACACCATCCAACACCCTGCGCTCGGACTGAGCCCTCGCGAAGCGTACGCCTCTGGCCTAGCGGCTGCTGGACAGCGGCCGCAACGACTGATTGCCTACGATCAGGATTTCCTGATCTGGACACTGCCGACCACATCCAAGGGAACGGCCAAAGTTTCGCCGGGCCGGGGTGTCAAGCTGAATCACTTTTTCTACTGGTCGGACGCCCTTCGTGATCCGGCAATTGAGCAGCAGCAGGTCCCAGTCCGCTACGACCCTTTCGATGCCGGGATCGCCTACGCCTATGTCGGCAAGCGTTGGGTCCAATGCATCTCCGAACACTACAGCAGCCTGCGGGGGAAGTCAGAGCGCGAGTTGATGCTGGCAACGACCGAGTTGCGTAGACGGGCGCAGCAGCATGCTGGTCAGTTCACGGTAACAGCAAAGAAGCTGGCCGATTTTCTCGCTTCCGTCGAGTCCGAAGAGACTTTGCGTGCGCAGCGATTGCAGGATCGCGAAGCCAAAAGCGTACTGACGATTATCGAAGGCGGCCTCGCCAACCCGGACCGCAGAGACATGACATTGAAGGAGGCGGGTGACATTGATCAACAGGATGTTCCCGACGCAGTGAACCTAGGGATTATGCCGAGAACTGCCGCCTCAGCCGAACTCAGAGTCTTCGAGGAATACTGAACGTGTCTCACGAAAACTTTCCGCGTGAGCTCCTCAACCGCCCGGTGAGTGAACGACTCGCCTACTTCCGATCTTACACGGTTGCTCATCCGCTGCTGAAAGAAGCGGACACCGCACTCAAACGAGCTATCCAAGAACCAGCTGGAGGGTCGCTGGTATTCGTGGTCGGCCCGACCGGCGTGGGCAAGACGACTCTGCGGCTGCGAGTTGAGCAGTATTTGAAGGAGGCGTTCCTGCCCGAGGCGAAAGAAGATGTGGGCCGCATCCCGGTGGTCGCCGTGGAAGCCGTGGCGCCGGATTCCGGAAACTTTAATTGGAAAGATTACTACCAGAGAGCCTTGCGGTCGCTGGAGGAACCACTGATTCGCCACAAGATCGGCTCCTGTGGACAGGATCTTCATACCTGCACGAGCAGAACGGCCGGCACCGAGCTACGCTACGCGCTGGAACAGGCATTGCGCTTCCGGCGACCGACCGCGGTGATGGTCGATGAAGCGCAACATCTGACGAAGATGGCAAGCGGACGGAAACTCTCCGATCAACTGGATAGTCTCAAGTCGCTCGCCAATCTAACTGGGTGTGTGCACGTGCTGATCGGGACGTACGAACTTCTGCCCTGCCGGAATCTCAGCGCCCAACTGAGCCGGCGCAGCATCGACATCCATTTCCGACGGTACCGGGCCGACGATCCGAAAGATGTCGAGGCGTTCCAGCGGGTGATCTTCAGTTTTCAGCGGCAACTGCCGTTGGCGGAAGAACCTCAGTTGTGGCGGGATTGGGAATATTGCTATGCCCGATCGATTGGATGCGTCGGAGTGCTCAAGGACTGGCTCACAAGAGGGTTGGCAGCGGCGCTGGAAACAGGCGCCGCCACACTGACGCGAGAACATTTGGAGAAGTACTCCTGGTCGATGGATCAATGCGAAAAGATGGCTCAAGAGGCCCTCGAAGGCGAGTCCGCTCTGACGGAGAAAAGGGAGGTCCGCATACGTTTGCTGACACTGCTGGGGTTGGAGCCCAAGCCAGGATTGACCGACATTGGCGCCACGGCCGAGATCCGAGGAATGACCGCGACAAACCAGGGATCACGGCGCGGAAGGAGCCGCGTCGGAGAACGCAGTCCAGTTCGCGATGCAATCGGGAGCCGCTGTCAGAATGCCGGATAAAGTGCCCACGGCGTACGAAAGGTGGGATATCACGCCGCCAGATCTCCCGCCACGCAGCCGCCTATATCCCCTTGAGCCGATCGGGGTCGGAACACCATTGGTGGAAAGCCTGGCCGGCTATGTGGCGCGACTGGCGGAAGCTCATTGTGTGTCTACCGGCACGCTGTACAGCAAGGAGATCGATGCTCTGACAGGCAAAGGAAATATCTTCACTTTCAGGCTTGGGACAGAGGGCGGTTATTCAATTCATACCATCAACGGTCGGGGTACGGTTGCGGCGGATTTTGTTCGCGCGCTCGAATCGCTCACCCATCGCCGCGACCTGCGCTATTTGACCCTACTGCCTTGGGCCGAGGTGTTTCCGGTCCAAGGCGGATTTCAGCGGCGTGCGCGCGCTTGGTGTCCTCACTGCCTACGCACCTGGCGTACAGATGCAAAAGCGCTTTATGAGCCGCTGCTCTGGACACTGAAACCGGTGACGTTCTGTGCACTTCATCGGCGGCCGCTATGCTTTCTATGTCCCTCCTGCAAACGCCACAACGGCACCCTCGATTGCCGCACGCGATCCGGCCATTGTTCACGGTGCGGCCAGTGGCTCGCACCGACGACATCAGACGTCCTTTCAGACAAGCTGGCGCTTATAAATGACGACCTGGTTTGGGGGGATTGGGTGGTCACCGAACTTGGAGAGCTTCTGGCGGCCGCTCCTGGATTGCCGTTCGCCCCAGCAAGAGCGGACATCGCACAAGTCATCAATCTTTGCGTCGAACGTATGGTGGATGGCAATGCAAGTGCCTTTGCACGCCTCATGGAGGCGGGCCGCGGTCAAGTCAGAAAGTGGCAGACGGGCAAAGCTCAACCGAAGTTTTCGGCGCTCCTGAGCCTCTCATATCAGCTGGGGATATCGTTGCTAAATCTCCTCAACGGAAACCTCACTTCTGTTCCGAAGGAATTTGTCCGGCCGTTCCCGTCGCAACTCAGCAAAGGGCGGTCCGATTCGAAGAAGCCCCGCAGATCGCCACGCCGAATGGAAACCGTCACGGTCCTGCAGACGCTCCAGGCAGCGCTGAATGAGGGCCCACCGCCGTCCGTTCGTCAGGTGATCCAGCGGACGAATCATGACAAACCTATGATTTATCGATATTTCCCTGAGCTTTGCCGCGCTATTGCTCGGCGCTTCGCGGATTACCGGAAGGTTCAGGCAGTCGTAAGGAGAGACCGAGCACGGGTAGAGGTGATAAAGGCCGCCTACCAATTGCACGCCCGGGGTGTCCGCATCACGAGAAAACACCTCCGCCCGCTCTTGACGAGTTCCGATTACACCAATATTGCGGAAGGCCGCGCCGCCCTTCGCCAGGTCAGGGAGGAACTCAGTTGCGGTGGCCGTGGCGTCGCCGGCCGGGAGGAAGCATAAGCTGGCAGTCACTGCCAATTTATGCTTCAAGGCACAAACTCTTGCTTTAAGTGACAGATGAGCGGCCAAACGATGGTTGAAGTCACAACACCACTGGTCCCTCCCCATATTCAGTTAACGACAAGCGGTCCAAAGTTTCCGCGTCATAGGAAAACAGGGAATAATCCGTAAACGTTTGTAATAGCGAAATTCTATCGGCTGGGAATCTCGACTTCCGTATAGCTGCCCGGCCTTGCGGCGTTGACTGCCGCAGCGATGCGTTCAAGGTGCAATCGAACTCGGGACCACTT
>Ga0137370_10000786_pt1 | contig 12438 bp, 6 predicted proteins | sample SagtaG_11_FD_104920 | JGI IMG/M metagenome (GOLD analysis project Ga0137370, IMG submission 104920) | Vadose zone soil microbial communities from Sagehorn Ranch, Mendocino, California, USA - Sage1_R_20_16 metaG | ecosystem: Environmental > Terrestrial > Soil > Vadose zone | place: USA... | reverse complement strand
GTATAAAGCATGATGAAGCCCAGCACGGGACTCAGAGTTGCAACGAAAAAGCCCGCTGCGACCTCTACGCTGCGCCCCACATATCGACGCAGAAAGTACATTGCCACGCATAGGGTCAGTCCTGCTAACAGCCATACGTAACTGAGAAAGTGAGTCGGCGTGATATCCCATCGCGGGTAAATAAATGTCAGTCTGGATGGCCAGATGAGTTTGCTTAGATAAAACCAAACTGCCCGGCTCGCGACGAGAACCCGCTCGATTGGGCTCAGAAATGTAAAAACGGCACGACTGGTCCCCTGGTGGTAACGCTCCCACCACATCGCAAATGCGCCCATGGCGAAACCGAGAACAAGGAACGGTACGATCTGGAAAATTCGCCTCCAGCGGATGGGTTTGTTCTGCAACCACAAGATCAAAAACAAGGCCGCCGGCAACGTGCAGGCCGTTGTCTTGGCCGAAAGCGCAAGGAGATAAAGAATCAAGGCCAACCCATAAAACAGCCAGCGCCGCTTCGTGCGTTCGTTGATAAACGCAATCCACGCCAGCAGTGTGAGCAAAAAGAAAAACGCCATTAGCACATTTTTTCGTTCTGTGATCCACGCCACTGATTCCACTTGCACGGGATGCAAGGCAAAAATTGCTCCCGCCAGCCATGCTCCCGGCACCTTCAATCGAGCTAGTACCGACCAAACGAGCATGGCGTTGGCGATATGCAGCAGAAGATTTACCCAGTGATAACCTGTTGGGTTTAGTCCCCAAAACGCGTGTTCGACGCGAAACGTGGTATAAACCAACGGGAAATACTGCGAAGGCGAATCAAACGAGAACCAGATACGTCGTAAACCATCCGGGGCCGTCAGTAGCTCATTCTTTGTTATGTAGACATCGTCATCCCAGAGGAACCCACCGTTCCATGCAGGGCGATAGACCAGAATCGTGAGGACCGCCAAGACAAGAGCGCAAGCGATTGCGCCACGTCGTGAAGAAAAAAGACGCCCGGCAATTTCGTGCATAAACTACGTGCGACTCACGCGAATTGACGCAAACGGATGCCTTCCACGCCGAATCTTCGTGAAGATGTAAAGGTCGCAGCAATCTGCGGAGCCGGCCCAATTTCAAATGCCCGAGTTGCAACCTTCCGTTTCTCGACGGAATAGCAGCTTTTGTGACTCATAGGATTGACGATAGCGCTAAGGCTTTGCGTGTTGGGTGGTGGATTCTGGCCGCGATTATCTTTGGCGTCGTTATTGCCATCAGGATTCGACTTCTTGGAATTCCACTCGAGCGCGACGAAGGCGAATACGCTTATGCTGGTCAACTCATTTTGCAAGGTGTTCCACCGTACCAGCTCGCCTATAACATGAAGTTCCCGGGCACTTATGCTGCCTACGCCGTGATCATGTCGATCTTTGGACAAACCGTCGCCGGAATTCATCTGGGATTACTCCTGATCAATGTAGCCACCGTCGTCCTGATTTTTTTCCTTGGCCGGCAACTGGTTAATTCAACATTAGGACTTGCTGCGGCGATGAGCTATGCGGTGCTCTCCGTAAGTCCATCGGTGCTAGGGTTTGCCGGCCACGCAACGCATTTTGTGCTGCTCCCTGTGCTTGGTGGAATCCTCCTCCTATGCAAGTCGACAGATCGCCAAGCAGTGGGAAAACTGTTCGCCAGCGGATTGCTCTTTGGCATCGGGCTCTTGATGAAGCAGCCAGCCATTTTTTTCGCTTTCTTCGGAACGATTTATCTCGTCTGCAGCAATCTTCATCGCCGAGTCCGAGCGAAAAAACTTCTCCTGTCAGGCCTGACTTTCGGCGCTGGTGTAATTCTTCCACTGGGAATTACGTGCCTCCTCTTTTGGAAAATTGGCGTGTTCGAAAGGTTCTGGTTTTGGACAATCGATTACGCGCGTCAGTATGGCGGCCTGGTTCCATTTAGTCAGGCGGAGCAACTTCTCGCCTACAGCACCAAAGAGGTGATCTTAGCCACGTGGCCCATCTGGATGCTGACTGCAATCGGAATCGTTTCAGGTTTGTGGGCGCAGCGAACGCGAATCACCACAATTTTTCTGGTCGGATTCCTCTTCTTCTCTGCACTGGCGATCTGCCCGGGATTCTATTTTCGATTACACTATTTTGTCTTGCTGCTCCCAGCTGTCTCGTTGCTGGCTGGCGTTGGTATCGGCAGATTGTCGGATCTCGTTGCGAATCGAGGGACGCTAATCCGATTTCTCTCCATACTGATTCTCGGAGCTGCTCTCGCCTGGCCGATCATTACAGAAAGAAGGTTCTTTTTTGAACTCTCTCCGACTAACGCTTCCCGAGTGATTTATCCAGAAAGTCCCTTCGTGGAATCCATTAGAATTGGAGAATATCTGCGCGAACATACAACCCGAGGTGATACGATAGCCGTCCTCGGTTCCGAGCCGCAGATTTATTTTTATTCAAACCGGCATTCGGCAACCGGCTACATTTACACTTACGGCCTGATGGAAGCCCAAAAGTATGCCACTCAAATGCAACAGGAAATGATTCACGAGATAGAACGCACTCATCCAAAATTTCTCATCTTTGTGGTAATGCCTGATTCCTGGCTGCAACGGCCGGAATCCGAGCGATTGATTTTCACCTGGGCTAATGAATATACGGCGCAAAACTATGCTGTTGCCGGCTTCGTAAACATGTTGGCGCCAGACAGAACAGATTACTATTTTGGCAGCGTTCCCCCATCAGTGCCACAACTAGGAAAATACATTTTGATCTACGAGAGGAAGTCGTAGAAGTGAGAACAACCTTTCATTCGCAACTCGAACACCACGTCGTTGTGCTGCGCTCATTTTCGACAAGTGACGAAGCAAATCCGAATGACCAAATGACGCAGCCGGAGTGCCCCTTTTTATCATTTGGATTTTGTTATTCCTTCGTCATTAGACATTCGTCATTCGTCATTTCTTCAAGATGAAGGCAACGCTCAGGCCACCCTGGCTCACCATTGTTATCTGCCTTTTTCTCGCCGCGCTGACCTGGCTTGTCTTTGGCCAAACCCTCCGGCACGACTTCATTAACTACGACGATCCGCGCTACGTTTATGAGAACACTAAAATAACAAGCGGCGTCAGCCTAAGCGGCATTGCCTGGGCATTCACCCATATTCACTCGATGAACTGGCATCCGCTGACGACGATCTCGCATATGCTCGACTGCCAGGTATATGGATTGAAGCCAGGAGGTCACCATTTCACAAATGTCCTCCTGCACATTGTGGCGGCGATCCTCCTTTTCCTCGCGCTGCAAGAAATGACGGGCACATTTTGGAACAGCGCTTTTGTTGCAGCGGTGTTCGCAATTCACCCGTTACGTGTCGAATCGGTCGCGTGGATAGCCGAGCGGAAGGATGTGCTTAGCGGCGTCTTCTTTATGCTCACGCTGCTCGCCTACGTGCATTATGTGCGCTTGCCATCGATCGGGCGTTATCTCGTCGTAGTATTCGCACTTGCCTGTGGCCTCATGTCTAAGCCGATGCTGGTGACACTGCCGTTCGTGCTCTTGCTTTTGGATCACTGGCCGCTCGATAGAATCAGGGGGCGCTTCTGGAAGCGCGTGGCGGAAAAAATTCCGCTGCTCGCGCTTTCGGCTGTCTCAAGTATCGGCACGCTTGTTGCACAAAAAGGCGCGGTTGGTTGGACCGAGGAGTTGCCGATACTGGAACGAATCAACAACGCGATCATCAGCTATGTTCTCTACATCTGGCAGATGGTCTGGCCGGCGAACCTTGCGGTCTTTTACCCCCATCCGGAGAATCGGTTGTTGCCTTGGGAAATCATCTCTTCCCTCCTTCTTCTAGTTTGCGGCACAGCGATACCGATCGCCCTGCGAAAACAGCGACCCTACTTAATCACAGGTTGGTTATGGTACCTCGGAATGCTTGTGCCAGTTATAGGACTGGTCCAAGTCGGTTGGCAGGGACGCGCTGATCGATACACATACTTGCCCCAAATCGGTCTATACATAGCAATCACATGGACAGTGGCCGATCTGACAGCCTTGTGGCGACGTCAGCGCACAATTTTGAGCACCGCAGCAATACTTACCATAGGTGTTTTGACATGGCGCGCCTGGGCCCAGACTTGGTATTGGCGCGATAGTGAGATACTGTTCAAGCACGCTCTGGCAGTAACCACAAACAACGATGTTGCAGAAAACAATCTCGGCATTGTTTATTTGCGACAAGGTAACGTGGATGAGGCTATCTCCCTGCTGCAAGCTGCTGTGGATCTTCGGCCCGATAATAGTCCCGCCCACGAGAACCTTGCCAAGGCTCTTCTTCAAAAGGGTAAAGTTGCCGATGCACTGATTCACTACCAGAAGCTACTCGAGCTACAACCCGATAACATCGAAGTCCACAACATTGTGGGTACGGCATTGATCCAGCAGCGTCGCATCAGGGAGGGTGTTGAAGAATGGGAGAAGGTCTTGGCGATTCAACCCGACAACGGAAATGCCATGAGCAACCTAGCGTGGGTATTTGCGACCTCGCCCGACGATTCTCTTCGAGACGGCACGAAAGCGATTCAGCTCGCGTCCGAGGCTCTACGCATTTCCGGTAACAGAATCCCAATATTGTTCCGTACATTAGCAGCGGCTTACGCCGAAAGTGGTCGGTTCTCTGAAGCAATCCAGACTGCGCAACAGGGGATTAAATTAGCAAATAGCCAGGGGAACTCTGAGTTGGCTGCTGAGCTCAATGGCAATATTGCGCTTTACCAAGAACAGCGGCCGCTGCGGGATGTCAGTTTAACATATGGCCATTCGCCGCCTCACAGTGAGTAACATAAAGTCGCAAACTCGCGGGCATCCAGTTCGGTTAGCCACAAATGTTCATAGCCGCGGTATTACCGTCGTTATCTACGTGTTCCTTGTCGGAATCAATCTGGCGGTATTTGGTCAAACAGTCCGTCACGACTTTGTTAACTTCGACGACGATTTGTACGTCTATAACACTCCTGCCATTCGGGCTGGCCTAACGATACAAGGCATTGCACAAGCTTTTGTCAGTCCACATGCAGGTAATTGGCACCCATTAGCGACTATCTCTCACATGCTGGATTGCCAGCTGTATGGCCTGAACGCTGGCGGCCATCACGCTACGAACGTGGTTTTGCATACTATCGCAACGCTCCTCTTGTTTTGTGTGCTGCGGCAAATGACCGGCGCAATTTGGAAGAGTGTGATTGTCGCTGCGTTATTTGCGGTTCATCCACTTCATGTCGAATCAGTCGCATGGGTAAGCGAGCGAAAAGACGTGCTCAGCGCAGTGTTCTTCATGCTCACGTTAATCGCATATGTGCGTTATGTGCGTACGCCATCAAACGCGCGTTATTTGACAGTGGCAATCATGTTCACCTTCGGCCTCATGTCCAAGTCAATGCTGATAAGCACTCCCTGTGTCCTTCTCCTTTTGGATTACTGGCCGCTTAATCGTTTTAAACAGTTCCCCTCAACAGGAGACGCCACAATCTCAGGGTGTGATGATCAAACACAGACAATAGGACGCCTCTTTCTCGAAAAGGTTCCGTTGTTTGTTCTTTCCGCAGCCGCCGGAGCCATCACATTTATCCTGCAAAAACGTGCTACTGGCGCGATTCCACCGTTGCCCTTCCTCTGGCGAGTCGAAAACGCGGTCGCAAGTTACCCGATTTACCTCTGGCAAACCTTGCGGCCGACAGGCCTCGCCGTTTTCTATCCTCATCCAAATGGCAGCCTGGAAATTTGGCAAGTTATTCTTGCAACCGGGTTCCTACTAACCATCACAACAGCGGCAATGGTTTTGCGACGTAAGCAGCCTTACCTGTTCACAGGGTGGTTTTGGTACCTCGTTATGCTCGTCCCAGTCATCGGCATCGTCCAAGTCGGAGAACAAGGTCATGCAGATCGCTATACCTACCTGCCACTTGTCGGTCTCTTTTTGCTCGCGATTTGGCTCGTTGCTGACATGCTAGGAGCCCGTCGGCCGAGGTCGCAGTTTGCTGTAGCTATCGCGGTAGTAATCGTTGCTGTTTTGGCGTGGATGGCATTCGTTCAGACTTCCTACTGGCGCAACAGCGAAACTCTTTGGACTCACACTCTTGCGGTGACGTCGGACAACGACGTTGCCCACAATAATCTTGGATACCTGTGCGTCGATCGCGAAGAACTAGACAAGGCGATCTCGCATTTTGAAGCCGCGTTAAGGATCAGGTCCGGTAAGCTGGATCCCCATTACGACGTCGGTTCGGCGTTTATGCAAATGAACCTCGCCAACGCTCTCGCCCGAAAAGGACAATCCGATGAAGCCATAGCGCACTATGACGAAGCAATAGCATTGCAACCGTATTATGCGGATGCTTTTTACAACCGCGGTAGCGTTTTTTTTCACAAAGGCCGCGTCGATGAAGCAATGGCGGATTGGGAGTGGACTCTCAAATTGCAACCCAGTGACGCGAATGCCCATACTGGCCTCGGTAACGCGCTTTTGCAGAAGGGTTCGCCAAGGGAGGCGATTATCCATTACGAACAAGCATTGGCACTAGCTCCCGAAGATCCCCATTCTCGCAACAATATTGCCTGGGTTCTAGCGACATCTTCTGATGACTCAATCCGCGACGGCGCCAAAGCGATCGACTTGGCCCAAGTAGCAGTCGCGCTTTCAGGAGGTAGAGAACCACGCTTTCTCCGCACGCTGGCAGCTGCGTATGCGGAGACCGGCCGATTCCCTGAAGCCTTGGGCGTAGCCCAGCAAGCCATAGCCATAGCTCGAATGCAGGGGAAAGGAGGACTGGCAAACCGCCTCGAAACAGACCTTATGCTCTATCGCCGACGCCTGCCGCTTTGGCAAAACTCACTTGGCGGTTAAGATGAGCAGGGTAAAAAACAGATCCAAGAAGGACACGCGCGAGTTCTCCAACAGTCGGTTAGAAAACTGCGCCTTGTTGAGATTCGCATCTCTTTATGTCTGTATCGCTTTAGTTGCAATCATTTGGTTCGTTTTTGGTCAAACTCTGCAGCACGATTTCGTCAATTTCGACGATCACGTGTACGTGCACGAAAACCCGCGGATCACACAGGGCCTCACAACACGTGGACTGGTCGACGCATTTACTCATACTCATGCACGAAACTGGCATCCGCTAACGACTATTTCGCATATGCTCGATTGCGAGTTATACGGATTGCAGGCGGGATGGCATCACTCCACCAATGTGCTGCTTCATACAATAGCCGTATTACTGCTCTTTCTTGTGCTCGATCAAATGACCGGAGGTTCGAGCCGGACTGGCAGTATTTGGCAAAGCGCTTTCGTGGCATCGCTGTTCGCCATTCATCCGTTGCACGTCGAATCTGTCGCATGGGTCTCGGAGCGCAAAGATGTGCTCAGCGCCGTTTTTTTCATGCTTACGCTAGGCGCCTATGTGCGTTATGTGCACAAGCCATCCGTTGCTCGCTATGTGACAGTGGCGTTGTTCTTTGCTCTCGGTCTGATGTCGAAACCCATGCTCGTAACGCTGCCGTTCGTACTTCTGCTCCTGGATTACTGGCCGCTTAAGAGAATTAGGAGTCAGGCGGCAGAAGTCAGCCTGCCCGCCGCAGCCTCGGCGAAGGCGGGAGGCCGGAAATCGCCGATCAATAGTCAGTGGCGAATAGTTAGTCGTCTTGTAATAGAGAAGATTCCGTTGTTCGCACTGTCCGCTCTCTCTTGCGTAGCAACCATGCTGGCACAGGTCTACAGCACAGAAGCAATCGAGCAACTGCCATTCATGTGGAGACTGAACACCGCAGCTGTCAGTTACATTGCCTACATTTGGCAGATGTTCTGGCCCGCACGGCTGGGGGCTTTTTATCCGAATCCCAACGACCAACTGCCTTTTTGGCAGGTTCTTTTGGCAATTGCGTTTCTGATCTCAGTCAGCCTGTTGGCAGTCCTTTGGGGGAAAGAACGACCGTACATTTTCACTGGCTGGTTTTGGTATGTCGTGATGCTTGTGCCTGTGATCGGCTTGGTACAGACCGGCGAGCAAGCGCGCGCGGACCGCTACACTTACCTGCCGCAGATCGGTTTGTATGTGCTGATTACGTGGGGCACCACGGATCTGATGACGATACTAATGACGCGCAGTTCCGGCTCACGAGCTGTCTCGACCAGCTTGCGGCCGATCATTCGTGGACCGCGTGGAGTCCGAACAGACGGCCCGCAGGGCCGTGGCTACAAGGCATTCTGCGCCGCTATCGCGGCAGCGACTATCATTGCGTTGAGTTGGCGCGCGTTTGTGCAGACGTCGTATTGGAAAAACAGCGAGATGCTCTGGAACCACACGTTGGCTGTTACGACTAACAACGACATGGCACATAACAGTCTCGGCGATCTTTTCCTGCGACATGGCGAATTGGATACCGCGATTTCGCACTTCGAGAAGGCATTGGAAATTCGATCGCGCACCGCTGCCGCCCACTACAATCTTGGTGGGGCGCTCATCGAGAATAGTCTTGCTACTGCCCTCGTCCGAAAAGGCCGGCTAAGTGAAGCAATCGGGCATTACGAGAAAGCGATGAAGCTGCGACCTGACTACGGCGACCCATATTTAAATCTTGGCAGCATTCTATTTCAGCAGGGCCGCACGGAGGAGGCGATTGCACAATGGCACAAGGCGGCTGCGACCCAGCCAAACGACGCGGGCTTCCACATGATTCTGGGCAACGCGTTTCTTCAAAGGGCATTACAGAAAGATGCAATCGCCGAGTACGAGCATGCGGCACGCATCTACCCGCACGACCCCAAGTCTCGCAACAGCTTGGCGTGGCTTCTCGCGACTTCCTCGGATGCTTCAACTCGCGATGGGAATCGGGCAATCGAAGTCGCCGAACAAACCGTGCAACTCTCGGGCGGCAAAGATCCGAATTCTCTCCGAACTCTCGCGGCTTCCTACGCGGAGGCCGGCCAGTTCTCCGAAGCGATCAACGCCGCTCAACGAGCTAAGGAGATAGCGACTAGCCAAGGCAATCTCCAGCTCGCGAAGATCCTTCAAGGAGACATCGCTCTTTACCAGATAGAGCTTCCGCTCCGTCAAACGTTTCCGGAGAAATAACCCAGAGGCGATTCCAGGAGCAAGTTGTGCTGCTCGCGGGACCTTTCGGAGCTTACCAACCATTGAGTTTAACAGGCCGCGGACTGGACACCGCCGCTCCTTAAGATACCGCAAGCCAGGCGCTTTGTAGCGCCTGCCCGATGACATTCTTCCAAGTTATCATCAGTCGGAGCAGGGCCTTCGCACCGAGTTATTGTTCTTTATGGTAAGGTAATCCCAACTCGTAGAGCGCAATTTCATCCCGGAGAGCGTTGGACAACGTGGAATTGCCTTGGATCTTTGCCTCTTGTAAACCCTGTTGGGCAGTTTTCGTAGCTTCAGCAAACCGGCCAGATTCGGCGTAGGCCGCAGCCAGGATACGTAGAACAATCGGGTGATTTTCACTTCGAGAGCTTTCCGAGTCGGCCTGTTCAGCCAGAAGAACAGCCTCTGATCCATTTCTGAGCGACGAGTCTGAGGATGTTGCCAGGATCCAAGCTAGATTACTTTGCGCGGGCACGTTTTCGGGCGAAATCCTAAGGGCATTTCTATAAGCAGCGATCGCTTCTCGGACGCGGCCTTTTGCGAGAAATGCGCTTCCCAGATTTGCATGAGCATCTGCGTTATCCGCCTGCAACTCGAGCACTTTTTGGTAATGAGCAATCGCTTCGTCCAATCGACCCTTGCGGAGCAAGGCGCTCGCTAGATTGTACTGGGGCTCAGCCTGACTCGGCGATAGCGCGAGGCATGCCAGGTAACGATCGATAGCGCCATCAAAATCTCCTTTCGAAACAAGCGCGTTCGCCAGATTGCAGGAGGCTTCCCCGTAATCTGGCTGGACCTTCAGCGCCTTCTCATATTGAGCAATTGCGTCGTCCACGCGTCCAGTCCCAAAAAGCGTAACACCAAGATTGTTGCGAGCTTCTGCATCAGCAGGGTTTATTTCCAATGCCTTTTCGTAATGAGCGACCGCGCCGTCGAGTTGGCCTTTCTGTACAAGAAGCCGGCCCAAATTGTAATGCGCCTCGGCATAATTTGACCGCAGCTCAATCGCCTGCTGATAATGAGTGATCGCCTCATCGGTCTTTCCCCGCTCGTTAAGAGCGATGCCCAAATTGTAATGTGCCATCCAGCAATTCGGATTCTTAGTCAATGTTGCCGTGTACAGCGTGACCACATCGTGGTAAATAGCAGTCTGTCGCCAGGTCAGCAATCCAAGCGAAAACAAAAAAAACGCAGAGACCCCAACGAGCGCTGTTGTAGCCACGGCGCTGTTTCGCCGTGTTGATGCCAACTCTGGAAAGCGCCTCGACACAGCGAGGCGGCTACAACCCGTTACAATCCCCGCGCCAGCGAGCGCGAGAGGTCCCATGCTCGCCAGATACTGAAAATGATCGCTCACAAAGGAGTAACGGAAGAAAAAAACGTTGAAAAAACCGAGCACTGGAAACAAGGAAACCACATAGTACGCTGCCGCGACGAACACAGCACGACTCCATTTCGCTGGGACTAACCACAAAACGAGCAGTCCGATGAAAGCCGCGAGAAGCGGGAAATAGGCCGTTAGCTTTGACGAATCAATTTCCCATCGTGGATAGATGAATATGAGCGGATCCGGCCAGACCAGCTTCGCCAGGTAAAACCATACCGCGCGTCCCGCGACGATAAGCCGTTCCGGCCATGTCTGCGCCCACTCAGCACCAATCGCGCCCGCGTGAAATTTTTGCTCGAAGATCGTCCAGATGCTGGCAACCGCCGATATCAGCAAAAATGGAACAAGCGCCAAAACATTACGGCGACTAATTCGTCCTGTTTTCCACCAGATACAGAGCGCAAGCACGACAGGCAACATGACCACCGAAGGCTTGCTTAGAGTAGCCAGGATGAAGAAGAGTAAAGAAAGAGCAAACCACAGAATCGGAGAATGGGAGCATCGCCGAAACGGCGATTCCGTCCGTTCGTCTGGCGAATTTCGTTCCGAACTATCCGTGTCATCCACGCAATCCGCGGTTTCCTTATCCCATTTCAAAAAGTAGAAAATCGACAGAAGATAAAAGAGGCCTGACTGCGCATTTTTGAGCTCAGTTACCCAGGCGACTGATTGAACCATCACCGGGTGCGAAGCCCAAAGGGCCGCTCCCAGCCAGGCACCGCGAACGGTAAGCTGGCGTAAGACCTGCCATAGCAAGACAGCCGATCCGGCATGCAAAAGCACATTCAGGAGGTGGTATGGCCACGGCGACAGACCGACGAAGTTATGCAGAATCCAAAATGTGGTAAGTACCAGCGGGTAATAGACTGCTCGCGTGGTGGTCCAGACTTCCTTTAATCCAAGCGGACCAACAATGCACGGATTCTGGGTCAAATGTGATTCATCGTCCCAGAGGAAGCCGGCATTAAAAACCCTCACATATGCCGCGAAAACTAGAACGATTAGAAGGAATCCCCAAAGCCAGTTCGTCCGCTCAAAAAATCTAACCACGAATGAACACAAATGGACACAAATCCAAAAAATACAAGAGTTGAACCACTGGTGATGGCACGCAGTAGAAGGCAAAACTCATGCTCTCATGTGCTCAGTGGAATCCGTGTCATCCGCATAATCTGCGGCTTCCCGGTACAGCGATTCACGAATTTCACAAGTGAACACCAAATTTTCGGACGAACCACCGATTACCCGGATAGCACGGATAAGAAATACGAGAAAAAACTCTAAGCCAGTCGCCCACGAAACAGGCGGAAAGCGCAAAAGGAGAAAACGAATTTACCTGTGAACTTTTCGCGCCTTTTCGCGTATTTCGTGAGCAGTAAGTCACTTTAACTCTGAGGACTTCGTGTCAATTCATGTGCCTTAGTGGTCACACAAAAGCAAAGCGGCCGGGCCCTCGATGAGCCCGGCCGCCGTGAATTACTGCGGTTTTCGCTCTAGAATCTCTTCTTTAAGCCGACGTACCAGAAGCGGCCTTTGATGTTAGCAACCGACTCGTCGTAACCATTCTCGAACGAACCTCCCACAAACGGCGGATCCTCATCCAATACGTTCTGCATTCCCAGCGTGACGGTCGTGTTATTGAGCCACCACTGCCAGTTGCTGCAGCCATATTCGGCTGTTGAGACGGGCACCACGTTCTTCTCCTTGCCATCCTTCATCTTCACGTTTTTCCCACCATCCTTGGCATAGCCAGGTACCTCGGCCGGCGCTGGCGGTGGCAGGTTAAATGTGTAGTTCAGGATCAGATCCAGTGTGGTCCACGCGGAGATTTTCCGCGCGCGAACTTCACCACCGCCACCGAACGGGCCACTTCTAGGCTCGTTGAGCTTTGTCGATCCTGTCAGAGTGG
>Ga0137370_10000782_pt1 | contig 12450 bp, 12 predicted proteins | sample SagtaG_11_FD_104920 | JGI IMG/M metagenome (GOLD analysis project Ga0137370, IMG submission 104920) | Vadose zone soil microbial communities from Sagehorn Ranch, Mendocino, California, USA - Sage1_R_20_16 metaG | ecosystem: Environmental > Terrestrial > Soil > Vadose zone | place: USA... | reverse complement strand
TTCCCGCTACCCTCCTGTTCCCACAGCGGGACGATCATGTCTGCTGCCTCCTTGCCCGATGCCAGTTCAAGCGAAAGATCGAGCGTTACGAGGGCCCGCTGAATCGGCAATCTCGCCAATGATTCCTGCAGCCGACGAAGCGAGTAGCGGCGTAGGACGGACGTTGCCGTACTGTCGAACAACATGATCGACACTGCGCCGGTGGTGGCATCAACTACTCCTCGGCCCGATACCGAGACATAGACGACGGTGGTGGGGTCTACCCGCTCTGGCAGCCACTCTTCCAACACCTCGACCAGGTCGCTCTTGAGGGCATGGGTGTCAACGAGGGTGCGCACGCGCTCGGAAGGAATCCCTCCGATCGATTTGAGGTACGTAGCCATGACTTCCGCATCTCGTGCCGCGTGCTTGACCCTGGCAATGCCGGTTTCCCGAAAGCGCCCCACGCCGATGACAATGCCTACGGCCTTTGGCTGTTTGAGTAGACCTGTTCGTATCGGCAGTTGATCGACGTCGACCGGCAGCGCGACAGCCTCCGTCGCAGACTCAGGCTTCATCGCCACCAGAAACTTCTTGGCGGACGGGAGCTGGACCGATGGGGAGCCGGCACGCAACATCAGCGTCAACTCCTCCAGCACGGCGTCTTTGACCATCCCGACTTTGCCGTCCAACGTCAGGTGTTTCACCTCGCCGGGCTGCAGGTCGCCGACAGCGACTATGCTGGGGATCCGCTCGATCAAGGGAAGCGTGGCGGTCACCGACAGCTCGACAGCCCGTGCGGTTCCAGGCCCTTCATTTTTGACTTCAACTTCGATCGCGACGGCTTCACCGGTATGGAGCACCTGATTGCGATTCTGGTTACGGACGATCGCCCGGAAAATCACCGTGGCAGGTCCGTCCACTGGGACCGGTACAGGAACGGCTACCGCCGACTGCGGCAGGACTGTCGGTTTCGCAGATGCGAATGCCCCACCGGCCTGGCGTGCTTGAGCGGCATCGATAATCATGCTGGACGTTCCGAGTTGCTTCGCCATACCGTCCGTTACATAACCCATGGCTTCTTGGGCAATATTGTCGAGACCCTTCACCTCACACGAAGCTTCGGTGACATCGACTTCTCCATGACCAATGCTTTGAATCTTCTTGCTGTAGAGGACCCTCCCATCGGCAGCCGTGTAGGCAAAGTCCAATCCCAGGGTGACCGTGGCTGGATAACTCTTGTCGGCCTTTCGAGGGATCGCCAGATCGACATGGGCCAGGCCCAACGCCGCATCGACAATGCCATCAGTCGCAGACGAGGACCCCCTCTCACCAGTCAGGACCTTCTCGAAGACGCGGCCTGTCTTCCGCCTGAGCATTTCCTGCAGCGGAGCGCTGATCGGCAAGGATTGCCTCTGGCCGCAGGCGTCCTGATAGGTGAGCTGCGCCCCTGCGATACTTGGGTCGGATCGAAGCTGGACGGTCAGAGGGAGATAGTATCCGATGGTCGAGTCGTCTCGACTCGAAAAGAGCGAGCAGCTCGTCAACGTCGCAACACCCAGCCCCGCGACAACCCATGAGGCTGCACGAAATAGAAAGGAAGAACGCGCTGAATCAATGGCCTGCACAATCATCCTTATACAGAAAAGCATCCGATGGGCACAACTCGACGGCCTAGCCGAGCGAGACACGCGCGACTTGCGGGACAGGCGAGACGAGGTAGGAGTATAATCTGTTCACGTCCTGCCTTTCGCGCATCTCTCGCGCTTCACGCGCCGCGTCTCGCGATTGACAGCCCCACACCCCTCGGTTAAGTTCATCCCCATGGCTGAGTCTTCTTCGCCGGCACCGGAATCGCCATCGTCGCCGCGGCTCTCCTGGTCGGCTGTCAGCCGGCTCATTCGTCTCCAGAATCAGACTGGGACCTGGCTGCTCATGCTCCCGACTCTCTGGTCCTTGGTCTTGGCTGCGCGCGGTATGCCTCCGCTTCACTTGTTCGCCATCTTCGTCACTGGGTCCTTCGTCATGCGTAGCGCGGGGGTCGTGCTCAACGATTTAGCGGATCAATCCTTGGATCGACATGTGGCGCGCACACGGGTACGGCCAATCGCGTCTGGTGAACTCAGCACCAGGCATGCTCTGCTGGTCGTCGGTCTCCTCCTCTCGCTGGCCGGAATCCTCGTGCTGCTCCTTGACCCACTTACAATCCTCTTAAGTCCGATCGCCATACTCTTGGCGAGCCTCTACCCCTTTGCAAAACGCGTGATCCACATCCCGCAAGCCATATTGGGTATCGCCTTCGGCTGGGGTACCATCATGGCCTGGACCGCCTCGCGGGGGACCATCGAAGCGCCGGCCTGGTGCCTGTTCGCTGCAACGGTCTGCTGGGCAATCGGATACGATACGATCTACGCGCTTCAAGATCGGGAGGACGATCGTCTGATCGGAGTGAAATCTTCGGCGCTGTTGTTCGGTTCGTCGACGTGGATCGCCGTCGGCATAGTCTTGTGCGCGATGCTGCTGCTGCTGGGACTTGCAGGCTGGTTCGCCCACATCGGCTGGATCTACTATGCAGCGCTCGCGGTCATTGGAGTGTGGTGTCTGAGACAAGCCCTGCAGCTTAGACAGGCCGTCCCGGCTCCCACTGCCTTCTACATGTTTTCGCAACATGTATGGGTAGGAGCCGCAGTCTTCTTTGGAATGGTTGCGGGATTTCTGCTCTGAGTTCAGCCCGCCGGCTTTTCGATGGGGGCATCCGGCTTCGGCGCACGCAACGTCCCAAGGTACATCGTCACGGCCTTGGCATCGGCATCGCTGAGTCCGAGTGCCGGCATCCTGGTTTCCGGCTTCATCGCCTGCGGGTTCCTCACCCACCGATAGATCCAGGTCCCGTTCAATCTGAAGCCTGCACGGTCGAGCGCCGGCCCGACCTTGCCGCCATCTGCGCCAATGCTATGGCAGCCGTTACAGCCATACTTGTTCTCATAGAGCCGGTGGCCGAGCTCCACCATCTTCGCAACCTGTTCCGGTTTCACAGTGAGATCTGGCCGGGCTATGCTCGTCCCCTTTCCCGGCCTCGTAGAGAAATTATTTAGCGCGGCCTGCGCAGCATCGAATTCCTTTTTCGCCTGTGCCATGGCTGCCATTTCCTTCGCGTAGACTGCATCATCGACATCGACGTTTTTCTTCTCGGCCTCTTCGCTGGCTTGCTTCTCGGCCGCCTCATACGTTTTCGTGGCCTGGTCTAAATTGGCTTGGGCCGTTTGGAGCGCCGCGGTCAGCTCTTTCTTCCGCTCTTCAACTTTAAACTCCATCTTCATGCCGTGGAGGCCGCGGACATAACCGACAATGGCCCAAATTTCGTCTTCGGACAGGGTGTACTTGAAGGTCGGCATGGTGGGCACGGCAAAATCGTCGTCGCCGATCACGTCCCCGCCCTCACTCGTATCCTTCATGTCGCGTGAAATCGTACTGAAGATGTCATTGTCTTTCAAGGTGGCCATCTCTGACTTATTCGAGAGGTCTTTGGGCTTCGGATCGGGCATCGAGGCCCAATTGAATCCTTCGTTCTGGTGTCCTGTCGCACCGTGACAGTGCGAGCAGTAGTGGCTGTAGAGTTCATGCCCCTTCTGCTGCTGCTCGTTAGCACAACCCAAGGTCGCCATGGCCCAGATGCCAACTAGTCCACCCACCACTCCCAATAGGTATCGACGAGCCGCCTTCATGCTGAATGCCCTTTCTTGAGCTTGCGGATCAGAACGAACTGAAATCCGAGGGCCAGACCCACTGCGATGGCCGCATAGTAATAGCCGGAATAATTCGGTGGCGCTTCTGCGCGGAAATTCCACCAAGCGGTGACCGCCTTTTGGGACCCCTTCTCCTTCAGTTCGCCACTTGCGTCCTTCTTGCCATCCCAGACGGCGAAGGCGATATTGATGAACCCACCTGTCGTGATCTTCGTATCTTCGTCCGGATGTCCGGTGTCGAGCAGCCGCGAAAAGACAACTTTCCATGTGCCGTTGGAATAGACGCCTTTGGCTTTCACGTCTTGGTGCGTCTGTACCTTGAGTGTGCCAAAGCCCTTGGCATTCATGTCGACGCCTTTGTTGTCTTTGTTCTTCCAATACCAAATATTCACCGGGCCGCCTTCCACTTGCGCCATCGGCTGGCCATGCGCAAAGTGGGCCTTCTTGTCGCCCACCATGAACTCAATCGCGGCCGCATCGTCCGGATCCTCCGTCGGGTCGGCGTACTCCAGCAGAATGGCGACGTTGGTCCCGTCATGCAAGGCACGCACGTTCAGATCTTTGACCGTCCCATCCAGAATACGAGTCGGCCAATGGACCTGAGGCGACATCGGGAATCTCGCCAGGGTCGCGCTGTTCCACACAGCCGCAGTCGGGTCATCGATCGGCAGGCCTCCCTTCACCATCGGAGCGCTGACCGAGACGCTTTGCAGGGTTGAGACGGGCGGAGCGGTGGCCGCGACCTTTTCCTCGGCTGAGACGGGCTGCACAATCAGAGACCCCATGGCAAGCCATACCGCAACGCCGACATTCGGAACGATTTGGTTCAGTCCCTGCTTCATAAGTTCCGTCCTCTCCCTACTCACTCCTCAGAGGGTGGGGCTGTGCACCTTACACGCGCGCACTTCCTCACCAACCCGACCACCCCCACATTTCCTGATCATCTTCCTCGTCTCTTCAAGGGGCGGATAGGTTTGTCTCCAACTGCGCGCGTTCAACGAGGGCCTTCTGAGGCCGCGCGTTGCGCGAGCAAAGGAGACAACCCATCTGCCCCGCTACTCCCATGTCCGAGGCGATTGATGCGCTCCATCGTACTCGCCCATGATGATTTTCCAGATCCATTCGTCAGGAAGTTCGACTTCCCAGCGAGGCATTGCGGATTTCCATGGCATCCCCTCGATTGGGAGGCCGACGCCGCCCTTCTTGATGCGCCAGAAGAGATAGCTTTCCTGGAGCATGGCGATTGTGGTTGGATCGGAGAAGTTGGCCGGGGGAGGATTGAATCCCCTGGCCGCCGGACCCTTGCCATCGAAGTTTCCGCCGTGGCAGGGGGAACAGAACGCGGCATAGAAACCCTTCCCCTGCTGGATGTTGTCTGGTGTCTTTGCAACGGGACTCGACAAGCCGGTATATTCGCCTGGCGGCGCCGGGTGAATCGTCCGGTTTTCTGATGGCGGCGCATCACTCACCGCCGTATTGTTATAGGTTTGCCAGCCGACCAGCAAAGGGAACAGAATCAGGACGCCGTAACGCACTGCTTGCAGCCCGCCAATATTCTCTCCCGTCAGGAACCGTTGGATCGGGCCCCAGAAGGCCTCTTTGGACTCTGCGCTCAATGTGGCAAAGATCAGAAAGCCCGACGTCGTCAGCATCAGATAGAGAAAAACCAGACTGGCCGGCAGCGGCGCCGAGCCGGGGATATTGGGCACGACAAACTTACAGATCGCATAGGCGATCACATTCAAAATGATGAGTTTGATCAACGGCCCCATACGTTCCTCCTCAGTGCGCTTGCGCCACGGCCACTGGACCGGACTGGGCTGCCTTCGCAGGAGCGGCAGGCGCCTGTCCCGGCGCGTCCAGTTCGGTTACAGTGACAGAAATCGGTTCCCCGCTCATCTGCTGCAGAAATGCAATGACCGAGAGAATCTCATTCCTGGACAGCCCGATCGGATTCTTATTAATGTAGGGCATCCGGGCCGGATACTCCTTCGCCACTCCTTCATGGCGATAGTCGAGATAGATATAGGCCTGCGGTTGCGTCAAACTTTCAAAAAGAAACTCGCGGCTCAACTTGGCCCCAATCCCCTTTAGGTCCGGGCATCGGGCCGATTCGCTGGGGCCGATCGTGTGACAAAGCGCGCATTGGCCCTTACTAAAGAAAATCTTCTGCCCGATGGTCGCCATGTCGGTCTGAGTTTTCACCGTGGCAATATCGAATTTCTCCTCGACAGGCGGCAACGAAGCCATTTGCGGCACCGACAACGCGACGAGGGTGAAGAGGCCAAGCACAATCGCGACAAATCCAATGACCCGGACGAACGAGGCGCGAATGAAGAGGAGGATCAGGATCCCGATTCCCACCACTGAGAGACCAATCAACTGCAACTTGACAACTTTGCTCATAACCACCCTTCCGTGTGGAATGGTAAATGTTGAATGTTCAATGTTGAATGGAGAGTCAACTCAACATTCCTAATTCATAATCCACAATTCATCAATGCGCTTTCGGTTCATCGAGCGCACTCGATGCGCCTGCCATCGCCGGCATGCCCTGCGGCAACTCGACCTTACTCGCTCCACCAGGCGCCTTCGCCTTATCACCCATCGTGGCCACCCAGAAGATGAAGGCGACCAGCATACAGAAAAAAAATGTGTTCAAGGACATGAGCGCAGCAGCATAGCCGAGCGCCGGTGAAAACGCGTAGGGGGACGTATCGCGGACCACGCCATAGACATGCCAATGGACGCGGGAGGACGACCGTGCGTAGCCCATCAGCGTCATCAGGAGGACGACCATGACTGCGTTGAGGACGAGCGAGTAACCGGCTCGTGGAGGCATCTTGCCCCAGACCATTTCCGTCGTGGTCTTGGCACTTCTCAGCAACAAGGCCGTCAGCGGGGTGATCGTCAACATGACACCGAGCACGACCAATACCTGAGACGTCGAAAAGTAATTGATGCGAATGAGAGCGGGAACGAAATACCCCCACACGCCGAGGATGATCACCGCGATCGCCGCGAGGGCAAGGATGGCGCCCATGATCGCTTTGGCGACCTTGGCCCAACCAGCGGTTTCCTGCTTGCCTGCCCGCCAATACATGATGAAGCTCATGAAGGTGACGAGGATCATCAGATTCGCCACGGTCATCTTGGCCGACATGACGCCGAACACGCCAAGAAGCGGATGGTGGCTGCCCCCCATCTTTCTTGCTTCTTCCATACTGGCCACAAGCGAGTGGGGTGTCATCCAGACGCCTAGGCAAAGCAGCAGAGCAATCAACATCGCCAACATCGGCTTCCGGTATTTCATCTCAGAGCCGGGGATGCGGTAGGTGATCCCCAGCCAGAAATAATAGTTCGATCCGAGAAAGAGGACCCCGATGAGCATGGCTTGCAGGATGAACAGCCATGACAGGAAGCCTCCCATGAGCGTGATGCCCATCTGCTGGTTGTACTGGTAAATTTCACGCATGAGCCAATAGCCGGCAAAAGGGAGCGCCAACAGACCGAAGACGCCGATGAAGTTCCCGACATAGCCCATCCAGTCGTAGTGGTCGCGCTCTTCCGTGTTCGTGGCAGACAAATAGCGAATCCCGGCATAGGCGCCGCAAATGTAGCCGCCGAGCACTACGTTCGCAATCAGGCGGTGAATGTTCACCGGCCACCAGGTCGGATTCCATGTCGCGGCCCAGGCCCGCGCCATATCCGATCCCTCGGAAAGCACGACCGGACTGGAGTGAAACGTCGCCCAGGAGTTCGGCACGAACATGATGAAGAACGCGAAGAAGTTCAGCAGGAAGCCGAGGAAAATATGAAACGTCTTCTTGCCGCCATCTTGCATCGCATCCCAGCCATACCAATAGAGATACAGCGTCGCGGTCTCGACCAAGAACAGGATGCAATACACGATAAAAGACGGGAAGAAAATATCCGTCAGGTAGTTCATCAGCTTGGGATAAAACGAGATCAGCAGGAACAGCAGGATGCCGCCGAAGAGCGCCGTTGTGGCATAGGCGGAGGTCAGGAGCTTGGTGAATTCCTTGGCTAATTTGTCGTAGCGTTTTTCGCCGGTCTTCCAGGCAACGACTTCGCACAACCAGGCAAAGATCGGTACACCCAGCACAAATCCCGCGAGCAACAAATGGAGCTGCGCGACAACCCAGATGACGTTGCGGCTGCCGACGTAGGGAACGTCGCGATACTCGACCGGGGCTGCCGGCGTGGCATCTGCCCCAAAGGCCAGCGCGGGAAGGCTGAGGAGGCCCACTGCCATTACGAGCCCCAAGAGCGTCCCCCCATGACCGCTGCTGCTCCGGAGAAGCTTCTGAATCCATCCACCCTGATGTTGCATTGCCCTCACCTCATCATCTCCCACGTTACGGTTTCATGGCGGCAGGCGGAGCCGGTTCTGCTGCTTCCGGCGCTTTCACTGCTTCTTTGCCGGCCTGGCCTTTTCCCTTGTTCTGCTCTTTTTCCAGTTCAACTGCGGCCTGCTGTTCTATCAGCAACTCCACCTTCGCCGCAAGCTGCGCAATCATTTTCTCGTCTTTATTCAGTGTCTCAAGCGGTTTGATTGGGGGCGCTGCTTTCACTTCCGCCTTCTTGCAACAGTCGTGCGGGTGCGGTGTAGACACAGGGAGAGAAGACCAGAACAGGAGCGATAACAGAACGGCTACACCGGCCAAGGCTGTCAGCATCAATCCTTGATCCCCCGGCACCCGCATCAGATCCCAGCGGGTAATCAGCCCCTGATAATTCTCCGACGGATGACCTGCTGCCTTCACCGTGCCACGGATCACCCGCCCCACGAGCGAGAAACCGATGACTAACAACGACACAAGCGCCCCTGTGGCAGCTGTGCCCCAGAGGGTCAGTTCAATGCTGATCCGCTCCGCCACAGGAATTCCCCTCAGAGAATCCGACTCAAACATCGAATGGACTGCCGAGATCGAGGCTTCAGTAATCGCACTCTCAGCCACCCAGAGGATCGGCACAAAGATGGCGCCGACCAATGCGCACTTCCACCAGAGCGTCAGCCCCAACCCATCTTGCGGTTCGCGCCCCAACCGTTCGAGGAAAAATGTTCGGCCCACGAGCCCGAGCGCCCAGATGTCGATCGGAATCGCCAACAAGAACAGCAACGCGATGCCGGCTCCTTCACCGATGTGCGAGTCCAATCCCAGGGTGATCGTTGGCAGCGCAAACACCGTGACCGGACTCGCCAGGAGCACCAAGAACGCGAGAGCGATTCTGGTTTCAAAATGCACGATCCCGAACGCCATAAAAAGCACGGCAAAGGCAAGTTTGATCGGCAAGCCGGTCCAGAAGGCGGGCCAGAGAATGCCGAACCCGAGCTTTGTGGGAGAGATCTGATCGTTCATGCAAATACCCAACGATGAACAAGGGACGATGAACGATGAACGACAGCGGGCCCGGATGACTTCGGCGTTCTGCGTGCATCGCACGTCATGGATAACAGGAGAACAGCGGCAGGACGCTCAAAAAGACTAGACTTCTCACCAGCCCAACCCTGGCGGTTATTCCACCCGCCCACCCTGAGTCTGCCAAGACAGACTCTTCGCCCTGGAACGCGCCTTGTCCCAGGCAAGGCCGCAGCGAGCGAAGAGGCGAGCAGGTACGTACCGCACTTCGTGTGGGCCGTTCGCCCTTTGAATGGATCTTGGCGAATGGAAGCACACCTCCAGTGAGTCCGATATCCGAGAGGGTCTCCCCAGTAGCTTGAGCCTCTGAGCGATGCGAGAACGGTGCTGGCGGTCTTTTTCAACATCCTGCTAGTCCAAATACTCTCGATTGATAATGGCAGAGACCGTGAAAAGCAGGATCGAAACTATGAGCACCACCCATCCGATAAGGGCAAAAGGGCGCTTGAAAATATTCCGCTCGGGGTTCCGGTCGAAGAAGGGCAATAACACCAACACGGCCCCAAGGAGGCCTGGCAATAGCATCGAACCGAGAAACTGTCCAAACTCCCCGGAAAACATCTTCAGACGCAGGTGCTGGAATAAGAACAAGAAGTACCATTCCGGTTCCGGGTGATAATCGCCGGGATCAGGCGTCGCCTCTTCCAACAAGACCACCGGCTCCCAGAAGGCCAGCGCACTGATGCAGGCAAAGACCACGGCCATCCCGACGGCGTCTTTCCAAATCTGCCGTGGGAAAAAATAGTCGGTCTTCGCCTTCAGCTCTACTGGCGCACCTCGGAATGGCCCAGCCGGTCCCGCGCATCTAAAAAGAAAGAGATGCAACCCGGCCAACCCAATCAGGGCTGCGGGGAGCACCATGACGTGAATGACAAAGAACCGGCTCAATGTCATCTGTCCGGGGGTCGGACCTCCCTTGAGGAAGCGCGACATGAAGTCACCAAGCAACGGCATCTTATCCATAATTTCGACGCCGACCGTTGTGGCCCAATAGGCCCGCTGGTCCCACGGGAGCAAGTAGCCTGTGAAGCCGAATCCCATGACGATGGCGAAGAGCGCCAACCCAACCAGCCAGATGAGTTCGCGCGGTTTCTTATACGCGCCCCAGAGAAAGACTTGGGACATATGAGCAAACACGCAGATCACCATGGCCGAGGAGCCCCAGAAGTGGTAACCCAGGAGGAACCAGCCGTAGTCGACGTCATGAATAATGTATTGGGTACTGGCATAGGCATGGTCGGCGGTGGGCACGTAGTAGAACATCAGGAGAACACCCGTGACCGCCTGCATGATAAAGATAAACAACAGGATCGACCCGAAGACGTAGGCCCAGCGAGAGCCGCCTGGGACCGACTCATTGAGCATCTTGGCTGCAAGCAGCTTCAGCCCAACTCGCTCGTCGACAAAGGCGAAGACCTTTTCGACGACCGTTGCTTGCGTACCGGCAGAAGGAGAGTCGCTCATCTATACGATCCGCGTTTGGGACTTCGTCCCGGCCTTGAATTCCATATCGATAATTTGCACCTCGCCACTCGGGGATACCTGAATCGGCAGCAGGTCGAGGGGGCGCGGGGCGGGGCCCTCCAGCACCTTGCCGGACGCATCATAAATGCTCAAGTGGCAGGGGCAGAGGAAGACTTGCCCGAGTACTTTGTGTTTTCGCCATTTATATCCGCAACCAAGGTGGGGACATTTGCCAGAAAATGCGAGGTAGGGCATATCCTTCTTATTGGTCCAGAGGGCTTTCCCTGTGGCATCACGGAATTCCATATCCTTCCCCTGATACACCTTTTCCAACACTGGAGGAGTCGCCTTGACGAGCCACACGTTCTTCTCGATCTCAGCTTCAGGCATATAGGCCTCTTTGACCGCACGCTTGTACTTGAATTGGGTCCCGGCATCGTCCACCTTCACCTTCGCAATGTTGCCGATTTTCAACCATCTGTTGTCCATCGGGGCATACATCGGCTTCATCAAGTACTTCAGCACTGGGAAGGCCAACGGCAATCCGATAAACAGCCCCGTCACGTAGGTCAAGTTTGCAAAAAACTTCCGCCGCTTGACGTTTCGCTCCAACTCAGGGAGCGGCACCAGGACTTCGCCCGGCGTGACGTGGATATGCCTCTCGAGGCCAGGGATTTCCACTTCATGCAGCGTGACATAGTCTTCACGATTGAAAGGCGGCAAGGCCATGACTTCGGACGAGGACGACCGCAGTTGCACCAGATCGTCCGTCACGGTCTGCACCGCCCCCATCGGTACTTGTCGTTCACCCGCGCCATTCATTGATACGACAAGATGGCTGACCTCATGGGACAACGGGTCCATGATGACCTTGGCCACTTCTCCGACTTCTCGATCCGCACAGCGGACTTTCGATTTCAGTTGAGGCTGCATGCTACTTCTTCTTGATCGGTTTTGGAGTGTTCACCGATGTATTCTTGAAAGTACCCAGCCAGGAGGCGAGCGCCACGACGTCGCCTGGCTCCATGAGATCCTTATATTTGTCCGGCATCTTGCCCTTCTCCCACTCCTTCTCGAATCCCTCGGCCATAAAGCTCTTGGGATCCAGAATTTTCTGTTTAATGTCGTCGACCGTGAGATATGTGCCGATGTTGTCCAACTCCGGACCGCGCTTCTTCCCACCTTCACCCTTCAGCTTGTGGCAGTTGTAACATTCTTGCAGCTGCCACTGCTCTTCTCCCTGCTTCATAAAATCCCCAGTTGCGACGCTAGTCGTTGTCGAAGGAGTCCCGGCCGGCGGCTCTTTCGTCGTCTGATCCCCGCCCAGAGCCTTGAGCCGCACCTCTAAGGCCTTCACCTGCTCATCGAGCGCCTTCGCACGAGCAATCAGCTCCTCAGCTTTTCCTTGTTGAGTCGCAGCAAATTTGGGCCCCAATATCTTGGCAATCTTTCCCTTTTCATCTTCCGGATCGTATTGCGGCCACATCGAGGCGCCGGATATGTATACCGTGCACAGTACGATGTAGAACACGACCAGAGCGATCAAGGACTTTACCCCGCTCATAGTCTGTAGCGACGGCACGTCCAGCAACATGAAGACAGCAGCCCCCAACATCGCGTAGCCGAAGAACATCATCTGGAAAATGAAGGGAAACTCGAGCGCCCTCGTAATACCGACAAGCACGCCGCCCACCAGCAGACCGATCGACAGCTTCTTAATCACATTCCACATGCAGACTCTCTTTCCTTCAGTAGGCGTTCCGCACCCCGGTTACTTGGCCCTGGCAGGAACAGGATCTCCCTCGGGTGCGTGCCCC
>Ga0137370_10000781_pt1 | contig 12457 bp, 8 predicted proteins | sample SagtaG_11_FD_104920 | JGI IMG/M metagenome (GOLD analysis project Ga0137370, IMG submission 104920) | Vadose zone soil microbial communities from Sagehorn Ranch, Mendocino, California, USA - Sage1_R_20_16 metaG | ecosystem: Environmental > Terrestrial > Soil > Vadose zone | place: USA... | reverse complement strand
GGCTCCGTCGGGCTGCCGCAGGTACACCGCGGCGCGGTCGGCCTTGCCGAGCGAGAGCGCGGCCTCCCCGACGGTCTTCATCACCTCGGCCGAGGGCGCGAGGCGGCTGAGCGCCCTGCTCACGGAGGCCACGTGGGTCTGGATCTGAAGGCGGTTCCTGATCTCCAGCACCGTTGACATGTCGGTTGCCGATGACCCGGCCACCGAGATCAGGTTGGGATCCTCCGGGCGCGCGGGGCCGGCGGGATCCATGAACACGAGCATCCGGCCCGTCACCCGTCCCTGCGGGTCGCGCAGCAGCGATGAGACGACCGGGACGTCGATCGGCGCCCCGGCCTTGGTCCGCGGACGCCCCGCCGCTTCCGCGGCGTCGGACGGGACTGCCCCGCCCCCCAGGGCAAAGGGCAGCGGCCGGCCGACGGTTTCTCGCGCGGTCCACCCGAAGAGGCGCTCGGCCGCGGCATTCCAGAGGGCGACCTTCTCGTCGTTCAGGACGATGACCGCCTGCGGCAGACCCTGCACCGCGCCCTCGAGCAGGTGGGGCGACGAGGGCGACCGCCGCGCCGCGCCGGCCGCTCCACCCGCCAGACCGGCCAGTTGTTCGACGATCGGCATGCCGAGGATGCCCACTCCAATAAATAGGAGGACGAGCGCGGGCCACAAATCGGTGGAGTAGTGCGGCAGCGCGAGAACGCCGGCCGCCACGACGGCGCAGCACACGCCCCCAACCCCTTTTAGCGCGGCAAGATTCATCCTCAGGTCTCCAGCGTGCGGTTAAACATCAGAGGCCACTTGAGCAAATGACCGGTGGACGGGACCTTCCCATCCTCTTTTTTATATTGCCCAATGCCGGGGCGATTAGACGGCAAATCGAGGGATCACAACGCTCCGGTAAAGGGGTGGCTGGGGGGCCAGGATTCGAACCTGGACACTCAGATCCAAAGTCTGATGGCCTACCGTTAGCCGACCCCCCAGCGGGTTACCTTAGCTCTATTCCACGCTTCGATCGGCCTCACCGCCATCGTACCGCACGAACCCGTCGGGGACAACCTCTGCTTGCGGTTGGCTCCATTCCGGTTTGGAGCCCCCGCAGGGGGCAACCTCTGCTTGCTACGCCAGCGCCATCGCCTCGATCTCCACCGCCGCGTCCCGTGGGAGCTTGGCAACCTGCACGGTCGACCGCGCAGGGGGATTCTCTCTGAAGTACTCGCCGTAGATCTCGTTCATCGCCCCGAAGTCGTTCATGTCGCGCAGAAACACGGTGGTCTTGACGACCTTGTCCATCGAGGAGCCCGCGGCCTCGAGGACCGCTTTCAGGTTGTCCAAGACGCGTTTGGTCTGGACGCGAATATCCCCGGGGACCAATTGACCGGTGCGCGGATCGAGCGCGATCTGGCCGGCGGTCAAGACCAGCCCGTTCGCGGCAATGGCCTGTGAATATGGACCGATCGCCGGGGGCGCCTGCTCGGTTTTGACGACGCGCTTCATCACTCCATCACCTCCACGGGGAGCCGCCGCATCGCATGACACCCACTTGTCCGGCCATCAGATCTTCACCTGCACTCCGATCGCGCGGTCGAGCTGGGCGAGCGCCACATAGTACTGGAACACCGCCTGCGTGACATTCGTGTCCGCCGTGGCGAGGTTTTGCACGGCGGTGACGACCTCCAGCTGCGTCCCCACGCCCGCCTGAAACCGGACGTTGGCGATGCGCAGCGCTTCGCGCGCCGCCGTCTGGCCCGCCAGGGCGGACCTCAGCACGTCCGCCGCGTTCCCCAGCGACAGATAGGCGTTCCGGACGTCAAGCTCCACCTGCTGCCGGGTCTGCTCCTCGGTCACCTTGGCCGATTGAAGCCGGGATCGGGCCTCTTCGACCTTCGCCTGGGTCAACCCGCCGTCGAGGATGGCGAGCGTGAGCGTGATGGTGCCGGCGAAGTTGACCGGGTCCCTGCTGGTGGGATCGCTCGTCTGGATCTGCGGGCCGGCCTGGATCGTGATGTTGGGCGCCAGCCCCGACGCGGCCAGGTCGATCGCGGCCTGCGCGCCCACTTCGCCGGCCCGGGCCGCCGCGACCTCCGGCCGGCGCTCCAGGGCCTGCTGGATCAGGGCGTCCACGTCCTGGGGGACCTCGGGCAGGCCGGAGAACTCCGCGGGCACGACCGTGGTCGGCAGCGGGAGGACCAGGGTCGCGGCAAGGTTCTGCTGGCTTTGCGACAACGCCGTCCTGGCCTGGGTCAGCGCCTGCGCCGACTGGGCGAGCTGCACCTGCGCCTGCAGCAGGTCGAACTGCGGAGAGGTCCCCACCTGCACGCGCGCCGCCGCGACCCGAACGTTTTCGCGCGCGGCGTCGACCGCGTGCTGCGCCGACACGACGTTGGCCTCGGACGCCGTCACCGAATAATACGCCTGCCGGACGGAGAAGACGACCTGCTCCGCCGCCGCGGCGAACTGCGCCTCCGCGATGAGCGCATTCGCCCGGGCGATCGCGATCTGCGCCTCCAGCGCCCCGCCGGTGTACAGGGGGTATTTGAAGGTCAGGGCAAACACGGAATTCGTGGCCGCGGTCCCCCCGAACCCGGTCGCCGTAAACGGCTGGTTGGTGATCCCGCTCCCGGGGATCGAGATGGTCCCGCTCACCGGCGCGCTGCCGGACAGGGAGTTATCCGTGAAGCTCGCCGACCCGCCCAAAGTGACAGCCTTTTGGGCCTCCGCCTCCCGCAGTTGCGCCCGGGCGACCGCGACCGCAAGGGCCGCCTGGCGGGTCTGGAAGTTGTTCTGCAGCGCGGCGGTGAGGGCGTCGGCCAGCGTCAGCGGGTGCGGCGCGAGCGTAGGGACCGGCGGGATCGTCGGGATGGGACCCAAGGTGGGCGCCGAGGGCACCTGCATGCCGGGCGGCGGCGTAGGCGCCGGGGGCGCCTGCTGCGCTCCGGCGGGCTTCGCCGCGGGCGCCGCCAGCACCAGCGCGCACGCGACGATCAGGGCAACATACCGATCTCTCATTTCACTACCCCCCCTGGGGACGGTCCACTCTCCTGGTAAGATCCAATTCTACCCCTCGACCGCGCGGGACGCGCCGGAGACGACGCTTACGGGCCGAGCGGGGACGGCGTCTGTTCGCGGGGCAAACCGCCCCGGCCCTCCCACCAACGCCGCGGGACCGCCAGCCAACCGCTGACCCGCAGCCCGCGGAGGTCGTCCAACAGCGAGTACATCACCGGGATCGCCACCAGGGTCAGCAGCAGCGACATCACCTGCCCGCCGATGATGACCGAGCTCATCGCCCTGTTGGTCGCCGCTCCCACGCCGGTCGAGATCGCGAGCGGGATCATCCCGGCCACGAAGGCGATCGTGGTCATCAGGATCGGCCGCAGCCGGTCCCGGCTGGCCTGGACGATGGCCGCGTTGCGGTCGAGCCCAAGCACCCGCAGGTGGTTGGCCCGGTCGATCTGGAGGATCGCGTTCTTCTTTACGACGCCGAACAGCACGAGAATTCCCAACTGGGACAGAATGTTCAGCGACCCATGCAGGAACAGGATCGAGAGGAGCGCAAACGGCACCGTCAGCGGCAGCGACAGCAGGATCGTCACCGGGTGGAGCCACGACTCGAACTGGGCCGCCAGCACCAGGTACATGAACAGGAACGACAGCATGAACGATTGCATGAAGGCCGCCCCCTGCCGGCCCTGCTCGATGGCCTGGCCGGTGAACGTCATGTCGTACTGCGGCCCCAGGCCGAGCGCCCGGATTTTCCGGTCCAGCTCCTGCAGCACCGCCTGCTGCGACGCGCTCGGCAGGAGGTTCGCGGTCAGCTCGACCTGACGGCGCCGGTTGTAGTGGCTGATCTCGCTCGGGCCCACCCCGCGGCTCGTGGTCACGACCTGCTCGAGGGCCACGACCCCCTGGGTGGGAGAGGAGACGGGCAGCTGCGCCAGCAGGTCCTGGTCCGACCGGTGCTGCTTATCGGCGCGGATGACGATCTTGTACTGCTGGCCGGCTTCGGTGTACTTGGCGGTCTTGACCTCGACGCCCTGGACGAGCATGTACAGGGCGTTCGCGGCGTCGACCGCGTTCACGCCCAGGTCCGCGGCGCGGGCGCGGTCCACCTGCACCCCCAGCTGCGGGGCGCCGCTGATCAGGGAGGAGCGGGGGTCCACGACCCCGGGGATGGAGCGGAGGATCCGGATCCCCTGATCGCCGACGCGGGTCAGGACGCCGAGATTGGGGCCGTTGACGACGTAGTCCACGGGCTGGAACCCGCCGCTGCCGCCGAACTCGGCGACCGCCTCGACCTGGGTCTGCAGCCCGAGATAGCCGTAGCGCGACTGGATCAGGTCCCGGACCTTGCTGTACATGGCCTGCTGGCTGATCGACCGCTTGTCCAGATCGACCATCTTCGCGAAGATCGTGAAGCGGTTGGGGGTATGCTGGGGGTCGTCGCCCGCCGTCACGATGGTGTAATCCATCCCCGGCAGGCGCCGGATCTCGGCGGCCATCTGGGTGGCAAAACGGTCGGTGGCCGCGAGCGTCCATCCTTCGGGCGCCCGCACGACCACTTCCAGCTGCGATTGATCGTCCTCCGGCAGAAAGTTCTTGTTGACCGCGGCCCCGAGGGGCCCAATGCTGAACAGCACCAGCAGCGTCAGGACGACCACGACCCACCGCCGCCGCAGGGCGTGCTCGAGGAGCCAGCGGTAGCCGTAGTCCATCGCGTTGTAGACCCGGCCGCGGTGCTGCTCCGCCTCGGGCCCCCGATCCGCCGCCCCACCGTTGCCGGCCTCGAGCGGATTCCCGGGGCCGCCGGCCGGCGCGCGCCTCCCGCCGCCCAGCCAGCGCGCCGACAGCGAGGGCGTGAGCGTAAAGCTCACGACCAGGGAGACCGCGATCGCGAACGCCATCGTCCAGCCAAAGCTCTTCATGAATTGGCCGACGATCCCGCCCATGAACGCGAGCGGCAGGAACACCGCGATCAGGCTGATCGTCGTCGCCGTCACCGCGGGCCCGATCTCGCGGGTGCCCTCGATCGCCGCCTGGACGGGGGGCATCCCCTTCTCCTTGAGCAGGCGGTAAATATTCTCCAGCACCACGATCGCGTCGTCGATCACGATCCCGACGACGAGGGCGAGCGCCAGCAGGGTGATCGTGTTCAGCGTGAGGCCGAGCGCCGAGATCAGGGTGAAGGTGGCGATGATCGACGTCGGGATCGCCAGGGCCGCGATGAGCGTGGAGCGCCAGTTCCACAGGAAGACGAGCACCACCAGCGCGGCCAGGATGGAGCCGATGATCAGGTGCTCCTGCACGGCGCCGGTGGACGCCTCCACGAACACGGCCTGGTCGCGCACGATCCGGAGGTGGTACCCGGAGGCCAGGAGGGGCTCGATCGCCCGGAGGCGCTCCTTGAGGGCGTGCACGACGTTGAGGGTGTTGGTGCCGGACTGCTTCTGGATCTGCAGCAGCACGGCCGGCGTCCCGTTGACGTTCGCGGTGGTGACGGGCTCCGCCGCGCCGTCCTCGATGCGGGCGACATCCCCGATCCTGACCGGCTGGCCGTTGCGCGTCGCCAGCCCCACGTTCGCGAGTTCCTGCGGCGACGTGATCCGGCTGAGCGCCCGGACGGTCAATTGCGTGTTGCCCTGGTCCACGTGGCCGGCGGGGAGCTGGACGTTCTGGTTCTGCACCGACTGCAACACCGACGTGACCGGGAGCCCGTAGGACGCCAGACGGTCCGGGTCCACCCAGACGTTGATCTGCCGCGGCTGATCCCCGGTCAGGGTGACCTGCCCCACGCCGAGGGTGCTCTCCAGTTGAGGCCGCAGCACCTTGTCCGCGTACTCCGAGATGTCCCGGACCGGGCGGTTGGCCGACAGCGCGAGCGTCATCACCGGGATGGCGCTCGGGTCGAACTTGGAGACGGTCGGCGGATCGATCCCCGCCGGGAGATCGGGGATGCCGTTGATCTTGTTCTGGATCTCCTGCGCCGCGACGTCGATGTTCTTCTCGAGGACGAACTGGGCGATCACGATCGAGACGCTCTCGGCCGAGGTCGACGACAGATGGTCGATCCCGCTGACCGAGTTGACCGCGTCCTCGATCTTATTGGTCACGTCGCTCTCGATCTCTTCCGGCGAGGCGCCGGGATCGGCCACCGTGACGACAATGATGGGAATGTCGACGTTGGGCCAGCGCTCGATGTTCAACTTTGCGTAGGAAAAGACGCCGAGGAACACCATCGCCAGGATGATCACCGAGGCGAGCACGGGACGGCGAATCGAAAGACCTGCAAGCGCCTGCATGAAAGATCCTCCTCGGCTACGGGGTGCGCGGTGTGACCGGCTGGTTGTCGGTGAGGCCGTCCTGGCCTTCGACGACCACGCGGTCGCCGTCGGCGAGGCCGGAGGTCACTTCCACCGACCCGTCCTGATGCTCGCCGAGCGTCACGCTCTGCCGGACCGCCCGGCCCTCGCGCACGACGAAGACGATCGGACCCGAGGTCGCCGTCAGGACCGCCTGCTCCGGAATACTCAAAACGCCGTGACGTACTCCGACAACGATGGCGCCCCGGGCGAACATCCCGGGCCGGAGGATTCCCCGGGGGTTGGGGATCCGGACCTTCACGCCGAAGGTTCGGTTGGCCGCGTCGGCCGCCGGCCGGATTTCCTCCACGCGCCCTTCAAACGTTCTTCCCGGAAGGCCATCCACCGCCATCAACGCCGCCTGCCCCTGTTGCAGCTCGGCCCGGTGCTGCGCGGGCACGATGAACTCGACATAGACGTCGTCCACCTGACTGAGCACGAACAGCGGGCTCTGGTTGGATCCGCCGGCCGAGGAGACGACCTCGCCGGGTTCGACGTTCCGCTGGATGATCGTTCCGTCGAACGGGGCGGAGATCGTCGAATCATGCAGCTGCTCGCGCACCATCGCCAGCCCGGCCTCCGCCTGGGCCAGCTGCGCGCGCGCCTGCTGGATGTCCTCCTGCCGGGCGCCGGCCGTCATGATGTTCCAGTTCTGTTTGGCGGAATCGTACGCGGCCTGCGCCTGGACGACCTGGGCCTGCGCGACGCGGGCTTGGGTCTCGGCGGAATCGAGATCCTGCTGCGCCACCGCCCCCTCGGTCTTCAAGGAGCGCATCCGCTGCACGTTGGATTGGGCGAGCTCCAGCGACGCCTGGGCGGAACGCAGGGCCGCCTCCGCCTGCGCCACGGCATTCGTGACCTGCTGGCGCTCCTCAGGCCTCTGACCGGCCAGGACTTCCTGCAGGCGGGCGCGGGCCCCCGCCGTGTTGGCTTCCGCCTGGGCTTCCTGCGCCACGAGCTCGGACGCCTCGAGCCGCAGCAGCGGGGCGCCGGCGCCGACGCGCTGCCCTTCCTCCACCAAGACCGCCGCCACGCGGCCGGAGAGCTTGGATCCGATCTTCGAGTCCCGAATGCTGGTCACCGACCCCGACGCCAGGACCCGGGTCACCACGTCCGCTCGGCGCGCCGCGCCGATCACAACGGACGCCGGAACCTCGCTGACCACCGCCGCCGCCGGACCGGCGGCAGGCGCCGGCCGGGCCTTGGAACGCCCCAGGTAGGTCCCCCCCGCCAACGCCAGCATGACGACCCCCACAAGCACCAAACGCACCATTCGGAACCTCCCCGTGAACATACCCGCTCTAGCGCATCGCACGAATCAACCGGCTCAGCGGCCGGTCCGACACCTGCCCGTGGTCAAACCTGCCCCGCCCGCCAGGCGATCAGGAGACTGTCAACCGCCTGGGTGGCGAGCGCCCGAACTCGATCGCGCGATTCCATGGGAATCCGGCCCGTCATGAGGAGGGCAAAGAAGCCGTGGAACAGGCTCCATATGATCATCACCTTGCCCTCGATATCGTCAGTGGCCCGGCCGGCCGCCGGCAGATTCGCCTGCAGCACGTCGCGAAAGGTCTCGAAGATCTGCTTCCCCTCGGAGTGCGGATGCTCGTGGCCGGGCCCGCAGAGGTTCACCCCGCCCAGGCCCGAGATCACCTGATACAGTTCAGGATGCTTCCAGACAAAGGTCCAGTAGGCATCCCCCATCGCCCGCAGGCGCTCCCGCGGATCTGTTTTCGCATCGCGCTCGGCGATCAGGTCGGCCAGGAAAATCCGAAACGCCTCGCGCGCTTCCTCTTCCAGCAGGGCTTCCTTGCTTTCGAAGTATTCATAGATAGCCGGGGGACTGTACTCGATCTTCTCGGCCACTCGACGGATCGTGACGGCCTGCCACCCTTCCTTCGCCGCGATCTCGCGGGCCGAATCGAGGATGGCCTGCCGCATCTCCAACCGCTCCCGGTCCCGCCGTTCCTTGACCCCCATTATTTGTGCCACCAACCTCTATATGTCGTTTGCTCCACCCCGGTTTGGAGCCCCCGGAGGGCGCAACCTCTATCTGTCGTCTGTCCCACTCGGGGTTGGAGCCCCCGCAGGGGGCAACCTCTGCTTGTCGTTTGCTTCATTCCGGTTTGGAGCCCCAGAAGGGGTCGTTCCGTGCTTTTCCTTCGATTGTACGAAAGCCTAACATCATTCACTTAATATGTCAACGATTAATTAACAACGTTATGAAATAGAACAACCCGCTATGATCCTGCGAGATCTTCGCGGATTCCCGCGATCAAGACCCCTGAGGAAGGGCGACTTTCGGCTTAGATGCGCGCTACGTTCGTGCGAGCCTCAATCAGAATGTGGACGAGGACCGCGCAAAGCGCCAGCGTGCCACCAAGAAATGTTGCGGTTCCCGGGCTCTCCCCGAAGGCAAGCCATACCCACCACGGCCCCAGCGGCGCCTCCAGCACTCCGATGAGGGCACTCGTCACGGCCGGGATGAGACGCGAGCCGACCGTGAATAACGTGAGCCCCAGCATCATCTGAAAGAACCCGAAGAGCACGAGATAGACGAGGTCTCTGGCGCTCACCGTCCCGGGGCTCGCGAACGGCAGGCTCATGACGCTGGCCAGTAGGGTTGCCAGACCTGCTGCCGGTATCATCGGCACATTCCGATGCCGGCGGATGACGACCAGCACGATGGCGAACGCCCCATTGGCCACGAGCGCCAAGAGGTCCCCCCAGTGGCTCGCTGTCCCCTTGGAGCCGGCCACCATCACGACCACCCCGGTAAACGCCGCCACGCTCGCCACGAGGGCGCTGGCCGATGGCCGTTCACCGAGCCACACCCAGGCGAGCAGGCCGGCGAAGAACGGCACTGTCGCTCCGATGAGGGTCACGTTGGCCACGGTCGTCAATTTCAGCGCGGGGATATACGCGACCATCGTGATGGCATACGCGAGTGTCACGATCACGTCGGGCCAGCCCATGACCCTCACGGCCCGGAAGACCCCGCGGCGGTGTGTCCACACAAGGTACAACAGGATGAAGGGCGCCCCGAAGATGCCCCGCCAGAATAGGATCGTCCAGGCGCTGGCGTCAATCAGGCGCATGAAGAAGCCGGTGGTGCTAAACGCAAGCGTCGACACGGTGACGAGCAGCACACCCAGCCGATGTGCCGAGGAGAGATCCCACATCCTCCGGGTCACTCCCGCGCTCGTCCGGAGATGGACGGTCCCTCGGGTCCCGTCTACCCCCGGGGCGCGAGGGCCGCGTTGAGGCGGCCGAGCCCGGCCTCGAGATCCGCGATCAGATCCTCGACCGCCTCGAGCCCCACGTGCAGGCGCAAGAGCTGCCCAGGCTCCCGCCAGGGGCGCGCGGTCCGGTTTGCGGCAGGCGATGTGGGAATGACGAGGCTCTCGAATCCACCGAAGCTCGCGCCGATCTTGAACAGGCGGAGCCCGTCGAGCATCGCCCCGACGGCGCCGGTGGACGTCGTGCGCAGGAGGACCCCGAACAGGCTGGAGGCGCCCAGGAAATCCCGTTTCCACAGCGCGTGGCTCGGGTTCCCCGGCAGAGCCGGATGGAGGACCCGGGCGACCTCGGGGCGCCGCGCCAGCCACTGCGCCACGTCGAGCGCCGAACGCTCGTGATGGCGGAGGCGCACCGCGAGCGTGCGCAGTCCCCGGAGCGTCTCATAGCAGAGGTCCGGAGCGACGGAGTCGCCGAAATCGCTGAGACCGTCCTTCACCGCCCGGAAGAGCTCCTCGGTGCGCGCCGTGATCACGCCGAGGAGGAGGTCCGAGTGACCGGCGGGGTACTTGGTCGCCGCCTGGACCTCCACGTCCACGCCGTGTTCGAACGACCGGAAGTTCAACGGCGTCGCCCACGTGTTGTCGAACAGCACCACCGCGCCGCGCTCGTGCGCCGCGCGGGCGATTGCCGGCACGTCCTGCACTTCAAACGTCTGGGACCCGGGCGACTCGGCGTACACGACCCGCGTCTGGGGCCGCATCAGCGCGGCGATCCCCGCCCCGGCGTGGGGATCGTAGAAGGTCACGTCCACGCCGAACCGGGCCAGCACCGACGTGCAGAAGGTCCGGGTGGGCTCGTACACCGTGTCGGCCGCCAGGAGGTGATCGCCCTGGCGCAGGAACGCCGTCAGCGCCTGGGTAATGGCCGAGAGCCCCGAGGATGTGATGAGCGACCGGTGGCCGCCCGAGAGCTCCGTGACGGCCTCCGCCAGCGCGAACGTGGTCGGGGTGCCGTGGGTGCCGTAGTAGAAGCCCGTGTACTTGCGCTCGCGCCGGCGCTCGAACTCCGCGGTCGTCGGGAACAAGATCGTCGAGGCCCGGTAGACGGGCGGATTCACCACACCGAAGTTCTTGTCGGGATCCCGGCCGGCATGCACCAGCCTCGTTTCAGGCTTCATCGCTCCACCACCTGACTACGGACACGCCGCCGGGACCGCGCGCCGCGCACTCAGACCGCCGCGGGCCGCGGCCGGGCCACGACTTCGAGCTTCACTTCGGTCGCGACCGCGACCGTCCGGTAGAGGGGTCAGCGCGTCTGCCAGACCTCGACCAGCCGGTCGGCGGCCGCCTTGTCCACCCCGTGGATCTCGAAGCGCATCGCGATGGCCTGGAAGCGGGCCGGATTGGATGCCCTGGTGCCCGTGATGGTGATCTCCATCCCGGTCACCGCCATCCCGGCCTCCTTCGCGTACTTCTCGATCAGCGTCACGCCGCAGGAGGAGATCCCGGCCAGGAACGCCTCGCTGTTGGTCAAGGCCTCGCTGGGGCCCGATGAGGAGTCCAGGACAAAGTGGTGAGTGCGCGCGCTGTTGAGCGCTCGCCCCGGCAGGCCGATCGAACGGGTCCGGACCGTGTCGACCATGTTGTGTTCAGCCACGGGAATCCTCCACGGTATCGAGTGTGCGGGGTGTCTTCGATGATATCCCGCTCCGTATCCTGCTCGTGAAGGCCGATCGAAAGCCGGTCGAAGCGTGGAGGAGAGCGGGGAAGCGCCCGCTCGCCCTACAGGGATCTCAAGAACTGAAAGAGGTCTTCCTTCTGTGCGTGGGAGAGCCTCCGGAAGCGCTCCGTGACCTCGCCGGCCTCGCCCTTGTGCCGGAGAATGGCGTCGAGGAAGGTGAGCGACGCGCCGTCGTGCATGAGCCTGTTCTGCACCCGAACGCCCCACAGCGGCGCGGTCCGGATCTTGTTCGCCGTATCCTGAAGGGCCTGCATCGAGAGATTCTTCCATCTGATCGTGCGCATCTTTTGGCCGTAGTGCTCCTGGGCGGCGATGGCAATACCGTCGCCCGTCCCCACGTCGTGGAGCAGGAAATCGCTGAAGGGGTGGAAGGCCTTCCCCCCGAGGGCCGCGGGGATCGTGAACGTGCCCCCGTTGATCTTCGTCCCCGCCGGCGCGGTGGTCAAGGACTGGACGTGGCAGATCGCGCAGCCGATCGAGTCGAAGAGCCGGGACCCGCGCACGGCGCTGGGAGCGGCCGCGAGCACCGCATCGCGGGGCGGCGCCTTGGCGGCCCGCATGAAGCGGGTAAAGTGGTCGATATCCTCGAGCCCGTCCGAATCCGGCCGGTTGTTCGGCTCCTGCGCGGTATTGCAGAGCGTCGTCACCTCATCCGGGAACAGCCGGCTCGTGATGCCCATCTCGTTCAGGTACGCGTCGCCGGAAAACGACAGCAGGCTGGCCTGCTGATCTTTCCAGCCGAACCGCCCGACCCCCGTCTGCCCCGGGGCCTCCAGGATGGGGACATAGATCACGTGCCCGCGAATCTTGCCGCGGCTCTCGCCCGGCTGCCGGCCCGCCAGCTCGATCAGCGTCTGATCCGGCACCGCTTCCACAAACCCGTCGCCCAGGAGATTGAGCGAGACCCGGGTGGTGCGGATGGTCTCCGTCAGGGGGACGCGTTCCTGAATCTCCGTGTCCGGGAACTGGCCGTTGGGACAGATGGCGCGGTCGTTCACGAGCGTGCGGCCGGCGATGATCACGGTGCCGCGCGCGATGGGAATCCTCGGCTCCTGAAAACGCCCATCGGGGTCGCGATGGCCCACGCGCAATTCTGTGATCTGGCTGGCCGCCCCGGAGACCGGGTT
>Ga0137370_10000773_pt1 | contig 12533 bp, 11 predicted proteins | sample SagtaG_11_FD_104920 | JGI IMG/M metagenome (GOLD analysis project Ga0137370, IMG submission 104920) | Vadose zone soil microbial communities from Sagehorn Ranch, Mendocino, California, USA - Sage1_R_20_16 metaG | ecosystem: Environmental > Terrestrial > Soil > Vadose zone | place: USA... | reverse complement strand
CGTCAGGTTGGGGTTCGGTTACATGATGCGTGCCCAACAAGGTTTAGAAGTTTCGGAATTCGTATGGGAGGAAATGCAACAAGGGGGCGAGGAAAAGGACGCGAGCGGCGGGAAGGAATCGCCTCGGCCGCCAGCGGGCGAGCTGACAAAGACCAGTTCGCCCGAACCAGCAGCGGGTAACAAGGTCACTCTCCTTGATGGCAAGCTCAAGCTCGAGATCCCGTCGGATTTCTCGCGTGATCCTGATGATCCCAAAGAGCCGAAGACGATCGCTAAATTCTCAGGTCCAGACGGCGCGTGGGGAACGGTGTTGCGTGGCACGCACGGACTCACGCCGGACAGGCTTGAGGGCTATCTCAAAATGCGCGTCTCCGAATACAACAAAGGGTTCAAGTGGCTACCGAAGGACTCGCACCTGCAATGGCTGAAGAAGGAAATCGTGACTATCAACGGCCGTAAATGGGCTGACTGGAGCTTTGTCCCAGTGATGAAGGGAAAGAAGGATTACACGCATAACCCTGTCTATACACGTAACCTCACGACTTCTTACAAAGGTGAGCTATTAGAAATCAACTTTACCTCGAACCTGAACACGAGCCCGGAGTTAAAGAAAGAGATCGACCACATCATGGACTCCGTGCATCTCGAGGAGTGAACTGCAACTGGCGAAGCCTCATGCAGCTCGTGACAATTCACCTGCTACGCCGAGGGTCGCCGCGGCGACTGAAGGCGAGTGCAATTAGTGTCTCCGCAGCGGTCCTCGTATCGATTGCTGTCATGCAAATTCGCGCGGAAACGGAGTCGGCAGCCGAGATCAAAGACCCGTCACCGGATGCGCGGTTCGCGCTGCGGGTTGGGAATGCAGACCAGAAGGTTGAGCTGATCGAGAAAGCGTCCGGCAAGGTTATGATCGATCTCGGGGAGCCCTGGCGAAGGCAGGTTTTGGTGTGGTCGCCTGATTCAAAACGGGTAGCCTATGGCAACCGTGGCGACAGATCGGGCGAGGTGAAGGTTTACGTCTGGAATGGCTCAGCTTTCGAGGAAGCGTCCTTGCCTGAGGACCTGCCGGTGCCACACATCAAGCTTCCCAAAGACTGTGGCGCTGTTAAAAACTACGGAGGCGCAGTGACGCCGGTAAGGTGGTTAAAGTCGGGAGACTTGGAGTTATCCAGTGACTTGATGATGCTTTGTCGTGAAAGCAGTGATACTTGCACTGCGGAGGTGCACTTCACACTTGCCTTTGACGCGCAGCACCACGCGTCCGTGAAGAACGTCGGGAAAACAAAGACCGAGGTCTCCCACTAATGAAAATTATCTGCTTCGCGTAACGCAAATAAAGGCTTGTCGAGATTCCTCTGCCGGATCAAACCGGCTTAGGACCAGGTGATGAGGCGGAGTTCGTGCGCTTGCATCAAGCAGGGATGCGTGGGTACGACGCGCACGCTGAAGCCGTAGGTGCCGCTTTCGGTCGCGGGAACGCTACCTTGGTAAATGTAATTGCCGTTGCCATCGGGCTGGCTGTTTTGATTTAGCACAGTGGCAGTAGGATTCCTGAGCTCGCCATTGTCCACTTCGCCATGATAGGCTTCTACGCGCACCTGTTGTGGATCGACTGCGCCCAGATGCACCCGCGCTCTGATCTGCAATGATTCGCCGACGGAAATGCTTTGCCCATCTTTGTTCGTTACTTGGACGTCGGAGATCTGCACTTGCGGCCAATCCTTTCGCATCTGTGTTTTCCACTGGCTTAGGTGGGTCGCAGCGCCGCACCCATCTCGGGAAAAATTCTGGTACGCCTGGGCTGCAGGAGTATAAAGTTGCTCGGTGTATTCCTTGACCATGCGTTGCGTATTAAACACCGGCGTGACGCTGCGAATGGATTCGCGCATCAGTTGCAGCCAGGCGAGGGGAAGTTTGCCGTCCGGTTTCGCGTAATAAAGCGGCACGATCTGGTTCTCGAGCAACTGATAAAGACTGCTCTTGTCCACTTCGTTTTGAAATTCAGTGGCGCCATTGTCAATCTCAGCGCCGATGGCCCAACCGTTGCTACCGTTGTAGCCTTCGCGCCACCAGCCATCGGGCACGCTCAGGTTGATCCCGCCGTTCGGCGCCGATTTCATTCCGCTGGTGCCGCTAGCTTCCAGCGGGCGCAACGGATGATTCAACCAAAGATCGACTCCTTGCACAAGGCGGCGAGCGATATAGCTGTCGTAGTCCTCGAGAAAAACGACACGATTTTCCAAGCCGGCTTCGCGGGTGAATTTGTAAACTTCCTGGATAAGCGCCTTGCCTGCTTCATCGCGGGGATGCGCTTTGCCAGCGAAAATGAATTGCACCGGGCGCGTGGCATCGTTCACCAATCGCTTCAATCTTTCCTTATCGCTGAACAAAAGCGTGCCACGCTTGTAAGTGGCGAAACGGCGCGCAAAACCAACGGTCAAAATTTCCGGATCGAGAACGCGGTTAACCCTGCGAATTGACTCAGGGGATTCGCCCAATCGCTCACGGCGTTGTCGCTCCCTGTCGCGGATAAAATCTATGAGGCGGCGTTTGAGTTGTTGATGCGTTTCCCAAAGTTGTGCGTCGTGAATATCGATGACCCCGCGCCAAAACTCAGGTTCGGTCAGATGTTCCTCCCAGTCGCCGAGATGCTTCTGGTAAAGGTCCGCAAACTCAGGGGCCATCCACGTTTTAGTGTGAACACCATTCGTGATGTTGGTGATCGGCACTTCATGCATCGGAACGCCGGACCAAACATCTTTCCAAAGCGAGCGAGACACTTCACCGTGCAACTTACTGACGCCATTTGCATGTCGGCTGAGGCGCAGCGCAAGGATGGTCATGCTGAACGGATCGTTCGGATTAAGTCGTGTGTGGCCGAATGAGAACAGTTCGTCGAATGGAATGTTTAGTTCCTTGGTGAATTTGCCGAAATATTTTTGCATCATCTCACGCGAGAACGAGTCGTTTCCGGCGGGAACCGGAGTATGCGTGGTGAAAACGTTGGCCGCGGCTACGAGCTGAAGCGCCGAATAAAAATCGAGTTTCTTCTCCACGACGTTGAGTCGGATACGCTCGAGCCCCAAAAATGCTGAATGGCCTTCGTTCATGTGAAACACGTCGGGCTCGATTCCGAGCGCGGCAAGTGCTTTCACCCCGCCAATGCCGAGCATGATCTCCTGACGCATGCGCATCTCAAGGTCCCCGCCATACAGCTCAGCGGTAATCAATCGGTCCTCGGCGTTGTTTTCCGGAATATCGGTATCCAGCAGATAGACGTTTATGCGGCCGACGCGCAATTCCCAAACCCTTGCAAAAACATTCCGTTCTAAAATGGGAACCGAGATAAGAAGTTTCGCTTCGCCGCGGCGGACTTCCCGGATCGGCAGGTGATAAAAGTTTTGATTGAGGTTAATCGCCTGCTGAACGCCGTCCTTGTCGATCTGCTGCCGGAAATAGCCGTGTCGGTAGAGCAGACCAATCGCAACGAATTTCAGATCAAGGTCACTAGCCGACTTGCAGTGGTCGCCGGCGAGAATGCCCAGCCCGCCGGAGTAATTCGGGATCGATTCGTGAAATCCGAATTCGGCCGAAAAATACGCAACGGGATTTTTGATCGCGCTGCCCGGGCCAGTTTTGCCGTAGGTATCGTGTCGACCCAAATATTTTTCGAATTCTTCAAAGACTTGCTTGAGCTCGCGCACAAAGTTTTTGTCCTGTGCGAGCTCTTCCAGCCGCGATTGCCGCGAAAGTTGCAGCATCCGGATTGGATTATGATTTGTGCGGTCCCACAGCTCGGGATCGAGATGACGGAAGAGGCGGCGCGCGGCCGGCTCCCACGTCCACCAGAGATTGAAACTCATGTCCCGGAGCGGCTCCAGCACCGCCGGCAGGATGGGTGTCACATTATAAGTTTGAAAAGTTGGCATGCGAATGTGCGTCACTGTAGCCGGGGTCGGTGACCCCGGTCGACCACAGAAAGCGAGGTTTAATCAACTCCGAACCCTTCCGGGGGTCAAGACACGCAACTGTGCCCCGAGAATTAGCCCGAGAAAAAATCCGGCGATCAGTCCGCAAAGATGTGCGGCCATGCTGACCTGTGGCGTTGAAATATCGAATGCGATTTGGATCGCAACAATCATCGCTACATTTGCCAAGCTCTGTTTTGCATGCGGCGCGCGGCGATGTCGCAGCAGAAATCCCGCCCACGCGCCGACGATCCCCATGATCGAACCTGACGCGCCGACCAGCTGAACCGGTTGTACCAAACCGATTAAGGTCAAACCGACTACACCCGCGCCGGATGCGAGCCCTGAAATCAAATAGCACACGACGAACCGCATCGTGCCGATGGATCGTTCAAGCGGCGGGCCAAGAACATAAAGCGCGAAGAGATTGAAAAGCAGATGGATGAAGCCTCCGTGCAAGAATAGCGCCGAGAGAAAACGCCAGTATTCGTGCTGCACCAGCACAGAGTAAGGATCAAGCGCGCCGATCCGGTGCAGGACTTCCGGGTCATTCCAATCGCCCGCCGAAATCTCGAAGAGGAATGCGACCGCGTTCAGGACAATAAAGATTAGAACAGCAGGCGCATTTTGGAGCTGACCGGGGAGGCGGCGTGCGGCTTCGCGCCCGGTTGTAACTGAACTGAAGGTGCTTCGATCCTTCGCCTGAGATTCCAAGCGGAGAAGTAATTGCATTTGGCTGCGGATTTCACTCGTGGGATGCAGAATTTGAAGAGCCGTCCCGAGTTTTCTGGCCGATCTGTAATTTCCAGCGGCGGCGAGGTCGGTCATCTTGCGCAACCCGATTGCAGGCAGAAGCAGCAAAACAAACCACGCGCCCCCACCGATGTATCCGGCGGCGTCACGCCAAAAGAGCCACGCAATGCCCGTTATGCCCAGAACAGCGAGTGCAGCGACCCGCCATCCATGATACGGCGCGCTGAGACGCCATGCCCGAGCCAACACCAGCAGCGACGAGATTATGGCGATGAAAAGAAAAATATGATTAGGATTCACCGATCAAAGTTGGCGAGCGCACATGTGATTCGTTGAAGCGTAAAAGCGTTGACGCAGGACGATCTATTTTTTGTCATGTTGAGTGAAGCGAACATCTCCGATTCTCACCGCACGTTTCCCGAAGAAGTAAGCAGAGATTCTTCGCTTCGCTCAGAATGACAAAGAACGCACCTGCACTTGAACGCTTCAACGTTGTAACCTTTTTAACCTTGTAACTTTTTTAACCTTTTTAACATTCAGATATGCCTGTCACCGTCACCGATTATCTCGAGGTCGTTTCGTCCTGGTGTTTTTGGTCCGAGCCGACGTGGGCTGAATTGAAAAAACGATATGAAGGACGAGTTAAATTTCAGTGGAAGATCGCTTTAATGGATCCGGACGGTTTGCCAACTTCGCGCGAGCAAGAGCAATGGTTCTATCGCCGCAGCGGAATGATGATGCGTTCGCCGTTCATGCTCAATACCGATTGGTACGATGCCAGCTTACCGGAGTGGCTTGCGCCAAATTGCGTGGCTGAAGCGGCGAAGGACTTTGGTTTTATCGACGATCGCGTCCGTCTTGCGCTGGCGCACGCTGCGCTGCGGGAAGGCAAAACGATCGGTGATTTGGATGTTGCCGTTGAGGTCGGCGCAGAAGCGGGCGGGATTGATCCCGGGGAATTGCGCAAGCACGCCAAATCTTCGAAAACTGAAAAACGCATCCGAGCGTCGACGGCTGAATTTCATGCGCTGCAGATCACGCAACGTCCGGCTTTCGTGATCGACACCGCAATTGGCGACCGCGCAATTTTTTCTGGCGTGGTCAAGCTCGAGCCATTAGCAGCGACTATCGATTCAATGCTCGATGACGCAGCTGCGTACGCTGCGCACAAAGCGCATTTTGGCGACCCGCCTGCAAAATGATTTCGGGGCGATGGACACTTAAATGTTACGAGATTCGGCTTGCCAGTGCAGAATTGTTGCCTACAACTTCCCTTCGGCTCGCGATTATTAATGCGAGCACTTCGTCGCGGTGAATCGCATCCGTGGCGAAGCCAGAGTGCCTCGCGTGTGCGAATGCTAACGCTGGGAAATGCGATAGACGGAAATACGGCGGCGCGGCGCACTCCCGTTTCGCCGGTCAGGAGCTTGATTTAATCTGCAACCACAAATTCGTGTAAACGGCCGGATTCGCGCCCGCGAAGTCCGGGTCATAATGGGGTCCTCCGGCGAACAGCTCGGCGTCTTGAAACTGAACGACGCCTTGCGGAGAGCTCAAACTCTCGGGCTCGATCTGGTCGAAGTCGCGCCAACGGCCAACCCGCCGGTGTGCAAGATCATCGATTTCGGAAAGTTCCGATACGACATTTCCAAACACACCAAGGACAAGAAGCCAGCCAGCTCGAAACTAAAGGAAATTAAGTTTCGCGTGAACATCGACGAGCACGATTACCTTACCAAGATCCGGCATGCCGAGGAATTCCTGGACCGGGGAAACAAAGTGCGTGTGCAGCTGCAATTTCGCGGCCGCGAAATGGCGCATCAGGAATTTGGGATGCAGCTGGTGGAAAAAGTGCGAGACGATCTCTCGGGTATGTCGCAGGTAGAAATGGAGCCCAAAATTACGGGTCGCAACATCACGATGACGCTGGCGCCTCTGCCGGCAAACCGCCGCAAACGAAAATTCACTGCGGTGCCCGAAGCGCCAGAGGAAACCGAAAAGCCCGGCACACCGGTAAGCGCTTGATCGGAAAAGCTAGACTCAGGGCTTCTTCTTGCCTGCTGGTGAACGAGCAGGCGAAGGCGTGGGCGTTCGTGGTGGCGGAGTAAGAGGCGTACTTTCGGCGATTTTTTGCTCTATCCGTTGCTTCCGCGCTTTTGCGTCCTGATTATTAGGATCCAGCTTCAACACTTTTTCATTGTCCGCCAGCGAATTCTTAAGATCATTCTTCAGCTCGTAGATGTACGCGCGATAATTGAGGTAGCGAACCTCGTTGGGCTTTTGTTTGATGAGTTCGGAGTAATCGCCGAGCGCTTTCTCGTAATCCTGTATCTTCATTTCCACAGCAGCGCGTTGTTCGTAGATCCGTGAATTTTGCGGAGTCAATTTGAGCGCTTCGCCGTAATCGTTGATGGCGTCCCCGTATCTCTGGTCGGTCGCGGCCGCGTATCCACGCTGCTGATAAACTGCCGAGAGCTCGTCTGCGTACTTGTGGTCCATAGCGGTGGCTTTGCGAAGCAGGTCGACGGCCTTGTCGAAGTCCTGGTTCTTGGCGGCTTCCGCACCTTCGCGCGCCAGTCGGTTCGCTTCGGGATTCTTTTTTTCCGCCGCTTGGCATACCTGTGAGGCGCAGAGGGCCAAAACCGTGATTAAAACAAAAGCAAATGATCTCTTCATAATTTCTGTTGGACGTTAATGTTCTTAAACAATTCGAAACTGAAGAGATCAATAGTTGGCTGTAACATCAACAGTTTCAAGTCTGTTCGGGCGAATGCGACTGTTCGATATCGACTCTTGGCTCGGGCTCGGATGGGGTGGGTTTGCCGGGGCCAGGCTCATCCACGCGCATGATACGCATGGCGCGCCCGGTGGTCTCATCAATTTCGATGAGTGCTCCGTGCAGTCGCACGTCGCCTCCGGCAACGGGGAACGACGCGGGCAGATTCGAGACAAACCTGTTCATAATGGGGTCGATAGCGCGCCCCAGAATTGAATTGACCGGTCCGCACATGCCGGCATCGCAGATGAAAGCTGTGCCCCCGGTGAAGATTTGTTCGTCGGCCGTCTGAACATGAGTGTGAGTGCCGATCACAGCGGAAACTTTCCCGTCGAGAAATCGGCCCATGGCGATTTTCTCACTTGTAGTTTCACCGTGGACATCGACAAGGATGTTCGCGGTCTCTTCCCGCATCTTTGTTACTGCAGCCTCGACGGCGCGAAACGGATTTTCCAAAATTGGTTGCATAAACGTGCGCGCCTGCACATTGATAACACCAATTTTGCCCTTGGCCGTTTCCAAGACAATCGACCCGCTTCCCGGCGCGCCGTCGGGATAATTCACCGGCCGTAATAGACGCGGTTCGGTGTCGATGAATGAAAGAATCTCCTTCTGATCCCAAATATGGTCGCCTGTGGTAATGACCGAGACGCCCGCGCGCAAAAGATCGATGGTGATTTTTCCCGTTATGCCGCGTCCGCCCGCCGCGTTTTCGCCGTTAACGACGACGAAATCCAACGCGTGCTTCGACTTCAGCTCCGGCAGCCGGGCAATGACTGCGCTGCGGCCGGGCTCGCCAACGACATCGCCGAGAAAAAGAACGCTTAGCATAACGGGCGTGATTTGTTAAATCGTTACATAGTCATATCGGATTTGCGATTCAACGATTTAACGGTTCAACAGTTTAACGGAGCGAAGCCAATTGCCTGCCACGCCGTAGCGTGGCGAAGGCGGATCATTGGAGCTTCGTCATTTCTTCTTATCTTCCTGCCGATCTTTCCCGGCGGCACTCGCGCCGCGGACAATCTCGGCGTTCTCGGTGACCATCCGCGATGGGCTGTGCTGGAGAAGTACCAGAAAACAATTACGCACGACGAATTCAGCAGGCTTATCCAGAACGTTTATTGCACCCATGGGTTCGCTCCTGATTTAATTGAAATAAACGAGAAGACTGCGCGGCTCCTGATGAACCGTGAGGCGCAGACATTCTTCACGCTGCGATTTGCGGAGAACGACGCGGAACGCAGACCCGTGCCGCGGCTGTGGCGACCGGCGAAATCCTTGCCGTCTGCGAAAGCCGAAAAACCTCTCTCGGATCTGAAGATCGCGCTCGATCCAGGTCATCTCGGCGGGAAATGGGCAAAGATGGAGGAGCGCTGGTTCCATGTAGGTAGCAGCGCACCGGTCGAGGAAGGAGAACTGACTTTGCGCGTATCTCGATTGTTGGCCGCCAAATTGCGTGTACTCGGCGCAAAAGTCCTGTTTGTCAGAAATAGCAACGAACCAATTACGTCGAAACGTCCTGCTGATTTTCGTGAGCTGGCCAGGAAAATTCTAATTAAGAACGGCGTGCCACAGCCGCGCGCCGATGTTCTCGATCCAAATGATCCCGCCAAAGAGCAAACCATTCGCTGGCAGAGCGAAATTCTATTTTACCGTTACAGCGAGATTCGACGGCGGGCTGCGCTGGTGAACTTCAAATTGCATCCCGATCTTGTGCTTTGTTTGCATTTCAACGCGGAAGGCTGGGGCGACCCAAACAATCCGACATTGACGGAAGCCGATCATCTTCACCTGCTCGTGAACGGATCGTATTTGGCAGAGGAACTCGAATTGGACGACGAACGTTTCGAAATGATCCGCCGGCTTCTGAGCCGCGTTTACGATGAGGAACTGCCCCTGGCGGATGCGGTTGCGGCCGCAATGGCACGCGAAACCGGTCTGCCTCCCTACGAATACCCGACGACCAACAGCACCACGAAAGTTGGCACGAGCGGGTACGTGTATGCGCGCAATTTGCTCGCCACGCGGCTTTATCGATGTCCGGTAGTTTATTGCGAGCCCTACGTCATGAACAGCAACGACGCATTCGCTCGTATTCAGGCGGGCGATTACCAAGGAGTGCGAGCGATCAATGGCGTTGAACGAAAAAGTATTTTCCGCGAGTACGCCGACAGTTTGGCAGACGGACTAGCCGATTTTTATTCGAAGGCGCGGGACTTGTAGTGGCCGAGCTCTGAGCAGCGCGGAGTGGATTTTCCGAAAAAACGCGCAGTTGCGTGCCGGAATATTGAAAATGAAAGCTAATTTGTGCGTCGCGACGATGCCTTGAGACGAATGCGCTTGGTCGGGTGATTGATCATGCCCGGCTCGCCAGTGCGTCGATCGTTTTCCACTCCTCTTCGGTCAGCTGGATTTTAGGGGCGGCCATATTTTCGTCGAGGTGCGTGAGCGACGATGTCCCTGGAATCGGCAGCATTACTGGGGATCGATGCAATAACCATGCGAGACCTAGCTGATAAATCGTCACACCGTGATCTTTGGCGGCTTTTTCCAAGGCGGCATTCGTCATTCCTCTGGTCCCACCAACCGGCGCCCACGGCATAAACCCGATCTGTTCCTTCTCGCAATAACTCAGCGTGTTTTCCCATTTCCGGTCAGTGATGTTGTAGCGATTCTGCACGGTAACGATCGGCACGGTCTTGCGTGCGCGCTCTACCTGCTCAGGTGAGACTTCCGATAATCCGATGTGGCGAATTTTGCCGGCGCTCTGCATTTCCTTCAACGCACCGAGTGAATCTTCCATCGGCACTTTGGGATCGATGCGGTGCAGTTGATAAAGATCGATGCGCTCAAGCTTTAGACGCTTCAGACTTTTATCGACGCATTGTTTGAGATATTCGGGATCACCTTTGGGCACCCACTGCTCGCGTCCGGGTCGTATCTGACCACCCTTTGTCGCGATGACAAGTCCTTTCGGATAAGGATAAAGCGCTTCGGCGATGAGCAATTCATCAGTTTCAGGTCCGTACGCGTCCGCCGTATCGATCAGGTTCGCGCCAAGTTCCAAGGCGCGACGCAAAACTTTGCGCGCGTTCTCGCGGTCTGGTGGCCAACCCCAAATGCCCTCTCCCGTGAGACGCATCGCCCCGAATCCAAGTCGATTGACCAGTAGATCGCCACCGATGCTGAAAGTTGAATTGTCACTGGGCGATGCAGCCGCGAACAGCTTGGCCGCTCTTCCCGCCAAAAGCGACGCTCCGCCTGCCAGAGCTGCACGAACGAATGCTCGCCGAGTAATACCGCTGCGAAGCTCGCCCTTTGCTCTTAAGCCTTCATCCTCCACAAAATGCAAGGTAGATTCATACACGCTGCTTTCACTAATGAAATTTGAGCCTGCCTGCGTGCTGCGCCGAAGGCTTAATGAAGGCGAGAGCGTAGTCGAACGGGACGTCGCAATTGAAGTTTCGATGGCACGCCAATCTTACATTCTCACCGCAGCCTGATCACAACTGCGTCCTGTCCGCCAAACATCGGAGTCGTTGTGCCGGAGCCAGTCGCCGTAAACGCTTGCCCGTACACGTTTCCACTGACCGAGCTGCTAGACACAGATCCGACGTATTGCCTGTTTGTGCCGACAGCGACGCTCAACGCCGATTGTCGATCTTACGTTTGCATCCGCGTAATCCGCGGTAAGCTCTCCTTATGTTAACGAGTCAGAAAGTCATCGACGCCATTAACGAGCAGATCGGCTACGAGTTCAGCGCGGAGCTGCAGTATTACGCAATCGGGGCGCATTTTGCGTCCGAGGCGTTGCCGCAGTTGTCGCAGCATTTTTTCCAGCAGGCCGAGGAAGAGAAAGGGCATGCGCTGCGGTTTATTAAATACATTGTGGATGCCGGCGGGCGCGTGGTGATTCCGGCACTCGATGCGCCCAAATCGAAATTCAAGACTCCGCGCGACGCGATCAAACTTTCGCTCGATCAGGAAATTCATGTGACCCAGCAAATCAACGGGTTGGTGGAACTGGCCCGAAAGCAGAGCGACTATATCACGATCAATTTTCTGCAGTGGTTCCTGACCGAACAGCTCGAAGAAGTTTCGTCGATGGATAATCTCCTGAAAATCATCGAGCGCGCCGGCAATGATCTCCTGCAGGCTGATGAATATTTGGCTCGAGTCGGACTCAGAACGATGCCCGAGCCGCCAAAGGGATCGTGACGTTCCATCCGGTTTGCGCCTGCGGCGCAAGAAAACGCCGAAAGCTCAACGTCCAACTCCGAAAGTTTTCGCGAGCAGGCGCGCAACATCCAATTCGGAACTTGGTGGTGATCCGCCACTAATGTTTCCTGCGTTCCTGATTCAAAACGCTTGAATAGAAGCACCGCGAAGCAGTCTAATCGCACACATGAAAATAAAATTACCAGTTAGTTTATTGGCCGCGGCGAGTTTGGCGCTCAGCAGCGCAGCTTTCGCGGGTGCGAAGACTTACCAAGTTACTGGCCCAGTCCTGGAAGTGACCGACACGATGATTGCAGTTCAGAAAGGAAAGGACCGCTGGGAAATCAGTCGTGACGCCAATACGAAGGTCACCGGCGATGTTAAGGTCGGCGACAAGGTAACAGTCACCTACACGATGGCGGCTACCGATGTGGAAGTGAAGGCTGGTAAGGGCGCGAAGAAAGAAGGCGCCAAGCCAACTGCTTCGCCGAAGCAATAAACGCGGCTAATTAAGATCGCCGGGCGCGTAAATCGCTCCGGCGATTTTTTTTAGCCAAGTCGCTGTGCGACGTGCGCAGACGGCCCACAGGGCCGTGGCTACAACTACCGTCGCCGCGTGCTGCCACCGAGAATTCCTCCCAGAATTCCGCGAACAACTTGTCGTCCGAGCTGACTGCTGGCTGCGCGCATGGCGCTCTTTGCCATTGAAGTTGCGAGCGAATCGTGAATCGCACCGCGCGGGCCGATCGTTGGTTGGAATGTTGCTGTAACCGTTCCCAGCGCTTCGGCCAACAACGAAGGCTTGCCACCTTCGG
>Ga0137370_10000772_pt1 | contig 12533 bp, 10 predicted proteins | sample SagtaG_11_FD_104920 | JGI IMG/M metagenome (GOLD analysis project Ga0137370, IMG submission 104920) | Vadose zone soil microbial communities from Sagehorn Ranch, Mendocino, California, USA - Sage1_R_20_16 metaG | ecosystem: Environmental > Terrestrial > Soil > Vadose zone | place: USA... | reverse complement strand
TTTTCGTTTGCCGATGTCGCGGAGGGCTTGATCACCAAGATGAAGGGCAGACATCCACATCTCTATGGTGAGGCGGCGAAGGAGTCTTGGGAGCGGATGAAATCGAAGCAGAGAAAGACCATTGCCGAAGGGTTACCAGCTGGGTTACCAGCGCTCCACCGCGCGCACCGGCTGCAGGATCGGGCGGCTGGAGTCGGCTTCGACTGGCCCGATGTGAACGGGCCGGCGGAGAAAGTGGAGGAAGAGCTGTCAGAAGTGAGAGATGAGTTGACGAGATCGGTTCCTCCAAGGCACGGCACGGCACCCATGCTGAATGCCCGACATTATGCGCTCGAGGCGGAGCTCGGCGATCTGTTGTTCGCGGTGGTGAATCTTTGCCGGAAAGCGGGAGTGCACGCGTCGATTGCGCTCGACAAAGCCAACGCGAAATTCGAGCGTCGGTTCCAGGAGATTGAGCGACTGGCCAGGGAGCGCGGAATCGACGTCGCTCATGCCGGGCTGGAGAAGCTTGACCAGCTCTGGGATGAGGCCAAGCAAGGCGAGCTGTCGAGCGGAGCGTCGGGCGGCGTGTAGGACACACCGCCAGGCGCATCCGTTGATTGTCACGCTGACAGCGTCGCGTTTGGCGCGCTTATACCGCGTCCGGAACCTGCGGAGGCTCAGCGCCTCTTGTATTTCCAGTTTCGCGACTTGCCCTCGGCAATCCATTCGATCGCTGAATCGACCCGACGCTGCCGAGTATCGGCTCCCTTTGCATCGGCGATCCAGTCGGCGTACTCGCGCTTATGGCTCGGCGGGAAAGTCTTGAAGGCAGCAGCCGCCTTCTTGTTCTTCGCCAGCGCCCGGGTCAGCTCTCTTGGCACCACCAATGGCTTGTTTGGCTTCGCCGCTTTCGGAACCTTCACTCCCTGCTCGTTCAGCTTGGCCGCCGCTTTGATCCAGCCGACGATTGTTTTATCGGGCGGCAGGTCCGACAGTTTGGTGATGTCGCGCAAAGGCCCGCCCGCCCGATTCCCGCGGCCGCCGATGACGAGCGCCGCCTTCCAGAGAATGAAATTGCAGTGTTGCTTGAACGCGGCCATCCCGCAGAGAACGCCCTCGTAATCGAAATGCGGAGCGCCCCACTTCAAGGTTTCGTCTACCTCGGGGCAGGTCTTGTGGACCAGATGGCGAAAATGGGCGAGAATCGGCCGCGCGAATTCAGCCGACTTCTCGATGTACGCGTCTACGCGCGGATCGTGCTTGCCCACTTGGATCGCCTCACAAACGTCACGGGGAGGCCAGCGCAACGAACCAGATCGACAGCAGCATCTCACACCCGCCCATTAATCCGAGTCCTCTTCGGCCGCTTCGCCATGCTCGACGATGTCGCCGGCCTTGAAGAGTATGTCCTGCAGGACGACGCGCCACTTCGGCTTCCGTCGCAGCAGAAACTCGAGGTCCATACCAAAATGCTTGAACTCCTCGTGCTGCGCGTTACGCATGATCGCGCTCGCCTCGCGATCCTTTTCCAGAGCCAGCCGTTGCTCGTACCAGCTGATCGCCTCGGCTTCTTCAATCAATGACGTGATCATGCGCGCGAAGGTGCGCGTCTTTGCCGATAGCTCCCCCGGCGGCTCGTGATACTGATCGAATCCCATCGCTTACTCCGGTGTCAGCGGTAAGAAATCACGGACGCAGCCGATTCATCGTGCGGGGAAACGCGATCGCTTCCCTGATGTGATGGATGCCACAGATCCAACCCACCGTTCTCTCGAGCCCAAGGCCGAAGCCGGAGTGGATGAACGTTCCGTATCTCCGCAGATCCAGATACCAGTTGTACGCTTCGACCGGCAGACCTTCCTGCTTGATCCTCGCCAGCAGCTTGTCGTGATCGTCTTCGCGTTGCGAGCCGCCGATGATCTCGCCGTAGCCTTCGGGCGCGAGCAGGTCGTCACAGAGAACGGTGCGCGGGTCGGCTGGATTCTCTTTCATGTAGAACGCTTTTGCTTGCTTCGGATAGTTGTATATAAAGACCGGGCGATCATGTCCCTCGACGAGAAGCGATTCGTCCTCTGCCCCAAGATCGTCTCCCCACTTCACCGCACTTCCTTTCCCCTCCAGGATCGTCACCGCGTCGCTGTAATTGATTCGTGGAAAGGGCGGCTTGATCGTCTCCAGTTTCGCGGGGTCGCGCTCGAGCTCCTTGAGCTCGGGCTGTCGGCGCTCGAGAACGCGACCTGCGATGTACGAGACGAACTCCTCCTGCAGCCGCATGTTGTCGTCGGAGTCGTTGAATGCGACCTCCGGCTCCACCATCCAGAATTCCGTCAGATGCCTGCGGGTCTTCGATTTCTCGGCGCGGAACGTCGGACCGAAACAGTAAATCTTCCCGAGCGCGGCGGCTGCCGCCTCGCCGTAAAGTTGGCCCGTCTGCGCGAGATACGCGGTCCCCTCGTCGAAATATTCCGTGCCGAACAGCCCGCTCCGCTCGCCGATGGCGGCGGTGAGGATTGGAGTATCTACTAGCGTGAAGTCGCGCTCGTAAAAGAAATCGCGGATGGCCTGCTCGACCTCGTGCCGTACGCGCGCAATCGCGCGCTGCCTTGGCGTGCGAAGCCAGAAATGACGGTTGTCGAGAAGAAAGTCTATCCCATGCTCCTTCGGCTGGATGGGATAATCGATAGGGCTCGAGCCGTAGATCGAAAGCTCTTTGACCGCCAGCTCGAATCCGCCGGGAGCGCGCGCCTCAGGACGCACCTCACCCGCGATTTCGATCGACGTCTCCTGGGTGAGCTTTCCGAAGCGGTCCCACGCTTCCGGCGGGACGACGCTCTTGACGAGCACGGCTTGCAGAATGCCGGTGCCGTCGCGCATGACCACGAACGCGACCTTTCCCGAGGACCGAACGTGGGTGACCCACCCCCGCACGCGTACGCTGCCGCCAGAGTGCGATGGTAGCTCCGATATTCGGGAATAAGGATCAGTCATCGTGTTGGAATGGGAGATACGCTCGGGCGGCAAGCTAGGCGGACTCAATATGCACTGTCAACGGCGCCAGGTTACCATTGCCTCGTGATTCCGTCCACCGGGTGCGCTCGGTAATTTTACGGGCCTGCCAAATCTCAAAACGATAACATGACTCTGCGCGCCCGCCTCGGGTGGGGCCTGCTCGCGATCGCAGTCGTAATGATCGTGCCGCTGTTTCTTTCGCTCAGGTCTCTCGAGCATCTCTACGAGACGAGTCGCTTGCTGCGCGATCGCGAGTTCGCCGCATCGTTGTTGCTCGGTTCGTTTCGCGAGCGAACTGACGATGCGCGCCGGGCGGAAGACGCGCTGCTCTTCATCCACGACCAGAAGAGCGAAGGACGCATGCAGCGCGAGATCGATGGGCTTGTGTCACTGACAGACTCGCTCGATCGGTACCGACTGGACCTTTCCGCGTCACAGATTCGCGCGTCACTCGACGCGCTCAGATCCGCAGCGCGCGAGGAGTACGCGCAGGCATCTGCCGGCCGGGCGACTGTCGCCGAGATGATCTCCCAGCAGCGGACGCGCCCCGCGATCGCGGCGGTCGACAGCGCACTCGGCGCGAGTGCGACGCTCCTGCGCAATCGCACCCGGCAGCGTGTGTCGGACGCCACGAGCGAGACCTTGCAGGCTGAACGGTTCGTCGCTGGCGCGTTGCCGATCGCCCTGCTTCTGGCGCTGGCGATCGCGATCTGGCTGATGAGATCTATCAGCCGTCCAGTCTACGAGCTGGAGCGCGGGATGCAGGCGATCACCGAGGGCGACCTGAGCCACCAGCTGGCGCTGCCGCGAAATCCGCAAACCGAGTTCGGCCGATTAGCCGCTAGCTATCAAACGATGGCCAGCCAGCTCGCCGAGCTCGAACGTTTGCGCGCCGAGTTCGTGGGAGTTGCTTCGCACGAGCTCAAGACGCCGATCAACGTCATTATCGGGTACCTGGAGCTCCTTCAGGAAGGTATTTACGGAGACCTGACGCCGCCGCAGAAAGAAGTACTCGAAACTATCAAGAAGCAGGCGGACAGTCTCACCCGCCTCGTGAAGCGACTTCTCGACATCAGCAGATTCGAGGCGAGCGGGGGGAAGATCGAGGTGCGCGAGGTGGACCTGCCGCACCTGCTTACGACGCTCGAGAGCTCATTCTCTGTGCTCGCTTCGCAGCGCGATATCGCCTTTACGATCGATCACCGCGAGAACCTTCCCTCGAAGGTCTCCTGGGATGAGGACCGGATCAACGAAGTTCTCGGCAATCTCCTCTCGAATGCCTTCAAGTTCACGGAGCGGGGCGGCAAGGTCTCGCTCACCGTGGCGCCAATGGATGGAAAGGTCACCATCACGGTTACCGATACCGGTGCCGGCATACCCCCGCAACAGCTTCCCCACATTTTTGACAAGTTCTTCCAGGCGGATAATCAGGCCGCCGCCGCCACCAAAGGCACGGGTTTAGGCCTGGCGATTGCGAAAGAAATCGTCGAAGCCCACGGCGGCCAGATAACGGTCCAAAGCCAGGTTGGCCGGGGTACCACGTTTGTGGTGACGCTGCCAATTCAGCCCTCGGGCGCAAAGAAGCGGCGCGAGGCTTCAGCGAAGGCTGAGGGTGAACAATGAGCAAGACTCTTCCGATCGCACTAGGATTGCTGGCCGTAGCCGCGTGCGCACATCTGCAGGTGGTCGATCCGACGCTCAAGAGCGATTGGAATCGGACACTTTACCATGCTCGCCAGAACGTTGACAGCGGTAACTATTTCGCGGCTGACAAGCTCCTCGACGAATTCGCGCGCGTTCACCCCGATACGCGAGAAGCCCGCGAGATCTCATTCTGGAAGGCGGCGTACCTGATCGATCCAGCCAACAATCGCGGCTCACTCGACGGCGGAATCGCAGCGCTCGACTCTTACCTCGCCGTCGATTCCAGTGGCTGGTATCGAAACGAAGCGATAGTGCTCAGACGTACCGCGGCGGTGGCACAGGGAATCGCAAACTCCACCCGGGCCACGCCCGTTGATACCGTCGTCACGCCAGCGGTCAAAGACACTGTAATCGTCGTCAAGTCGCGCGACGAGCAGATCGCGGCCTTGAAAGACCAGCTGGCCAGGAGCAAGGACGAGCTCGCAAAAGTCAGCGCCGAGCTCGAGCGGATCAAAAAGCGACTGGCGAACCCGAGCAACTAGCCGTCGCGAGACCGGTCAACCGACCCTGAACAGATCGAGCGCGCGCGAATAGCGCGCGCTCAGCATTTTGCGGATCCCCGCGTTTGGCTTCGTCGTAAGCTCGGGATCGAGCGCGAGCAGCTCCTCGGCGGCGACGCGGGCTTTGAGGTTGAGATCCTCGTCGCGGACGGGATCCGCGATTCGGAAAGTCGCCTCACCGCTCTGCTCTTCGCCGAACAAGTTGCCCATCCCGCGCAGGCGCAAATCAGCGCGAGCGATCTCGAACCCGTCGTCCGTGTCGACGAAGATCCTGAGTCGTTCGAACGCTTCCTCCCCCACATCACCAAGCAGAATGCAGTAAGACGCCTCGGCGCCACGACCGACGCGACCTCTCAGCTGGTGAAGCTGAGACAGGCCGAACCGCTCGGGGTGCTCGACGAGCATGACGGTCGCATTCGGCACGTCGATTCCGACTTCGATCACGGTCGTCGAAACCAGCACATCGATCTTGCCGTCACGAAAGGCGCGCATGACGATCTCACGCTCATTGGCCGGAACGCGCCCATGAATCAGCGCGACGACTCGGCCGGCGAAAGGGCCCGCCGATAGCTGCTCGTACATAGTGGTCGCCGCCTTGAGGTCCGTCTTTTCCGACTCTTCGATTACCGGGTAGACCACATAGGCCTGGCGACCCTTCTCCGTCTCGCTCGCCACGAACTGGAGCACTCGATCCCGCGCCGCTTCGGGACGCAGCACAGTCGTCACGGGCTGTCGACCGGCTGGTCGCTCGTCCAGTGTGCTCACGTCGAGATCGCCGTAGACGGTGAGCGCGAGTGATCGGGGTATTGGAGTAGCGCTCATCAAAAGAATATCGGGTGACTCGCCCTTCGCGGAAATCGTCGCGCGCTGCTCGACGCCGAAGCGATGCTGCTCGTCGATGGTGACGAAGCCGAGGCGTCCAAAGACCGCCGTCTCCTGTAGAAGCGCGTGCGTGCCGACGACGAGCAGCGGCTCGCTGCGCGCAAGTTTTTCCGCGGCGGCTTTTCGGGCCGCCGATTTGAGGCTGCCAGTGACGAGAACGGGCTGGATCCCAAGCGACTCCAGCAGCTTCGTGAAAGTTCTGGCGTGCTGCTCGGCCAGCAGCTCCGTGGGTGCCATGATCGCCGCCTGGAATCCGTTCTCCATCGCGAGGAGCGCGGCGAAGAGCGCGACGACGGTCTTGCCGCTCCCTACGTCGCCTTGCAGCAAGCGGTGCATCTTGCGGTCGCTTGCCATGTCGGCGACGATCTCCCGCACCGCCACGCTCTGCGCGTGAGTGAGCGTAAAGGGCAGCACCTTCTTGAGCGCGCTGGTCAGCACGCGGCGGTTCTCGAACGCTATTCCGCTGCGTCGCTCGCGCTTGAGAGCATTGGCGCGCCGATGGAGGATGTGGACGAAGAGGAGCTCTTCGAACGCGAGTCGATCCCTGCCGCGTGCTCCTTCGGAAATTGTCTGCGGTCGGTGAACCATCCGGATCGCATCGCGCAGAGCTGGCAGGTCGGCGCCGCGAAGCACGTCGTCCGGCAGATATTCCTTGAGAAGGGGAAGGAGCTCGTCGAGGTGCGCATCGATGATTCCGCGAATCACCTTGAAGGAAAGGCCCTCTGTCGCTGGATAGACCGCCAGCACCTTCCCGGCTTTGACATCATCGTCGTCGGAGCCGAGCTGGATATACTCACGCGGCTGGAGCTGGCGGCCGTGGAAGAAGCGCACCGGCCCGGTAAGGAGCATGACGTCGCCTTTTTCGATAGTGCGGTCGAGGAAGGGCTGGCCCGGCCACGAAGCCTCGATCATCCCCGTCTCGTCCTTCAGAACCGCCTGGAAGATCCGCAGCCCGCGGCGAGTGGGAATGATCCCCTTCGAGATCACCTTGCCGATGATCGTTCCGTCCATACCCGGCTCGAGAGACGCAATGGGGTCGATGGTGCTGGCATCCTCGTAACGATGCGGGATGTGGAAGAGGAGATCGCGCGCGGTGACTATTCCAAGCCGGCGCAATGATTCCGCCCGTACCGGTCCGACGCCCTTCAGGTAGTTGACGGGCATGTCGAGGTAAACTTTGCCGCTGCGCGTTTCCGTTCGCGCAGCCATCTACGCCTCGAGAACTTCGCGCGCGAACAGCTTTGGGTCGAAAGCTTCGAGATCCGAAGCCTTCTCTCCGATGCCGATAAACTTCACCGGGACGTTGAGCGCTTCGTGCACGGCGAGGACGATTCCGCCTTTCGCGGTGCCGTCCATTTTCGTGACGACAAGTCCGGTGATGGGAATCGCGTCCGAGAAAGTCTTCGCCTGTGCGACCGCGTTCTGTCCGATCGTGCCGTCGAGTACGAGCAGCGTCTCGTGCGGTGCGCCCGGAAGTCGCTTGCCGATCACACGGTCGATTTTTTTCATCTCTTCCATCAGCGATCCGCTCGTGTGAAGGCGTCCGGCCGTGTCGACGACGACGACATCCTTGGCTCGACCAATGCCAGCATCGACTGCGTCGAATGCGACTGACGCCGGATCAGTGCCGGGGTTGCCACCGACGAAATCGGCGCCCGTACTCTGCGCCCACGCTCGCAGCTGGTCGATTGCCCCGGCGCGGAAAGTGTCGGCTGCTCCGATCAGCACCGACATCTTATTCGCCTTGAGAAAGTCGGAGAATTTCCCGATGAACGTGGTCTTTCCAGCGCCGTTCACGCCAATCACGAGGACCACCGTCGGTCCTGAATTCGCGCGAACGATGCGAGGATCGCTGTTGCCCGATCGCAGCGAGGTCTCGATTCCCTTTTGCAGAGCGTCGAGAAACTGCTCCTGGGTCTTGATGAATCCGCGGCGCGCCTGGCCTTCGATCTCGGCCACGAGGCGCATAGTTGTTGGAACGCCGAAGTCGGCCTCGAGCAGCACCTCCTCCAGCTTCTCGAGCGAGCCCTGAATCGTACCGGCGCGCGCGATCGCGGTGACGTCGGTGAGCGCGATGTCCTTTATTTTGGTCCACAGCGACCGGGTCGGAACGTCACCCGCGCGGCGGAGAATCCTGCTTGGCATTGAGTCTTGCTCTGATTGGGGCCAAAAAAACCCGGGCATCGAGTCCGGGTCTCAAAATAAAAAACCCGGACATCCGGTCCGGGTTCAAGATAAGCTCTGACAGCTTCGGTCGGCGCTACTCCGCTACGTTCGCGAGATGAACGTCGGTGAGACTCGCCATGGTCTGGGCTCTCATCTTCTGGAAGAGCGCGCGCTCATTGGCGGGGATTGGCTCGCCGCTCCTGCTCTGCAGCGCCAGCTTCGGGTCGTGCGCGACGCCGTCGACGCGGATCTCGAAGTGGAGGTGCGGGCCAGTCGCCCATCCCGTCATGCCGACGTAGCCGATGGTCGATCCCATTGCAACACGAGTTCCGGGATGCATACCGGTAGCGAAATTCCGCATATGGCCGTAGCGGCTCACCATGCCGTTGCGGTGCCTGATGTCGATCATGTTGCCGTAGCCACCTTTGACCCCAGCGAAGATTACAACTCCGTCGCCGATCGCGCGGACGGGTGTCCCCATCGCCGCTGCGTAATCCGTTCCGGTGTGATTGCGCCACTGCCCAAAGAGCGGATGCTTGCGCAGACCGAAGACGCTGCTGATACGGCGGAACGTCACAGGCGCGCGAAGGAACGCTGCCCTTAGCGAGAGTCCGCTCGCGTCATAATACTGTCCGTTGCCGGCACCGGTACTTGTTACTGCCGCCGGGCTGTCAAAGTGAATCGCCTCGAGCGGGTTGTGGCCGTTGGCAAGACCGAGTCTGGCGCCGAGGATCTTGTTGACGATGATCGCGCCATTGGGCTTCTGCAGCCGCTCGACGAGGATGTGAAACTTGTCGCCCTGCATCAGGTCGCGGCTCATGTCGACCTTGTACTCGAAGATGTCGGCGAGTGACCACGCGAGCTGATGGCGGGCGGAAGGTGGAAGAACTCCGACGCCGCTCTCATTGAGCGCGTTGTAGAGACTGGAGTGGATGACACCGGCAATGGCCAGGGTGTCCACCAGCTCGGTGTTGGACGCTTCGACGACGAGCGGCGAGAGCATGAAGTCCGCGGGCTCGATGCCAGGTCGAGTGACGACGACTGGCTCCATCGGGAAAACCTGCTTCTTTTCGAGACTCGGGGTAAGCCAAATGGCGACCACTGCTAGGATCGCCACGACTGCATAACTCACTGGCCTCACGCTGACCCGCTTCAATCCATCTGTCTCCGAATGAACGTCGGGATCTCCATGTCACTCAGATCCTGTTCAGGAGACGATCGATCCTTCTCGGGAGTCACCACTGGATTGCTCGTCGGAGTATTCCGTCTTGGGAGCTCGATCGGGTTCCTCGTCGCTCCATTTCCACGGGGCGGACGAAGCGGAATCACCGGGGATCCGCGCACAATCGGCGACGGCGTCGCAATCACGCTGGCCGGGTGAGTAGAGACCGACTGAGGGCGATCGAAGCCTGTCGCGATCACGGTTACTCTGATCTCGCCCTGCATCGCCGGCTCGTGGACTGCGCCGAAAATGATCTCGGCGTCTTCCCCGACGGCGTCGTGGATGATCTCGTTGATCTGATGAACTTCGCCAAGCGTCAGGTCGGCACCGCCAGTGATGTTGACCAGCACGCCCGTGGCCCCCGAAACCGAGACGTTGTCGAGGAGAGGGCTGGCAATAGCCTGTTGCGCGGCTTCGATGGCGCGATTCTCACCGCGACCTATACCCGTTCCCATGAGAGCAGATCCACCTTCCTGCATGACGGTGCGAACATCTGCGAAATCGACGTTCACGAGGCCGGTGACGCTGATCAGCGATGAAATTCCCTGGGTGGCGTGAAGCAGGACCTCGTCGGCCTTCTTGAGCGCATCCTGGAACGGAATTCCCTTGCCGACGACAGCCAGGAGACGCTCGTTTGGCACGACGATCATCGTGTCGACGTTCTTTCTCATTTCCGCGATGCCAAGCTCGGCCTGGCGCATGCGCTTGCGGCCTTCGAACAGGAACGGCTTGGTGACGATTCCGACTGTCAGGGCACCAGCTTCGCGAGCGAGCTCGCAAAGGACGGGTGCGGCGCCCGTTCCAGTTCCGCCACCCATGCCGCAGGTCACGAAGACGAGGTCGGCGTTGTGCATCGCACGCGCGACTTCTTCCCTGTTCTCGTCGATGGCCTGCTTCCCGATCTCCGGCCGCGCGCCAGCACCCAGACCGCGAGTTAGCTTCTTACCTATCTGGATTTTGACGTCTGACTTGGAGTTGAGGAGGGCCTGGGCATCGGTGTTGACCGAGATGAACTCGACACCCTCAAGGTGCTCCTCGATCATGCGATTGACGGCGTTTCCGCCCCCGCCACCGACGCCCACGACTTTCATGCGGGCGGCTTGTGACTGGCTCTCCTCGAATTCGAATATCATCGGGTGGGAAACTCCGGCACTTCGGGATTTGTGGAAAAAAATCTCGGGCTAGTATAAGACCGTTAGTCGATTCGTACCATAGCCAAAGACGAACGGGGGTGAAAAAAAGTACAAGGGGTGTCAAGCGAGTTATCCACACGCCCTTTCCGGTCCACACTTTTATGATTTTCTCATAGTGCGCGAAGTGTCGCGCTGCGAATTGCACGTCTGGGCGAGCATCGTGTCCGTACTCGCCTGAAGTCGGCTACTTCCTTCGAAACCGCTTCCCGCTTCCCACCGCCCGACCGATCCCTAGAAGAAATCCTCGAGCCAGGACTTGATACGCCTGGTGAACCGATCGACGCCCGCCCCGGCTAGAGCGCGGTGTCTGCCGCTCGGCGCGAAGCCAGCGGCGGAGCGGTGTGCGCCATAAAGCGCGAGACCAACCACCGTCGCGAAGCGCGGCGCGTCCACGGAATCGCTGAGACCCCCGATACTGTCCGCCGGCGATCCGATCCGCACTCCGGTTCCGAACACGTCCGCCGCGAGCTCACCCACACCCTGCATCGCTGCCGCTCCACCCGCGATCACGACGCCGCCGTTGAGTCGCTGCGCAAACCCGGCGCGCTGTATCTCGTTGAGCACGAGATTGAAGATCTCGTCCATCCGTTGGTCGATGATGTGCATATGAACCTCGAGCGGAATATGGCGCTCGCCCTGCGCGACCGTACTCGGGAGCTGGATGATGTCCTGCGGATCGACGAGTGGCTCGTAGGCGCAGCCGTACCTCTCCTTGAGTCGCTCCGCATCGGCCTGCGTCACGCCGATGCCCTGGACGATGTCGCTGGTGACGTTGTTCCCGCCGTAGTTGACCGTGCCGAGGTGTCGGATCTTTCCCTCGTGGAAGACCGCGATGTCGGTAGTGCCGGCTCCCATTTCGACGAGAGCTACTCCGAGCTCCTTCTCGTCCTCAGTAAGGACACTCAGGGCGCTCGCCAGCGGCTCGAGCACGAGCTCGCGCACGTGATAGCCAGCTTTCTCGACTGATTTGCGGAGATTCATCGCCGGGGAGGCCCCAATCGTCACCAGATACATCTCGGTCTCGAGCCGCGTGCCGATCATGCCGATTGGATCCCGGATGCCCTGGTTCTTGTCGACTGAGTACTCCTGCGGTATCGCGTGCAGCAGCTCCCTGTCGTGCGGAACTGGCTGAGCACGAGCGACATCGTTCGCGCGATCGACATCAGCTTTTGAAATCTCGTCACCGTTCACCGCAACGATTCCTTTGCTGATCATCGCGCGGACGTGCTCACCGGCGATTCCCGCGTAGATCGTATCGATTTTCGTTCCCGCCATCCGCTCCGCATCCTCAACGGCCTTCTTGATCGAGCGTGTCGTCTCCTCGATGTCGGAGACGACGCCGCGACGCAATCCGGTTGTTCGCGCCTGGCCAACGCCAAGAACTCTAAGCGATGGAGCGCCCTTCCCGGCGCCTGCGCCTACGGCCTGCGCGATTACGGCAGTCGTCTTCGAGGAGCCGATGTCCAGACCAGCGATGATGCGTTCGGGATTCATTGAACCCTTGCGATGACCTGATCGCGATAACGTAAATCGAGCTCACCAACGTGTAGCTGTCGCCGAGCGAGATCGGTTTCAACGGGAAAGATATCGGCCAACCGGTCGACTGACAGTCCTACGGGCACGCGCACTCGCAACGTTCGATCTTCCGGTGATCGATTATCTGGTGACGCCGCGCCGGCGCCAACGCCGGTCGCACCAGAGCCACGCGAGAGCGTAATGAGAATTTCGTCTCTGCCATTTCGTCTCACGTCTTCTATGCGCACGAACAGCCGCGGCTCCGTTGCACGGATCGCTCCGACGAGCTTAAGAAGAACGGGATCGGGAGTCGCAACAATCGGCAGGTCGAGATTCGTCCGCGCGGGATCGATTGGCAGC
>Ga0137370_10000757_pt1 | contig 12624 bp, 15 predicted proteins | sample SagtaG_11_FD_104920 | JGI IMG/M metagenome (GOLD analysis project Ga0137370, IMG submission 104920) | Vadose zone soil microbial communities from Sagehorn Ranch, Mendocino, California, USA - Sage1_R_20_16 metaG | ecosystem: Environmental > Terrestrial > Soil > Vadose zone | place: USA... | reverse complement strand
GGCCGTGCTGCGTGTTTGTAGACGTGGAGGCAGTCGCGCTGCGGGTTACAGTCAACGTAGAGGCTTTGTCGCTTTGAAGGGCGAGCTGAAGCACGTCATTCTGAAGACGTGCTGTAGGTTTATCAACGTAGAGGTTTGTTCACTCTGAAGGGTGCGCTGTAGGTTTGCGGACGTAGAGGCTTATCGCTGTGAAGGCGCGCTGCGGGCTTGCAGACGTAGAAGTACGTTGCTCTGAAGGCTCGATGCAGGGTTTGTTGACGTAGAGGCTTCTTACTCTGAAGGGTGCGCTATGGGTTTTGTGGACGTAGAGGCTCGTCGCTCTGAAGACGCGCTGGAAGCACGTCACTCTGAAGGCATGCTGCGGGTTTGTTAACGTAGAGGCTTGTCGCTCTGAAGGGCGCGATGTGGGTTTGTGGACGTAGAGGCTCGTAACTCTGGAGGACGCGCTGTGGGTTTGTGGACGTGGAAGTACATCGCTCTGAAGGCGCGCACTGCGGGTTTACAGACGTGGAAGCATGTCGCTCTGAAGGCGTACAGTACAGAGCGTAGATCTCTAGAGGCGCGATGCAAGTGTGTAGGCGTAGAGGTATTTGTTGGAGTTCTGGACGCGTATTATTGTAGGTGTCGTGGCGGCGTGGAGGTATCGTAGCTGTACGGCTCCGGAGGCGAGATGCGCAGGCGTGGAGACGGAGGTATTAAGGTCTGTAGCGGAGTGCTACAAGCCATGACACGGACGTCAAGGGACATACGCAGCTCCGAAGGCGCGTTTCAGGTGTGGGAGAGGTGAAGGTATGGGAGGTATGGAATGTGGAAGCGAGTTACAGGCGTGTAGACGTGTGCGAAGCAAGGGTGATGATTGATGATGGAGATGTGTTGTGGGCGTGCGAGTGAGGAGTTGCGCGCGCCGGAGACGTTTAGAAGCGGCCCCCCCCCCCGCAAAACTTAGCGGGCTGGGGCGCAAGCGAAGCTGTCTAGCGCGCCGTCGCAAACGTGAGTGGGGGTATGCCAGCAAACGTTGGCGGGGAACACAGTAAAGGCTAGCGGGGTGCGCTGGCAAAGTCTACTCGTGCGCACACAAAACCCGCCCAGGCATGGCACGTCAATTTCAGTCGGGATTCACAAGGACAGTGGGCGCGATTGAAAAAAAGGATGTTCAATTTTAGATTAACCGCTACGCCTGCAGCACTTGAGAAACCCCATCATCCATCCATCATCCAAATTGCTAGTTTATCTGAACTGATTACCCTCCATCCTTGCCACCCTCACTCTCATTTGATCCACCATACGGATCTTGATTGCCTTGCCTTCATTGTTGTAACCACCCTTATCACCGAACGGACCGTGGGTCTCTGCTGACGGGAATGCGCAACCAGTGGCCGGTCGAGTGCCGTCGTGGTCCTTCATGTAGTTGGTGTACTAAACGATGTCCGAGATTGTGCATTTCTCAAAGCGTCCAAGGAGTTCACCTTGGTCCTCAAGCTCATCAAACGTGACAAGGCGTGGGAGGTTGCTGGACTCGTTATCGTCGTTGTACTCACCAAAGCAGCGCTGAGTGGCAACGAAATAGACCTTCTGATTTGGATGCTTAGCAGCGACTGCGACAACGAGGACCCAGTTATCCTTGTCGTCATGAGCGGCGCCTTCCGGCATAATACCAACGGTTATTTGGCACACGGAGAGTTCAACGCCTTGGAGTCCATCAGGCGGTGCGTCGAACTTAAAGGCATTGACGGCCAGTAAAGCGAGGGTGAGCTGTGAAAGGCGGTCGTCGCGGCGCTCATCAATCTGTACGCCGATTGGTTCGCCGTCGGTGCGGATGACCATTGTTTCGGGAAAAGTGAACCGTTGATGCGATGTGAAGGGCGGGCGGAGGGAGGGTGAATTGGATCTGGATTCGAAAGGTTAGCATGGGAAGTGAACAAAACAAACAACGTAGGACTTGATGATGTGAGTCTGCGGCGGGCGATAGTTTCGCGACGTACCTGATTTGAAAGAGGTGAAGGGGGAGAAACTTTTCTCTCGTCGAGGATGCCGGCCACTCAAGTGAAGACAAGGAGATTTCGTCGTAGTATTAGCGGGCACGTTGGTGGGTGATGGTGGTTGTAAAAAAGAGGAAGCTCGGAATGCGATGTTGAGCTTTTATTTAAAGTGATGCGCAGGCAGCAGCGGCAGATGTTGGCCGGGAAATGATGGTGGTGTTGTTGCCGATTTGAAGCCTGTGTGACGATGATCGACAACCAACGTGAGATGCGATGCGGTGGTCAACTTACGCCATGAACTCACCTCTTATTTGACCCTGAACCTCTAAACTTCTCCATATTTCCACATCACTGCACATGCGGCGTGACTCTGAACTTCCATACCTCCCTTCCCTCCTACGCCTGCACCTGCGCCTGCATCGCGAATTCACACCTTCTTACTTCTCTACCTGCTCACGCCATCTCCCTCCCGCACCAGCACCTGTGTCGTGATGGGTGACTCATCAAAGGAGAATGATGGTGATGTGATTAATGTTAAGGTTTCTCCAACCCACCCTGCTATGGCGTCTGCATCCAAACAGTCACGACCCGGGACTAAGAAGACTCTAATTATTATCCCCGACTCTTATGATGAAGTCAACGATGACGATGACGGCGACGATGACGGTAATGACGACGATGACAACTACTATACGCCTGCTCCTTCCACTCCTAGCAGTAAGTCCTTAACCCATGCCTGTTATAATCGATATTCAGCTACTAACATCCGTACAGAAACTCTGAAAGGAAAGCGCGCACCTGAAAAGGTTGATGTATCATCGCATAAGAAGCAAAAAACAATGGATCCATCAACACATACGGGACCGGAGGTGAAGCCTGAATCAAGCGGAAATATCAATTTACGACACATTCTGGGAATCTCAACGGCTGAAGCAAAGAAGTTGGCTGAACATCATTTGAAAGTGGCAAAGGAACTCATGAAAGATTTGAACGAAGATTGAGGCATTACCTAGATTGATAGAAAATTTGAATGAATATCCCACCCACCTTATCTTAAAAAATGAAAGTTCCTAAAAGGTCTTTCTGCTGTCATCGCTTCAAAAAATTCTCACTGAAAAATCCCCTCTTTGCTTGCTAGTTTCGTCACAGAAGATGTGGACGCACGTGCTGATTCTCTCTATATGGAATCACAATTATGCACATCACTGTGAGGGCTTAGGGGCATCATCGTCATGTCTTGAACGTAACTGACGTCCAAACCAACCAACTTGGCTCCAAGAGCATCTCCACCCGCTCCGCAGAAGCCGGATCCGTAAGTGTATTTTCCACACTTAACTCGCAATCAATTTACGCTGCGAGAGTTCATCGTTGAGACATCAAGCGATGGATGCGCACTGGGGGTATGTAGAGACATTGAGCGCTGGCCGCGCGCTGAAGGTATGCGAAAGGATCAAGCGCTAGAGGCACGCTGGGGGGTATGCAGAGGCATTGAACGCTGAAGGCACGCTGAAAATATGTGGAGCCGGAGGTACGTGTGAGACATCGAGCACTGGATGCGCGCTGGGAGATGCAGAGGCATCGAGCGCTGGAGACGCGCTGAAGGTATGCGGAGCCGGAGGTAGAGGTATGCGGAGGTATCATCGGCTCGGGAAACGTACTGCAGGTGTCGGGACGTGGAGAAGGCATAGAGGTATCGAGTTCTGGAAATGCGCTGCATGCGTAGAGACATGGAGATATATACTGGCGCTCACGGCCGGTTTCCTTCACATCGTCTTTTTGCCATCCCACCCCGCTAACCTTTACTGCGTACCCCGCTAACGTTTGCTGACATACCCCACTCACGTTGACGAGGGCACGCGACACAACAACTCCTCAATCGCACGCCCACAACTCATCTCCATCTCCTTGCTTCCACGTCTACATGTCTGTGACCCGCCTTCACATTCCCATCCAACGCTCGATGCCACACACATACCTTCAACGTACCTCCAACGCTCAATGCCACACACATACCCTGCTGTGCATACCCTGCTGTGTGTATCCGGATGTGTGGGGTTAAACCTTTTCATTTGGTTGGACGGCGCAAGTAAAGCTAATGATCTTGACTAAAACCGGGAGCATAATAGTGGGGCTTGAACCAAATGCTGATATGGTAGAGGTGGTTAGTGGAAAGAAACGGCATTAATTAGTGTGCGGGGTCAGAATGCGTGGAGGCGGCAGCAGCAGCGGTTTGATCTACTTAAGGGCGTCTGTTTTGCACCCATCACTTAGTGGGCAAGGCATAGTCATGAAAGTCACGAGTCATGATGTTTAATGGGGTTTAATTAAACTAACTTTACATGATAAAAAGACGCGTCTACTTGGATTGCGAATACTTTGTTGGGGGTTTTCGTTTGCGATGCGGTCTGGTTGTGTCATCTTCAACTTCCACTTGTTGTGGAGCATCTGTGTGTTGAGGACGTGGTTCAGGCATTGATTCGAAAGTAGCGGTGGAGTCTGTATCTGAAGGCTGGAGAAGGTCTTCTGAACCTTCTAACGTACGTGGTTTTTTGGAAGGAGTGGATGTGGTCGTTGGGCTGTGCTGTTCAATCGATCGTTTGGTTGAAGCTGAACCAGTGGTTGGTATGGGTGCTAGAGTATCAAGTCAGTTTGGTTTTAAAAGAGATAGGGTTATACAAACAGCATGGTATGAGGCTGGTTGGTTCTGTGTGTGATGTTTGTTCGGTGAATGATGTTGTGTTTGTCGTTGGGGTTGTAGCTTGCTGAGTTACTTGTTTTGATGGTGATATGAATTTAGCCATATCAACACGATTCATGGATGGTTGCTTAGCTGGAGTGGCCACCGAGGGTGATATGGAAACAGAGTCCAGGCTTGTTTTATCATAGAATTGCCAATTGTCCGGCACGACGATGAAGATACGATCTTGTGCAAGCTGTGGTGGGGAGATCATGATAGAATGATCGAGGAAACCTGCCACCTTTCCCGTACAGGAAAATATGGTATTTGGTTGGAACTCGGTTTCATTTTTCTTAATCATTTTTATGCAGAATGATGTCCAGGGCCGTGCGTGGATAGGGAAGATGACGAAGACTTGAAAAGGGTGGACGCCTTTGAAGGGAGTCTTGCTGAGATCCCCGGGGGTAAGGAAACTTGAGAGCTGTATGAATCCACAGCACTTCAGTTGAATGTTTCCTAGGTTTGATTTAGCACCGTCACAGAGGAGTGCGTTACCAGGGCCAATGATGGGTCCAGTGAAACTGACTACCGGAGGCGTAGTAGGGAAAATGTCTGGGAATCGAGGGGTAATCCTGCGGTATTCATTAGTGAGAATCACCTTGTATGATAAATGAGGGTATGATAAACTCACGGTTCATAGCTTTGGTCTCGGACGATGAGTGCTGGAATAGTGTAATAGCCCACGCCTTCGGAAGGATTTGTATTATTTGACAAGACCTCCCAGGTAAGTGCATAAGGGTGAACATGACCGTTCATGGAGAACCACATGCCGTCCCAATCAGATGGAACGAGTATCTGATCATACATTGGCAAGTTGAGGCTGAAGAAGCACCAGTTGGGATTGTCATTGTCAGGTTTCGCCTGGAGTATGTTATACTCCTGACTGGTTATCCAAGTTGGTGGAGGAAAGAAGACTCCTGTAATGGTTTCGACATTAAGGCCCTTGATCAGCTGCTGTTGCGGATAGACAAACTTCCTCGGATTTTGTGGACATGCCAAAAACGTCATCGACATATTACCGCCAGCATCCTTTTGGCTCTCAATAGGTCGGCGGAAATGGATTTCCTTGTTGCCGCTTGGTGCGGAAATGTGCATTGCAGCCATATTTGAAAAAGGAGGAGCAGTATGTCTGGTTGGCAGCGATATATCTTGAGTGATTGGGGAGAAAGAGTTCTGGAGAAGGAAACCAGATTATGGTGTGTATGGTCTGATGATTAGAGAGATTAATATAGTGGTCTGGGCTAGTATCGGTCAAATGCCGACACCTGTAGGAGAACGTCAGTGGTAACGCGTGGCTGGCAGTCCTTTGAGAAATCAAGGTTTTCATGATGAAGGCGATGATCAGATGGACAAATTTGTGGGGCCGGTAATCAGCATGATGAGCGGTGCCGAAGTTGGCACAAGAATATTCAGGGTTGTTATGTTGGAGGCAGCGGGAGGATGGAAAAAGTGGCGCGGTCAGTAATTATCCCGATGAGTAGTGTTGAAGCTGGAACGGGAATATCAAGGGTTGTTATGACGGAGACGATGATCAGATAGACAAAGTTGCAGGGTCAGCAATCAGCACGATGAATAGTGTTAAAGTCAGGACGGGAACATCAGGGGTTGTCATGCTGATCGAGGTGATGGCGGCTAGCCAGATCGACAAAAGTTGTCGGGTCGGCAATTATTATGATGAGTAGTGCTGGGGTCAAAACAGGAACAAGTGCTGTGCGAGCGAGTAATAAAAGGGAAGTGACCATAATGTGGGAAGCTGGGCCGATGAGCTATGATGTTGAAGTGGAAGAAGCGTAGTCGGGGAATCGGGTGGGCGGGGTGAAGCACGTGCTTATCACATCAGGTACGAAGCCACCATCGTCTGAGGCGCGGGATGATTATGGAAAGAATTATTAGGAGCTGGTTAATTAGATCATGTTGGAAGAGTGGTGACGTTATCAGCGTGCGGAAAGGTGATGGCGAGTACAGTAAAATTATTGATCAACATATTTCATGCAGTGTGATACCAGGATAAATGAAAATCATCGAGATTTTCTATTCCTGTTTAAGTTCCTCTGCCGTTTTGATATACGAAATATCGCGTTGATCTGAGGTTTAATATCTTGTTTTATGTAGTGTGATAGTAATTGAGACATACGAAGGCCAAGAGCATAATTAGAGCAGGATGAATGAAAATCATTATGATTTCCAGCCTCTCCCTTGGAATAAGCGTAGTCGGGGATTCGGGTACTAAGTCTCCATCGTCTAAGGGGCTGGTCAATTAAGGAAAGGATCGCTAGGGTTTGGTCAATGAGATTATGACTATATTGGGACTCTGGGAGAGTAGAGAGAGATACGAAGATAGCCGGTCAAATTAAAGCATAATGAATCAAAATAATCAGAATTCTTTGACGATGATTGAAGTGTTGCGCCAGTTGGATGCGCGAAATCCGCAGAATGTAGCGCTGGCAGCAGATTTGGGCATGCGCACGTCAGCGGATATATTTGAAGCTACACAAAAGGAGCATGAAGAGGCTAGAAGAAATACGGAGTTTGCCACAGAGTGGAATCGAAGGCAGGGAAGTGTGTCATCTCATGAAGTCGGTACGGAGTCGACAGTCCGCCCGCTGCAGCGGAAAAGAAAGTATGGCGCTCTAGACGAACAGATAGAAGACCTTGGCAGCGTTCTGCAGTACATGAAACGTTTTAGGAATGTAGATGAACAGATAGAAGACGTTACCAGCGTTCTGCGGTACTTGGAGGAGGAATTTGCGGAAAAGGAGCGATTGTCGCACGGACAGACGTGGTGTGCACCAATCCCTCTTGCCAGAAAGGTATCTACCGTTGAAAATTTTTACAAAGCATTCCACGACAAAAATACCTTGCCGATATACACCTGCAAGATTTGTTATCTCAAGTTCAGTCAGACGGAGCTGCAGGAGGTTGATTGGGATGTGTGGACGACAAGTCGTATTGAGAAGAAAAAAAATTCGCCTTTCAAGTGTAGCAGCTGTTTTCCTGTGGGGCAAAGAATTCTTGCCTGTGGAGATTGTGTGAACCATCTACGGAGAGGAGTTTTGTCCCGTGCAGCTCAGTTACACAACAAGCTAGGTTGCGAGCATATGTTTCCTGATGAGTTAAAGGGACTTACGCCAGTCGAGGAGAAGCTTATTGCGCTGAACTCTTGTTATGGGTTTTTCACCAAGTATAGCGTCCCAAAGGGCGCCCAAAGGCAAAGTGTAACATACCAAAAACACATCAAAGGGCATATATTGGTGTTTCCCAATAATGTGCAGGAGCTAGCAACAAACGTTCTACCTCATCCGCTCTTGAAAGTTATGGATGAGATCCACGTGTCATGGCAAGGGAGGGAGAAGCCGGCACCGAGCGATCTCTCAGCACTCCTGTCGGTGCGACGCCGCGTCGTGGAGAGAGCGCTAGTATGGCTAAAGAGGCACAATCCTCTATATGCCAATATTGACATTGATACGGCGGAAATGGATAGTTGGGAGGCTCCAGCACACGGTGTACCTTCTCAAGTCTATGGGCGTTTGGAGCGAAATGAGCCGTCAGCATGGGAAAAGGCACGAACTGGCCAGGTTGTCCCACCCACGGAGCGTGGTCTGGAGGAGGATGGACCGACAGACATCCGAGAAATCATGGCGATGTTAGGGCAGGAGGGTGATATGGTGAACAATGAGGCGGAGGAGGAGGGTGGTGAAGAGAGTGACCATGTGGTGGCCTCTGATAGTGCCGCGGACGCAATTCACGAGATTAGTTCGTCTGGGATGTTCACCCTTGATGCCAGGCCAGATATTCCAGATGCGGAGAAGCTACAATATGCCTGCGATGCTTTAAGGCAAGATAGGGGAAGTTCCTCGGTCAGGTCGGCTCAAGTGCGGTACGGACGTACTACCTCCGAGCCTTATATTGCTGTGTCTTGGGGTGAGGAATTTGCCCAATCCTCCGATGCGCGGTTCTTCGCGAAGACGTTCCCAACGCTGTTCCCTGTCGGAAATGGCGGTCCACGACAAGCAGAGGAGAGTACTACAGACGTGGTAGAGGGCGTGGAAGTGGCACGAAATCTTGTATCGTCCCGGAATATGAGCCTGGAGACATGGGCACGGCTGATACTTCAGCGACATGGCGGTCGTTTTGCAAACCACCACGTTTTCTCGTTTCTTGTCTTCAATATGATGGTCAAATGGAAAAATCGTAATGTCAGCATGCTAAGTGTGACAAAGAAGAACTTTCCAGATGTGGAGCGCATCATACGATCGCTAACAGCAGAGCGGTTAAAGAAGGCCAAGGAGGATCTGAAAGTTTCGGGAAAGAGTACTGATGAAGCCGTCAACAAGCTGTTAAGCAGCTTATCACTCTATGGGCTTCGCCAGCCAATGTCCAGAGAAGATCGCCTAAGCATGCGTCGAAAAATCAAGTCCCTCATAATTCGGTATGGTATACCAGCCATATGGTTTACCTTGAACCCGAACGATATCACAAATCCGGTAAAGCTGAGGCTGGCAGCGTACAGAACCCGCGAACCAGAAGAAGCGGAAGCGTTCCTGACCAACCTCGATTTAATGTATAAACGAGCACGACTAGCAATATCGGATCCTATCAGTTCGGCAATATTTTTCCACAGGGAGATCTCAATGTTCTTTGAGCACTATGTGCAGACAGGGAAGGAGTCAGTATTTGGGCGAATCAACCACTATTTTGGCGCTGTGGAGACCAACGAGCGTGGTGCACTTCACGTCCACGGACTTCTCTGGCTTCAAGGAAATATGAATCTAAGTTCTCTCCTGAAAGACGTAGTAAAGGACGATCAAGCGGCATATCGAGAGGCGGTCATCCAGTATGTGGACAGTGTCTTTACGCAGGTGAGTTTATGATATTACCGTACTACCAAATGATGTTAACTAACATGAGGTTAACAATACAGGATCTCGATCAAGAAGCTTTTTCAGCAGTTCATACAGAAAGGTCAGTGTCGTCTGACATATCGTCATTATTAGAAAACAACCAACAATTTGCTTCTGCGTTCGATGAGGAAGCGAATTTCTGCGCCGGTGCTACTCAGATCCACACTCACACCCCAACTTGCGTAAAATACTCCATGACGGGAGAGGGGAGGAAGCACGATCTCTGCCGATTCAAGGCTCCTTGGAAATTGGTAGAGAGGACAGCATTTGCAGATAATGGAGTGCTGCAAATTCGGCGCAATCACACCATGGTGAATCGATGGAACAAATCCATTGCAGTAGGACTACGGCATAATCATGACTTCTCATTCATCGCAACGCAGCTTAAGACCATGGCCATTATATACTACCTGACGAATTATACGACAAAAATCGAAGACCCTATGTGGAAACGAGTGGCCGCGGCAGCAGAATTTTTCCATATCTTGGACAAGTCTGAAATGGAGTGTCCAGCGCAGACGACGAGTAGCCGTAGAGAGGATGATTGTAACCAGAATAGAACGCGACAGTTTTTGATGAAGGTGGCAAACCGGATTTTTACGGAAAGGCCGTTGTCACAAGTGGAGGTTGTCGCTCATCTGTTGGGTTATAAAATGGTATTTACAAACAATGATGTATGGACATTTTTGAATGTATCTTCTCTGTACTTGCATATCTTTCGACGATGGCGCCATCTGCGGTGTGCGGGAGGTGTGGAGTGTTTGGACGAAACAGGGGACGAGACAGTGCTGCTGGAAGAGGCTGGGCAGAAGATCTCCCTTCTGCAGGCATACCCATATCGTGGCAGGGTTCTGCAGGGACTGTCGCTCTATGACTATATGTCTGTGGTTAAATTGAAGCGAAAAGGCAAGGTCGCAGCCCGTCGAGGGGAGGTGGAATTTGATAGCACCTGGCCGCTTTCACAGACATGGGTGCAAGTATTGCGGGATCCGGGCAAGGACGCAATCATCTGTCTGGATGGTTACTTGAGTATGGATTTTGGTAATGACGACATGTATTATAGGAGGTGCGTACCATGAACAATTTACTTAAGGTAGCGGAGAAGATTAACTCTGTTAATATAGGGCAGCCGTACAACATCTTGCCCTCTTCGTTCCGTGGGAATCATTCTTGTCAAATACATCAGGCGATATCAATGCCATTTGGGACAGGGAAAAGCAGACCTTGTCTCAGAGGATATTATTTCTCGTAGATAATATCCAGCTGCTGCGCCGTTCGGCTGAAGATGCGAATCGCGATGCAAAACAATGGGCTGCCATGTCTGGAGAAATAGATTCCATGAGAGAAACTGTTGAGTCGGGTGAAGCGGGCGGTGACGAGGAATCAACAACAGTGTACCGGTCAGACAATATCGGTAATATAACTCGCTTGATCGACGTACTCAGGAGTACAATAGCAAGTCAGCAGATTACAGCCGGTTCGAAGGAAATTTCAGCCATAGTACAGAAATTATGTCGATTCCAAGCAACGGCCTTGTGTTCAACTAACGACCTCCGTGCCACGATAGTTCCTGAGAGAGGAGAACGGACACTGAGTGTTCTAGGACAACCGTTTTCGGGAGCAGAGATCCCAAAGCAGGAACAATTGAGGCACATTAAGTCGCAGCAAAAGAGTCTCTCCAAAGAGCGTGAAAAGATAATCCAGGGAATCCAGAGGAGCCACCAGCTGCCAGACGACAACACGACAAATCATAGCGAAGCCGTGTACAGTGTGTTGAATGGATCCGGAGACCAAAACGTCAATATCATGGCTACAGATTCAGAGACCCAAGCCCCAGGTATAGAACCATCTATGGATATTCGGTTTGGCGCATCCACATCATTCTCTGAGGCAGGGAGGCAGTTGGCTGAGTTGTTCACGCTCAACCAAAGACAGAGCATCGCCCTTCGACTAATATGCCGCCAACTAGATCGCATAGGTCGTGACGAGCGAAGAACTCCCCAGCTTTGCCAATTTATTGGTGGTGAGGGCGGTACTGGTAAATCACGGATCATTGAGGCGATTGCGGAGTTGTTCGCAAGCAAGGGAATACCGCATCGTTTGCTGGTAACAGCAACTTCAGGGACCGCAGCAGCAAAGATCAACGGGGTCACTATCCATTCTGCGTGCAATTTCTCAAGGGGCGATTCCAGCATACGTTCCTACAAGAATGTTGATGGGTTTGTTGCATCAAGCTCGACAGGTCTCCGTGTCGATGGCCATACCAAGATGGACTGGGAGGAGAAATACTTGCTAATCATTGATGAGGTTAGCATGCTGGGTGCGCGGACGCTCTATGCTGTAAACGAACATATCTGCACACTTAGAGGATCAAAACAAGACTTCGGCGGGATCCCTATTGTGCTGTTCTGTGGGGATTTCCACCAGTTTGGTCCAGTACAAGAGAGGTCGATTCTTCTTCCCAGTACAACCACTTCATGGGATGAAGGTAACACCTTCAGAATAGAACATAGGCACCAGCATGACAAAGCTTATGCTTTGTGGAAAAAATTCACCACAGTAATCATGTTGAACGAACAAGTCCGTGCGGCAGGAGATCCACGATTGCAGCTGTTACTGAAGCGGATCCGGCAGGGTGTACAAGACGAGTCCGATGTGGAATTATTGAACAATGAATGCTACCGTGAGGGTAGACAGATCCCATGGGAGTCAAACATAACAGTCGTCTCGCCGCTGAACAAGAACCGCTGGAACTTGAATTTTGAGGCCACACTCTCTTTTCAGAACCAAAAGCAAGTGCTTCTTCGGATATTCATCTCCGAACATAAATGGAGAGATGGAAATCCCACGGAGGAGGAGGCCATCATGATCTTGAATCAGGGCGACAACAGTGAGATACCAGTACCAGCCATTTTCATGTTTGTTCCTGGCATGCCGATAGTCGTGAACCAAAACACCCATCAAGGTCTGAAGCTGGTCAACGGTGCCTCTTACACGGCGTTGGATG
>Ga0137370_10000753_pt1 | contig 12674 bp, 10 predicted proteins | sample SagtaG_11_FD_104920 | JGI IMG/M metagenome (GOLD analysis project Ga0137370, IMG submission 104920) | Vadose zone soil microbial communities from Sagehorn Ranch, Mendocino, California, USA - Sage1_R_20_16 metaG | ecosystem: Environmental > Terrestrial > Soil > Vadose zone | place: USA... | reverse complement strand
TCGAGGTCGATCCCCGCCAGGCGAAGCGCGGCCATGAGCCGGCTGTACGAAACGCCGGCGTCGCGGGCGGCGGCGTTGATGCGCGCGATCCAGAGCGCGCGGAACTGGCCCTTCCGAGCGCGGCGGTCGCGATACGCGTAGCGGAGCGCGTGCATGGCGGCCTCGCGGGCGGGACGTACGAGCTTGTGTTTCGATGCCCGCCGGCCCTCGGCCTGCGAGAGCAGCTTCTTGTGCTTCTTGTGCGCGGCGACTCCGCGCTTGACGCGCGACATCCCTTAGCTCCTTCCCTTCAGGTTCGGCAGCAGCTTGCGGACGAGCTTCAGGTCGCCCTTAGCCACGAGTGCCTTCCCTGCGTGACGGCGCTTACGCGACGGCGATTTGTGCTGGTTGAGGTGGCCCTTGTAGGCCTTCGCGCGCCTGAGACGGCCGCGCCCGGTGAACTCGAAACGCTTCTTCGCGCCGCTATGGCTCTTGATCTTGGGCACGGTGAACGACCTCCGGTCTACGCGCGACGTGAACGCTCAGTTTATTGCTACTGCGGCCAACCGTGAAGCGTACTGGCCAAAGCAGACCGCAGCGGCGTAGCGGCTAGGACTATGCGGGTCGCTGCGCGCGCGGAGGCGGTGAAGGGCGCGCCGCAGGCGGCCGAGCGGGCGCAGACGCGGTCGCAGGGCGCGGCGCGGCGGGTGCCGGACGCGGACCGGGGGCAGGGGGTTTCGGCGCCGGGGCGGCCGCGGCAGGCCTCGGCGCTGCGGGTGCGGCGACGGGCGGCTGCACTGTGGGGGCGGCGGGCGCTCCGGTGACGGCGTCACGGCGGACCGGGTTCATGACCATGTGCATCTGCCGGCCCTCGAGGAGCGGAGCCCGCTCGATCACGCCGTGGTCTTTCAGCTTGTCGCCGATGGCGATGAGGAGCACGCGACCGCGATCAGGATGCGCGAGCTCACGGCCGCGGAACCGGACGGTGACCTTGAGCTTGTCGCCCTCGTCGAGGAATCTCGCGGCGGATCGGATCTTCGTGTCGATGTCGTGGTCGTCGATCTTCGGAGAGACCCGAATCTCCTTCCACGTCACGGCCTTCTGCTTCTTCTTGGCGTCCTTGGCCTTCTGCTGCAGGTCGTAGCGGTACTTCCCGAAATCGCCCATGCGCGCGACCGGCGGCTGAACATTCGGGGCGATCTCTATGAGGTCGTAGCCCTCTTCCTGTGCTTTGGCCAGCGCGCGCGCCGTCGGGATGATCCCGAGCTGCTCGCCGTTCGGCCCCAGAAGGCGGACGGTAGGAACACGGATCGCTTCGTTGATCCGTAGTTCGGGCGCGGCTATAGGGAGACCTCGGTTAGTGGCGTGAGAATGCCGCTAGCAGTGCGGCCGCTCCCCGTGAAAGAACTTCAACTGGGACGAGCATATCACCGGGCTAGAAAGCCGAGAAGGCGTTCGCGCACGCTCGGCCATTCCTCTTTAGTGATCCCGAAGACGACGCTCGTGCGGAGATGGCCGTCGGCGAGAACGCGCTCGCTACGGAGCTCGCCCTCCTTGATCGCACCGAGGCGCGCCATCGCCGCTTGTGAGCGTTCGTTCCGTTTGTCGGTTTGCAGCCACACGCGGTTGGCTCCAAGTGTCTCGAACGCGTGACGGAGAAGTAGCAGCTTGCACTCCGTATTCACGGGCGTTCGCCGCGCGCCCTTTCCGTAGAGCGTGTAACCGATCTCAAGCGTGCGATTCGGCGGGTCGATATGCGCGTAACGCGTGGTGCCGACAAGCTCGCCGTCGGCCTTTCGGATCACGGCGAACGGCAGCTGCTGCCCGAGCACGGTCTGGTCGAGCGCCCAGCGGATGTACCTCTCGTAGCCTTCGAGCCCCCTGGGCCGGGGCACCATCCAACGCCATATGTCGTCCTCGTCGGCCGCTTCGAAAAGCGCCTGGGCGTGCTCCATCCGCAGCGGGATGAGCCGAACGTGCGCTCCCTCGAGCGTGATCGGGCGGGGATCGAAGTCCGGTCTGGGCCGGCCCCTGACGATCGCCATCTTCACGTCGTCCACAAAGCCTTCCTCGGTCCCGACGCCATCGCGCTCGATACCCTCGACCTCGAAACCGACGGCCTTGTACATCGAGATCGCTCGGTCGTTGAAGCCGACGACCGACAGGCCGATGCGGTGTAAGTCCAGCTGATCGAAGAGGTAGCGCACCAGAGCCTCCAGGGCGTCGCGTCCGAGATGCTTTCCCCATAGATCCGGCTCACCGATCCCGATGCCGACCTCGGCGCTTTTCCCTTTCGGATGGAAGTCTCGGTAATTGGCGAAACCGATCGGCCGGCCATCGTGCTCGATGACCCAGCATGCCGAATCACCGGGCCGCGACATGCGCTCAATCCAAGCGCGCGCGTTTTTCTCGCCGAAGGCGCCCGGCTTCTGTGCCCACTGGTAGTGGCGGAAGTCAGGGTCGCTCCCCCACCTCATCAGATGAGGCAGGTCGTCGTAGCTCATCGGCCGAAGCTCCACCGTCATGCCGCGAAGAACCGGGACGGTCACGCCAGGGAATCCCCGGCGCTCGGCTCGTGCTGAGAGAAGTCGGCCGGGAGAGCCTTCGTGTCGCGCTCCTTCTTGATGCGATCGACAAACGCGTCGAGCGTGACGCCGCGCTCCTCGTCGCGGGAGCCGCGACGCCGCAGGGACACGGTGCCGGACGCAGCCTCCTTGTCCCCGACGACGAGCATGTAGCTCGCCTTCCGCTGCTGCGCTTCCTTGACGCGGTTGCGCAGGTCCCCGGCCTGCTCGTCGACGTGCACGCGGAAATTGTCCGCACGCAGCTTCTTCGTGATGTCGCGCGCGTAGTCGAGGGCCGATTCGCGGACCGGGATGACCGCGACCTGCTCCCAGTTGAGCCACAGCGGGAAATTCCCCGCGTAGTGCTCGATGAGGCCCCCGACGAAGCGCTCGAGACTCCCGAAGAGAACGCGGTGGATCATCACCGCGCGCTCACGCTCGCCCTTCTCGTTCACGAACGTGACGTCGAAGCGCTCGGGCAGGTTGAGGTCGATCTGGACCGTCGCACCCTGCCACTCGCGCCCGATCGCGTCGTGGACCTTGATGTCGATCTTCGGCGCATAGAAGACACCGCCGCCCTCGTCGAGCTTGTAAGGGACGTCGCGTGTGCCGAGCGCCGTCCGCAGCGCCTCTTCGGCCTTGTCCCAGAGCTCGTCGGACCCGAGCCGCTTCTCGGGACGCGTCGAGAGATAGATCGCTGGGTCCGTGTAGCCGAAGACGCTTAGGAACTCGAGCGCGAGATCGAAGACTTTCCCGATCTCGTCCTGCGCCTGCTCCCACGCGCAGAAGATGTGCGAGTCGTCCTGTGTGAAACCGCGGACGCGGAGCATCCCGTGAAGCGCGCCCCCACGCTCGTACCGATAGACGGTGCCGAGCTCGCCGATGCGCAGCGGAAGGTCGCGGTACGAGTGGATCTTCGACTGAAAGACCTTGATGTGGCCCGGGCAGTTCATCGGCTTGATCCAGAATCTTTGCGTGCCCTCGTCTAAGAGCAGCGGGCCGTACATGTTCTCGCCGTACTTCTCGAGGTGCCCCGAGCGCTGGTAGATCTTCTCGTTCGCGATATGCGGGGTGTAGACGAGCGTGTAGCCGCGCTCGCGGTGGATCTTGCGCCACCAGGTCTCGAGCTCCTCGCGCACGATCGAGAGGTTCGGCAGCCAGAGCACCAGACCGGACCCGAGCTCCTCGTCGATGCGGAAGAGCTCCAGCTCCTTGCCGAGCACGCGGTGGTCGCGGCGCTCGATCTCCTGGAGACGCTTCAGGTAGTCGTCGAGCTGTTTCTGGTCGGGCCAGACCGTCCCGTAGATGCGCTGGAGCTGCGGGTTGCGCTCGTTGCCGCGCCAGTACGCACCCGCGATCGAGAGGAGCTTGAACGGCCCGATCTTCCCGGTCTTCTCGACGTGCGGCCCTTTGCAGAGGTCGACGAACCCGTTGTGCTGGTAGACGCTGACCTTGCCGTTCTTGACCTCATCGTCGCTGTCTTCGTCGGCGCCCTTCTCGGCGAGCTTTTTGATCTGATCGACCTTGTAGTCCTGGTTCCGCTCGCCGAAGAACGTGAGCGCCTCGGGCACGGCCATGTCGCGATGCTCGAACGGCACGTTCTCCTTCACGACATCCCGCATCTTCGCCTCGATCTTGCCGAGGTCGTCGGGCGTGAGGGGACGCGGGAGATCGAAGTCGTAGTAGAAGCCGTCAGTCACTGGCGGCCCGAAGCCGAACTTCGCACCGGGGAAGAGCTCGAGGACGGCGCCCGCCATGACATGCGCGGTCGAGTGCCGCAGCGCATAGAGCTTCTCGTCGCCGTGGTCAGCCTTGCGCTCGATTTTCGCCATCGCCGTTCTCCAGACAAACAAAATCGCCCTTCGTCACTGGGACGAGGGCGATCTCGCGGTTCCACCCAGCTTCGCCGACCCCGCCGGCGCGCTTCGTTGATGGCTATACGGGGCCTACCCCATTCGCTCGGCGGTGGTCTCTCCTATCTCTATCGCCGCCGGCTCTCACCGCATCCGGCTCTCTGGTGGACGATCAGAAGGAGCGCTGTCCGCGTCCTCGCGAGACAGCGATCATACCTCTCCGGGTCGCGCCAGATCAGCGAACGTTCGCCCAGATCGCATTGAGGCGATAGCTCCCGTCGCTATTTCGGTTGACGTCGAGGGTCGCCACCACTGGCACGCCCCGGCCCGGAAGGGCATTCCGTGACAGACGAGAGAGGAACACGGTTCGACCCCAGATCCGTGTGGTGATGGTCGTCCCGTTGAATTTGCCGGGCTGGGGGCTACCGGCGAACTCGATGACGATCGTCCCCCGATCCGAAGTGGCAACCGTTCCACCAACCTGGATGCCACACGCGCAGAAACTGGCCTGCGAGCTGTCCGAGGCAAGAACGACCGCAATAAGCATGAAAAGCAGGAACGCTACTGATCGCGGCCGCGGCATCACTCGATCGTAGACCCGGGTTGACTAGAGAACTGCTTCGAGCGTCTCCCAGACCTTGCGCTGGTTCTCGGGTGTGGCCGGCCAGCGGTCGTCCGCGCGCGGCGTGGCAATGCCGGTTTGGTGGATGAACAGGAACGCCACCTGCTGGAGCATCGCGAGGGCCTCGTTGCGCGACTCATGGTCGCGCCAGTCCAGGATGACGGCGCGCGCGCGAGTGGCCCGCTGGTGGATGCGATCGATGACGACGTAGCTATCGCCCGCCGGCCAGCGCTGCGCCTTCACGTCGATCCCGTTTACGAAGAGCACCCCCATCAACTCGGCCTTGGTGAAGTCGTTGCCGGTGAACGCGTTCGCGGCTCGCACTGGGTCGATCCGCTCGGCCGCGTGGCCCCACGGCTTGCCGTGGAACGTGACGTTGCGGATCGGCCCGCTGAATGTGCAGTTCACGAACTCCGCGCATGCGGAAATCCAACCGTCTATGTTCGTGCGAGCGAAATTGCAGCTCTCGAACCGCGCTTGCCCGGGCCGGACGCCATGGAGGTCGGCGCCGTCGAAGCGGCACTCGCGGAAGATGCTTTGCCTTCTACTCGCGAAGAGCGTCTGCAGACGCTCATCGAACAGCTCGCCGCGGAAGTCGCAGCGCTCGAAGACACAGCCGTTTGGCGCGAAACGCTCGAAAGCGGCGCGGCTGAAATCCGCGTCGCGGACGGTGACCCGATCGAGCGCGAGGACGCCTTGCACGGTTTAGGTCTCCGGGTTCTGGTGCTTAGTCTGAATCACTCGCCGCGCGCAGGTTGACGACATTCGAAGACTCGATGCTCTCCATCTTGGAGCGCCCTTCGAAGACCACGCCCTTCTCGATCGAGAGAGAAGGACTCGTGATGTCGCCACGAACCTTTGCCGGTCGGTGAAGCTCGACCGCGCCGGTCGCCTTGATGTTCCCGACGACGTCGCCCTCGACGATGACGGTGCCACAGCTGATCTCGGCCGAGACCTTGGCGCCTTCGCCGATGTGGAGAGTGTCGTTCGTCGAGATCTCGCCGGTGAAGGTGCCGTCGATCCGGACCTTGCCCTCAAATGCGAGCTTGCCCTCGAACTCCGACCCTTTTCCGAGTGACGCGTTGAGATCGCCGCTGCCCGCGCTCGTGTGCATGTCCCGCTGGTACTGCTGCACTTCCCTTTTCGCCTCCGGTTCTGGAGCCCGCGGTGGTTCAGGCGCGTCTGCCTGCTCGTTACGCGGCTGCGGCGCCGTGAAGAGCGGCTGACGGGCTTCGCCACTGGGGTTACTTCCTCGCTTGAACGTGGAACGGAACACTACGACGTCAACGCGACAAGAACTAGGACGTTGTTGTCGCAAAACGGTCTGTGATCTGGACGGCACGAGCCTCCGGCAAAGTGGTCGGGCTGCGGCCCGACGACCCAGTGAGACGGCCCGCCGATGCTAGGCACCTTCCTGCTGTCCAAACGCTTCCGTGGTCACCGTACCCTGCGACGGGCGGCCGCGATTGGGCCCGGGCTCTGCCTCCGGCCTGCTCGCCGGCCTTCGCTCTCCGCCCCGAGTCCCTCCCCGCGACCGCACGGGATGCGGGCGTGTGTCGGTGATCGACTCTTGCCGCGCCGAGGATCGCAGGGACGCCGACGATCTCACGAACCTGAGCCCGCGCTCGATGACAAGACGATGCCGCGGATCGCGGTCGCAAGCAGGCGAACATCCTCACACGTATGAGGAAGGGGTCCACGCCGTGCCGTCGGCGAACGGCCAGCCGGAAGACTGAATAAGAGGAGAGAGCATCTCCGCGGAGTCGAACGAATCCCGCACGTGTGGCGAATCCCGGGACATCGAGCCGAGCGACGGACGCCACCCGCCGCATGCCACAGCCTGCGTCGTATCGATGACGTCGCGGCCTGCGGACGAACGCGATGACGGGCTGCCCCACAGCCGTAACGCGCGGAACGTCATGCCCCTAGCGGCGAGCACCCTAGTACGGCCGACTACACCAGCTTCTCCCTCGTACACCAGGCGACGTAGGTCTATTCATCTATTCGATGTACGAGAGCGACGGCATCACTACGCGGGGCCTACGTATGGCCTTCACGCGCGTCCTCTTGCTGCTGTTCCTCGGCGTGGCGGCGACGGTGGGCGTCTCCGTGTTCTCCTCGAACGTCCCGACGCCGATCACCGCGTTCACCTATCACAGCTCGTTCGTAGATCAGGGTGCGTCGCCGACCCTCCTGCCGGGCGCGACCACGACGTACACGGTCCGCTATCGGAACACCGGACTCGCGGTCTGGCAGCGAGGCGGCACCACCCAGGTGAACCTCGGGGTCGCGGGCGATTCGACTGCTTTCGCCGACTCCGGTGTGGCCGTCGGTTGGCTGTCCACGACGCGAATCGCGACGACAACCGAGCAGATGGTGCTTCCCGGCATGATCGGCACGTTCACGTTCACGGCACGGGCGCCGACGAAGCCGGGCGTCTACCGCGTGCCTTTGCGGCTCGTCGTCGACGGGCTCACGTGGCTCGACGATGAGCGCGTCGCCTTTTCGCTCACGAGCGATCTCGGGTTCCACGATGAGCTCGTCGATCAGTCTCTGCATCCGACGCTCGCTCCCGGGGAAACGAGCGGGCCGCTCACAGTGCGGTTCCGCAACACGGGTGCCCGTACCTGGACGCGTGGGGTGCCCGGTCAGCAGGTGAATCTTGGGATCATCGACGACGACAAGAGTCTGTTCATGCTTGCAGCTGGATGGCCGTCCGCCAATCGCGTGGCGATGCAGACCGAACCGAGCGTCGGGCCCGGTGGGATCGCTACCTTCACATTCCGCGTGAAAGCGCCGATGACGGCGGGCATCTATCCCTTGCGACTTCGTGTCGTGGCTGACGGTGTCACGTGGCTCGAGGACGAGGACGTCGTGAGCCTGATCACCGTCGGGGCGACCGCTGGGCCGCCCGCAGACAAAGCGTATGTCACACCGTCGGCGACGTTCACGTTCGGCGCGACCGCCGACCCGGCGACGACGGTCCCGGGCGCGTCCGTCACGATCACCGCGAAGTTCACGAGTTTGGCCGCGAGTTCCGCGGTAATCGGAATCGAGCTGTATTCGCCCGGACGCGCCACGCTCGCCTACCAGAAGTGGTTCCACAACGAGAGCTTCGCCGCGGGCGAGCAGCGCGCGTACCCGGTTACCTGGACAGTGCCGGTGGGGGCGGGCCTTGGGACATACAGCGTCACCGTCAGCGCTTACTCACAGGATTGGAAGGCGCTCTACGGGCTCAAGGCATCCGCGGCTGCGTTCGCGGTGAACGCCGCCCCAGTGTCAACGCCCGGACCGACTGCCGTCCCGACCACGCCGCCGAGCCCGGGCTCGACCCAGACCCCCGGACCGACGTCACCGACCGTCGCCCCGTCGCCCACGGCGCCTCCCACGCCCGGGTTCACGGCAACGTCATCGGTCGCGCCGACCAGCCTCGTACAGGGCAATTCTCTCGGGGTCACTGCGCTCGTGACCGCAGCGTCCGCGAGCACGGCGCTCGTCGACATCGAGATCTGGGCGCCCGGCGGCGCCGCGCCCGCGTACCAGGTCTGGTTCGACAACCAGACGTTCGCGGCTGGTCAGCAACGCACGTACCCAGCGACGTGGCAAGTTCCGGCGAGCGCGGCGCTCGGCTCATACACGGTCAAGGTCGGAGTCTTCGCGCCCGCGTGGGCGGCAAACTACATGTGGGCGAACCCGACCGGATTCGCGGTGGGCGCGCCGGTCGCGACACCCGCGCCAACGCCAACCGGGACGGCGACGACCACACCGACTTCGACGGCGACGGCCCTCCCAACGCCGACCCGTACCGCGACACCCACGCCGACGACGGCACCCACCCCCGCGCCGACGCCTGCGCCGACGCCTGCGCCGACACCGACGCCCGCGCCCGCGGCCTTCGTTTCGACCGCGGCGGTGCTGCCCGCGAGCGTCGCGCGCGGTGGTTCGACCGGGATCACCGTGACGGTCACAAGCGCCGCAGCGCAGACCGTGCTCGTGGACGTGGAGGTCGTCGCGCCCGACAACACGACGCTCGTCTACCAGCAATGGTTCGACAACCAGACCTTCTCGGCCGGCCAGCTCCGGAGCTACTCCCTGAACTGGACGGTCCCGTCGACCGCCGTCGGCGGCACCTACATCGTCAACGTGGGCGTCTTCTCTGTCGGCTGGGCAACGCTCTACAGCTGGAAGGAGCCCGCTGCGTCCTTCTCGGTGTCGGCCCCCGCCGCGACGCCCACGCCCGTCCCGACGCCGACGCCCGTGCCGACCGCGACGCCCGTGCCGACCGCGACGCCGCCATCCACGCCGGCTCCGACGCCGGGCCCGACCGCGACGCCCGCGCCGAGCGCGCCGACGGGAGCGGCCTCACCGCTCCACGTGCAAGGCAAGAGTCTCGTGAACGGAGCGGGCCAGACCGTGGTGCTGCACGGCGTGAACCGGATGGGCACCGAGTACGCCTGCATCCAGGGCTTTGGTCTTTCCGACGGCCCGATGGACTCGGCATCGATCCTGGCGATGAAGACGTGGAAGATCAACGCGGTTCGCATTCCGATGAACGAGGACTGCTGGCTTGGCATCAACGGCGCCCCCGCCGCCTACTCGGGAGCGAACTACCAGAACGCGATCAAGAACTATGTGAGCCTGCTCAACCAGAACGGGCTGTACGCGATCCTCGACCTCCACTGGACGGCGCCCGGCGGAACGAAGGCGACGGTGCAGGTGCCGATGCCGGACATGGACCACTCCCCCGCGTTCTGGACTTCGGTTGCCAACTCCTTCAAGGGAAACAATGCCGTCCTCTTCGAGCTCTTCAACGAGCCGTACCCGGACAACCAGGCGAACAGCGCGGCCGCGTGGACGTGCTGGCGCGACGGCGGTAGCTGCTCGGGCGTGTCGTTCCAGGCCGCCGGCATGCAGACGATGTTGAACTCGGTGCGCGCGACCGGCGCGACGAACGTTGTCGTCCTCACCGGCGTGCAGTGGGGCAACAACGTCTCGCAATGGCTCGCGTACAAGCCGAGCGACCCGTTGAACAACCTCGCTGCGGGTTGGCATCTCTACAACTTCAACATCTGCAGCTCGAGCTCCTGCTACGACGGCATGGCGGGGACGCTCGCCGCGACGGTGCCGGTGCTCGTCACTGAAACCGGGGCGGACAGCTGCGACAACACCTTCATGGACATGGTCATGACCTGGCTCGACGCGCGCGGCCAGAGCTACTTCCCGTGGAGCTGGAACGCGGGTTCAGGCTGCGGCGGGATGGCCCTCATCAGCGACTACAACAGCGGCGCGGCGTCGACGTACGGGCAGGTCTATAGGACGCACTTCCTCGCGCACTGATCCGCAGCCTGCTATGGGCGCGTCGCGAGGTGCGTCCGGTACGCGTCGCCGTAGGGGGTTGGCGTTCCCGAGTAGTCGCTGATCAGCGCCATGGACGAGCACGACGACCCCCACGCATTCCACGTCCAGGCGAGATATCCGGCGTCCTTGCCGTCGAGCCACTCCGTGGCCATGGCCATGAAGCCATCGTTGCACACCGCCCCGATCTCGGTGACCACGAGGGGCACGTGCGCGGCGACGGCGGAGGCCGTGGAGTTGAAGCAGGAGAGCGCGCTGCAGACGTTGAAGCTGTAGACGTGCCACGCCGCGACGACGTTCCCGAGCGGATCGTTCGGCGCGTAGCTCAGCCAACCCGAGAGAGCATTGCCGTACGAGACGCCGCTCAATGCGATGACGTTCGTTGCGCCGGTCGCCCGCACCGCGTCGATCAGGGTCTGCATGCCCGCGGCCTCGAATGGCACGCCCGAGCAGCTACCGCCGTCCCGCCAGCACGTCCACGCCGCGGGGCTGTCCTGATTGTCGGGCCACGGCTCGTTGAAGAGGTCGAACACGACGGTGTCGTTGCCCTTGAACGTGGTCGCGACGGACGTCCAAAAGTCCGGAGCGTGATCGCGATCGGGCATGGGCGCGGTCGAGGTGGCCTGCATCGAGCCGGGCGCCGACCAGTGCAGATCCAGAATCGCGTACAGGCCGTTTTGTCTGAGCAGGTCGATGTAGCCGGCGATGGCCTGACGGTAGCTGTCGCCGGCGTACTGCACCGGCGCGTCGTTGATGCCGAGCCAGCAGTCCTCGTTGAGTGGGATCCGCACCGCGTTGACGTTCCACGTCTTCATCGCAGCGACCGAGGCGCCGTCGCTCGGACCGCTGAAGATCCCCCACCCTTGGATGCAGGCGTACTCGGTCCCGGAATAGTTCACGCCGTGCAGCTGCACCGGCTGCCCCTGCGCGTTCAGGAGCTGCTTTCCCTCGACGTGCAGCGCCGAGAATGCCGGGGCCTCGGCGGGTCCGGAGGCATGACCCGCCGGCGCGGTCGCCAACGCGGCCAGGACGAGCAAGAAGGCCGGGAAGAAGGAAGGGAGCGCTGCTCGCGAGGTCACGATGCGTACCGGTAGAAGAGCTCGCCCGCGGCGCGGCAGACCCAGGGCGACGAGTTGCGTATGACCACGCCCATCGCATTCCGCAGCCTTCCTGAGGAGAGCCGCGCGGGTGTCGCCGCGATGCGCGAGTACGTGAGGGGCTCCTCTCGCGCGCCCCATCCGCTCTTGAACCCACGGAGCAGCGTCTGCTCGATGTTCGATCGGCCGAGATCCAAGGTATGGCAGCCGTTCTCCGCGGCCCATCGGATCGCGGTCCAGAGCAGGAGGTAGTTCGCATCGAGTTTCGCGTAGCGTTCGTCGCGCGCGCTGTACTTGTAGACGAGCGTTCCGTTCCAGGATCCGAAGATCGCAGCCGCGACCGGGACCGCACCGCTGTACGCGGTGAGCACGAACCCGAGGCGCTGCTGGATGATCCGCTCGAGGAGTAGGCGGAAGAAGTGCCGTGGCTGCACCGGGACTCCCAGGCGCCTACGGGTCTGCAGGTGCAGCCGGTAGAAGGTATCGAGATCGGCGGAGGACTCGCCGCGTTCGACGCGCACACCGGCCTTCTCGGCAATCCGCACATTGCGGCGGTGGTTCTTGAAGAGACCCATCCATGTCGCGTCGACGTCACCGGATACGGTGAGCTCGTGGCGGACGAACGCGGCACCGCTTTGGAGGCCAGCGTGCGCGGCGAGCGGCGCCCTCACCTCGAGCGTGTCGAGCTTTCGCGTGCGCGCGAGGTCGACCGCTTCAGCGACGAGATCGGCCTCACGCTCGACCGCGAGCGGCGGGCAGTGATCGGTGAACGGCAGCGAGACCCAGCGGCGTCCACCCACCGGCCGGCTTACGTTGATCACCGGGACCCCGGCCGCGACCGCGCCGCCGGCGTCCTGGATGACGACGGCCATGGCCGGATAGCCGTAGCAGTCCGCGAGGAGCCGCGCCCACGCGGGATGATGGAAGATCGTGGCCTTCGAGCGCGTCATCACGAACTCGCGCCAGCGGGGGTCCTCGATGCTCAGAATGTTCACTCGCGGCTCGCCTTTGACGCGAGAGCGCCGAGGACGGGCGAGCGGCGCGCCGGTCCTTCGATCTTCCGGCGTCGCCAGGCCAGAGCCAGAGCGGCCGGAAGCTCGACGAGCGCCGGTACCGGATCGTCGGCGGCCAGCACCGCCCATTCGATCGGGGGGCGCAACGATTCGAGGTACGCGCGCGGCGAGAGGCGCCCGGCCCGGACCTC
>Ga0137370_10000752_pt1 | contig 12678 bp, 9 predicted proteins | sample SagtaG_11_FD_104920 | JGI IMG/M metagenome (GOLD analysis project Ga0137370, IMG submission 104920) | Vadose zone soil microbial communities from Sagehorn Ranch, Mendocino, California, USA - Sage1_R_20_16 metaG | ecosystem: Environmental > Terrestrial > Soil > Vadose zone | place: USA... | reverse complement strand
GGGAGCTCGCACCAGACCCTCCCCTCGCTTCCGGACGACGGATCTACTCCTCCCCGTCCTCGCAGCCGTCATTATAGCACATCTCGCCGAGTGTGCAGGCTCTATGTGCGTGGTGCAGGAGACCTGTTCGGCGCCGGTAAACCCGTAAAGTATGATCGGTCGCACTATGAGCGGACGCGGGCGAGATCGCCGCGTCGGGCGACGGGACGACGGGCGGCCCGGCGGCCCCGGGCTGGGCCGGAGCCGCCGTGGACGTGAGACTTCCCCGGGACACTCCAACCCGGGAACGCGGACCACGGTGGGATCGAAGGTCCCCGCGCAACCGCATGAGGCGAAGGATCGGTGCGGCGGGCGCTTCGAGTGCCTGAACCGTTTATGGGCGCCTGGGGACGCATGGGCGATCTCCCTCCCGACGCACACCCTCCGGGCGCTCGTCGAGGCGGCCCATCTACATGATCCGGCGGTGGCGCAACTGTTCGCCGGCCTCGCCCTGCGGCGGGAACTGGAGGAAAAATGGGGTCTGTTGGAGCCTCGTCACGGATCCGCTGGATTCCCCCATGCCGGTGGGAAGATCGTAGTCGAGTACGGATTGCCCGGAGGGGCGCAGCCGGCCCGGGGCGAGGAGACGAAGCCTCCTGAGGGCCTGTCCCGGCTGCCGCTGAGCATCTGCCTGTTGGGGGGCTTCCGGCTGGCCTGGGGGGAGGCCGTCGCTGCGGACGACCTGTGGGGCCGGCCCCAGGCGCTCGCGGTCTTCCAATTTCTCGTGCTTCACCGGGATCGCGCGGTGTCGCCCGACGAGCTCGTGGACTCCTTCTGGCCGGAAGCCCGCTCGGTGCACGAGACGTCCCTCTATACGACCCTCTCCCGCGTGCGCCGGGCTCTGCGCCGGCTGGCCGGACCCGCGGGATCGCGGCTGCTCGTGAAGACGCATGGCGGATATCGCTTCGTCCCGCCGCCGGCCGCCTTGATCGATGTCGAAGCATTCCTGGCCGCGATTCGCGCCGCGGGCGCTGCATCGTCGGCAGGCCGGGGCGACGTGGCGCTCGCCCGGCTGGAGCAGGCGCTCGTGCTCTACGCGGGAGACCTGCTGGCCGATGCCCCGCACAGCGACTGGTGCGCACCCACGCGAGAGACGCTTCGCCGGGAGTTCACCGGCGCCGCGCTTAGACTGGCGGTGGTTCGCGAATCGCGCGGCGAGTTTCCCCGGGCCATCGAGGTCTACCGGCACGTTCTCCATCGGGACTCATCGGTGGAGGAAGCGCATCAGGGCCTCATGCGCTGCTACGCCGCCACGGGTCAGCGCGGTCTTGCCCTCAGGCAGTATCAGGACTGCGTCAGCCGCCTCCGCGTCGATGTCGATGCCGCGCCGGGTGCTGAGACCACAGCGCTTTACCACACGATCAACCTTGGCCGGCTGCCTGACCTTGCGCCGCCGGGCGAGCCCGGAGAGGCGCCCCTCTCGAGCGAGCATTAGCTTTCCTTTTGCTGCCGCCGCTGGTGATCGCCGATGACCCTGGCGACCTTGCCTCCTAGCTTCAGCACGATCGTCCCGCCCGGGACCAAGGAACCGAGCGTCTCCGCTCCCAGGTCGAATAGCGTGTCGGGCTTGAAGATCTGCCCGAGCTGCCGGATCTGCTGCTGGAAGTTCGAGTCGCCCGTTCTCGCCTCCCCGCCGACCGCGTCCAATTCCACGACCGCCTGCTTCCCTTTGGCCTCCCATACGTACTGGAACACGTAGACCGGCCGATACAGCAGATTGAGCTGCTCGATCTCGATCCCCTCCTCCTCTATCTGATCGGCCTCGTAGGTGGTCATCAGCTTTTGGACAACCCGCTGTACGATCGTCGACGCCCTCACCTGAGGCGGCACCACCACGGCATCGGCCGGGGCGAACCCGGACAGTTCAAGGATCTCGTCGCGTGCGGCCCGGGCGAGCGCCGGAGCCTGTAACTCCACCCCTTTCACGCCATCTACCAGCGTCTCGGTCCGCAGGTCCTCTTCACAGTGCTCCATGCCCCGGACGTTGAAGTATGGCGGCAGCGCCGCCGAGATGGGGTAGTCGGTCCCCTCGATTGTGATCCGACGGACCGCTGCGTCGGCCACGGGAACGCGGTACTCCCGGCTGCGGTGGAAGACGAGCCGTTTGTGTGCGATCACATGCCAGACCGGGTCAAACCGCTTCTGCGCCGAGGCGACCTTGATCTCATCGCCCTTGGGGCGGTGCAGCAGGCGAGAGAACGTTCCAAATGCCGCCATCTTCTGGTCCCAGGCGCGCTCCCGCGCCTGCTCTGCCGTAAGGGCGGGGCGAACTTCGAAGGCCTTCTGCTCGCTGACTGTGATCTCCATGGATCCCCCCTCCGCGCCTGGACGCCCGGGGTCTCCACGCCTGAGGCGCCCTGGCGGTCCGCGCACGTCACTTCACCTCGAACGTTCCCGTCTGCGCCACCGTGCCGTTGATGCTCATTTCCACGCGATAGGATCCGAGCTTGAAGCCCCGATCGAAATTGACCCACTCGTACATGCTGCCGTGCTGCACTGCATGCCCGAAGATCTGCGCAGCGGTCCGTTTCTGGACCTCATAGATCTTCTCGGTACCTCTGTACCAGACGCCGGTAATCGCATCGTCAGCCTTCAAGTCAATGACATCGAAGACGGCGTACACCTTGTTGATTCCTGCAGGGAACCGGCTGGAGGGATCGACGGGCTTGTTCTCAGAGGAGACGCCGCTGGCGAACACGATCGCCCCGAGACGGGGCGCACCGGGCGAGGGCCCTGGGGGAGATGCGGTTCGGGCCTCCGGCAGGCTCATCACGCGCCGCACGCTGTCGAGCTCGGCGAGGTCGGCGGGGGTCGCATTGGCCGCCCAGCCAAGAGTGACGATGTACCCTGTCCCGTTGCGGACAAAATACACGTTGCGTCCGCGCAGCCCGCTACTGGTATTGACGAACTGCATCTCGTACATCTCGGGTGCGTTGGCCGGCCCGGAAGCCTGAACTTGAATTCCTGCGGAAGGCTGTTGGAATCCCGCAAGCTCGCTGTTGAAGAATTGCTCGGCAGTCGACCCGCCGGCAGAACCGGCGATGACGGCGACTACCGCCCGCAGATTGCCCGTTTCAATATTTTCAAGCTTCTTCATCGACCACAGGAATTTGGCATCAAACTTATCTTCCCTTTCAATCAGCCACATGGGCGGCGCAACGAGGCGCAAACCATGCTTGGAGTTCTTGTACGTCATACCCTCGGTTGTCATGCCATCTTCTACCCAGCCGCGCCCGGCCCACGGTCCGCCGCCCGCCTGCGAAGGCACAGGCGCCTGCGACGGCCCGGGAGTTTTTGGAGTGACCGCCGCCTTGCCGCCGCAGCCGGAGGCCACAAGCATGAGCGCAACCAGCGTCCCCGCAAACCGCCAGCGCATGAAGTCCCCCTCCTTGCCGCTCAGTCGAATTTGAACTCCTCAGTCCGGCGCGTAGGAGCCCTGGTGCGCAGCGACCAGAAGCTCTCTCAGGTCGCCCGAGGTGAAGGCGTGGAGCTCCTGGGCGGTCAGCACGTAACCCTCCAGCGCCGCCGCGGGCGCGTCGAGCAACTGCGTCCGAAATGTCTCATCTTCCATGGCCCGGGCCAGGATCTCCTCGAGCACCTCTCGACTCATGGCCGTTTCGAGGCTAGCATCTGATGTCCCCAAGACAGCCCCACGCACCGCCGAGAGCGGGGTGACCGGGGGCGTGCGCGCCGGCGCGATCTGACCAAGAAGACCGTTTCAGCAAGTCAGTAGAGCCCGTGAGTCGAGACATTTATTGCCCCCTGCATGACGTTTCGGAAATCACTCAGAATTCTGTCCCAGGCAGGAGACCCGGGGTTAAACCAACCTCTGGCCGGACTACCCGGTGGTCCCTGCCCCCAGGGTCGCGCCTGTCCATTGACCACCTCTCGATAGATGATGCGCACCTTACCGGTTTCCCGGTCGTGCTGGATCTGATACTCAACGACCACCTGATGCAGGCCCTCATCGGTCACGGAGGTCACTTCCCCCGACTCAGGGATAACCCGCCACCAGGCGAACCGCGGTGTACCCTCGATGGAAACGGGCCTCCGCGGCGCGACGACCAGCGCACCACTTGCAGTCTCGGCCTGCGTCCTCGCCAGGGTGTCGGGCGCGACGTCTCCGGCCAGTCTCTGTGCATCCCTTGGCAGCAGCGCGGTGTCGATCCGCTCCCGGCGCGCGCCCTCGAACACGCCGAGCGTGCCGACGCCGGTCTGCCAGCCTGGATCCGCCTCGCGAAGCACCGCGATGGCATATTGCATGAGGGCCCACTCCAGCGTTCCATCCAAGACGCCGCGGAATATCCGAGCGTTGACCACGGTCTTCGGCTGCGGTCCGAGCGCTGCCGCCAGCGCGTAGTCCCGTCGCAGGTCGATCCCTAGTCGCCGGCGACCCTTCACGACGGAGAATTCCGAAATCATCAATCGCGGCGCATCTTGGTAGAAGGTGACACGGGTCTTGCCGGGCTCACCCAGAAGATGGGCGGAGTCCGACAGCACAGTGAATAGCACACTGAAACGGCGCAGAGCGGTCAGAACATCGGCTTCTTCAGGCCCATTGGTTTGCGATGAAAGACCCTCTAGATGACTCGCCTGGATGCGCCCGGTAGTAAAGAACAGACTGTACACATTCTGGGAGACATCGGGACCACGCTCCGCCACACGCTGGAGCTCCTCGGCGGAAAGGACCTGCCTTCTGGCCCGGCGGAATGGGCCGACGACGTCGTAGAGTTCACGCGTGACCGTCGAGCGACTTCCATCAGGGGCAATGAACTCACAGTCCAGCCATTCGCCGGTAGCGATCCTGGCGCCATTCCTGCCCCCCGTACCGCTCAGCAGGTTACGCAGCCCCCCCAATCCGGTCGTCTGAACATGGGTTTGAAACGGTTCGCCCACAACAGCATCCACGCCCACAAGCAGGACCGGCTTGATGCGGCCGGTATCCTCTATCGCGGCCGTGATGCCGCCCTGAATCGATGTCACCGGTCCCGTCCAGTGCTCAGGCATATGCGCTGCCACGACATCCGTTCCTGAGAGGTCCGCGGCAACCGCCGTAAAGTTCAGAACCTCTCGCGTTGAAGGCGCCCCCTCTACATACTCCTCCAGACGCACTGTCATTCGCACCCGGTGGGCCATCGCCTCGGGTAGCCCGTCCAGCACTTCCTCCGCTTTGGCATAACTGCGGCCTGGCGTCGCGTCGGCAAAAGAGGAGTCGAGATCGACCCAGGTTCCGTCTCTCAGCCACTGCACCCAGTAATGCTCCTGCGCCTTCCGGATCAGCGCCTCCACACTGGGACCGGTGTCGAGGCTCGCGCGTTGCCCACCCTGTTTCAACTGGTCCCGGATCAAGGCAGAGTATCGGTCGAGCGCGGGCATGATGCCGTCGAGCACGGCACGTATGGCGGGAGACCGCGATCCGGCGTTCTGTGCGGCCTGCCCTTTCCCTCGATCGATCCACATCGAGGTCACGAGGGTGGTTGCCTGATCGCCAGAGAGCGTCCCACGTGCGTATCGGATGCGCTGTCCAGCGTGGGCGAGCATCGTGCCCAGCAGTAAAGCGCGGTCAACGGAGTTCCCCGCCATCGCCAGCAACGTGCCGCGTGGTCCTCGAAGCAGTCCCGAGTAGGCTTCGTAGCCGATTGCGTCGCGCACGAAGCTGAATAGACGCACAGGGTCGTTGCCCAATGCGGCGGCGAGGTGCGCGGGTTGAACATGCGTAAGATCAAACGTCCTCGGAACGGGTAACTGCAATGTTGCCGCTTCTTGCGGCTTCATCCCGGGCCCGTTCGCCCCTCCTCCCGGATCTAGTCGCTGCGGTCCACTGGAACGGGAAGACCCGCCGGCGCAACCGGCAAAGGTGAGCGCAGCCGCAAGCACCGCCACGATCATCCGGTTATGACGCCATCGACTCATTCCACTCTCCTCTGCTCCACATATCGCAGGGAGGGGGACCTTCCGCCGTCCTTCACTTGACGACAATGATCTCCACCCGGCGATTCTTGTGGCGGTTGTCTTCGTTCGTGTTGGGGTACCGGGGCCGGATCTTGCCGTAGCCTTTCGTCTCCACGAGGCCGGCCTGAATCCCATGCCGCTTCAGCCAGTCCGACACCGACTGGGCGCGGTGGTCGGACAGCTTCAGATTGTACTCCTGCGTGCCGCGATCGTCGGTGTGCCCCTCGATAATCACATGGGCGCCGGGGTATTTGTTGATAATGCCTTTGGCCTCGGTCAGGCCTGCCTCTGCCGAGGGCTCCAGAACGGATTTGTCAAAATCGAAGAGGATATCGGACGACAGCACGATCCGGATCCGGCCCTGCTCCTGGATCACCTCGATCTTCTTCGGCGCTGTCTTCAGCGCCTTGACGGCGCCCGGTCCCACGAGGGGCGCCACATCGTCGAGCTTTTCCACGAGAAACTGCACCGACGTGAAGTTCTTGGGATCACCGATCCGCCCCGTCGTCGAATAGTCCACGAACACGATGAATCCATCGTTGTCGGCGGCATAGATGTGGCCCTGCCCGTCCACAGCCCCCTGATCGAATTGTAAGTTGTATCGAAGGTTCCCCTTGTCCACATGGTCGAGCACGAAGTCTGACACGACCGTCACCGGCGGCCCGGGGTCGATCTGGGTGAGGTGCGCGGAGCCCATCAGGATCAGATGTCGGGTGAAGGGGTCGAAGGCCATCCCATGTGCGGCGGGCAGGTTGCTCCAGCGCCGGGTGGTTTTCCACGCATCCAGGTCGATGGTCCCAAAGCTCCCGTTCCCTCGTGCGCCGCTCGCGGTGTAGAAGGCATGGCCCGCGGTGTCCCACGCGATCGTGGTGACGGAGGTATCGTCTCCCACCAGGGCGCGGCGCGTTCCATCCGCGAATGGATTGAGCGGAATAGTGACGGGCGTGCCCGGGATGGACGAAGCCCAGACCTGCTGCTGGTTGGGGTCGAGCATGAGGTGAAGGGCCCACCCACCGGACTTCACCGAGGAAAACTGCCCTGACTGGGCCTTGACCTTGAAGATGACCTCGCCGCCCCCGACGAGCAGGTCGCCGTCCGGTGCGAAGATCACCCCGTCGGCGTTCGGCACACAGGCGACTTGTTGCGGCTTCTCCGGTGTGAACTCGGAGTCGGTGATGTAGGTGAAGGCGACCTTGCTGACGTTGGGGCATGTTCCAGGATCAAAGCGGGTGAAGTAGAGCGTCCCTTCATAGGCGCTCGCCCGGGGTGGGCGCGGGGCGATTTGGGCCGGCGCCGGGGCTGGCCCAGGAGTCCCCGGCTGGGGGGCCCCAGCAGCCGGGCCGGCGCTCGGCTGCGCAACCGGCGGGGCAGGAACAGCGGGCCCGCCACTCGGCTGTGCAACCTGAGGGACAGAAGGAGCCGGACCGTCATTCGGCTGCGGAAGGGGCCCAGGCGGCCCTGCCGGAGAGGCAGGACCAGACGGCCCAGGTGGCGCTGGAACAGGCGTTGGCGGGGACGGCAAGACCACGCCTCCCCCGTTGAGGCCGCTCGCTGCGGGCAGGGCAAAGCCTGCTGCGGCCACCGCCAGGGCCAGCGCCACCACCGCTGTTTCTAGGCCCCAGGCCCGAAGCCTCTGTCCACGGACCTTCACGAGGCCGTGGATCAAGTGGACCAGGAACGTGACCGCCAGGAGTGCGGCCGCCAGAAAGACTCCCTGGAGCCAGAACGGCAAGCGCTGCCACTCGCTGTGACCGTGGAAGAGATCCGCGTACGGGACACGATTGATAACGCCTAATACCACCGCCGTCAAACCATACAAGGCTATGAGGCCCGCTCCCAGGCGACCCCAGAGCGGCACGAACCTCCATCCGGCGACGATCACGGTCCCCAGTAGGATGGCGGCGCCCGTCACTCCCGCGAGGACCGTCGATGTGGGCTGGCGAAGCATCGCCATTCCCTGCGTGAGGCCTCCCGGCAGCCAGGCCGTCCCGGCCACAAGCGCAAGCACAAGGACCACCGACGCGGCGGCGCTGGCCGGCGACGAGAGGTACCGCCAGAGGGCCGCACTTACAATGAAGTAGCCAACGACGGTCCCGAGCACAACCCACTGCAGCGGCGACCCGCTGAGGATGGTTTCGACAGCCGCGTCGGCGATGAGGAGGTATAGGAGCACGGCCAGGGCAGCAGCGGCGACCCCCCAAACCCGCCCTCCCCAAGGCCGGACCACGTTCCCGCCTGTCGGCGGCTGAGAGAGGGGCTGGGCGGGCCCGCTCGGCGCTGGCTCTGCCGACGGCGGCGTGCCGCTATTTGATGGTCCCTGAGCTCGAGGCTGCGCCTCCCCGCCGAGCGGCTGTTGCGCCTGTGGCTGGACGCCGCCGGGAAGGGGAGTCTCACGGTCAGACATGTCTGGTCACCTCACGAAGACATCAGGCCTCGGTCTTGATCTTCTCGACCTCGGCCTCCTTGGCTTTGATCTCGGCGGCGATCTTATCTGCGTCCCGACAGAGGGCAACGAGGTCGGCCGGCAACGCCGTGCCGCTCTCGTACTGGTCGTACGCCCGCGCGCCGCTGGCCCCGCGCGCGTCCTGCATCTTCCCCTGCAGCCCGTGGATCTCCAGCCGCAGCCTGCCGATCCCGGCCATGTCCTCCGCTTGCCCCGCCACCCGCTCCATGCCTGCCTTCATCTTCTCCACCCAACTCATCTCCCCACCCCCGAATAGCGTCAGCGGCGCAGTTCGTTGGTACCATGCCCACCTGAACAGAATCTTGACAGGCTACCCCCGTCATCGTTCAGGTTTTGTTAAGATCCCCCCCTACGATACGGCTGAAGGCGTTCGAAAACGATTGGGTCGGCGCGCCGCCTGGGCCGCGCGAGACCAACGGAGAGTCGCCAATGGCCGAACCGCCCAATGCGCTTACCGATCTGTTGCGGGGGAAGACCCCTCAGGATGCGTACGAGGCCCTCAAACGGGAACAGTGCCTCGCGGCCGCAGCGATCCAGCATCCTAACCTGGTCATCGCCCTGATCCAGGAGACAGACGCAGCGGCGCTTCAAAGTCAAGCGCGAGGGGAGGTCGGAGGGACGCCACCATACTGGATCGTCATCGCTTTGCTGAAGGCATCCTACCTGAACGACAGAGCCCGAGGGCTTCTTGCTATCAATACGGTCGACCGCAAGTCCGACCGCGCAAATTGAAAGAGGGCGCAAAGGCGTCATAAGGATCCTGGCGCCGCCGTTTATGGGATGTAGGGGTGAAGGTGGAGGATGAAGTCGCCGCCCCTGGTGTCTGCCAAAATGTCCTGCACGATAGTGCCCAGATCCTCGACCCCCTTATAGAAATCGAAGATCTCTGCGGCAGGAAGTCCAGACTTGGTGACCAGGATCGTATTTCCAGGTCGCATTACGGTAGAGTCCGCCTCCTCGATGTATTCGTATTCTGTTGCCGCATGCAAACCTTCGTCCGTCATCGCGATCGTGTCCCCGGACCGGCCGTCGATCCGCCACCACGCGAATCTAGGGGTTCCGCCGAGCGTGATCGCTCGTTCGGGCGCCAGAATCAGATAACCATGCACCAGATCATCGCGGAGCCGTGCCAGCGTATTTTCTGGCAGCCCCCCATCAAAGCTCATGTCCCGCGGGGTCAGGAGTCGCATCGGTGTCCGTGTGACCCGGGCCTGCTCGAATAGCGAACTGGTGCTCATCGTGATTGGCCATGCGCTCCGGCCGCCGGGTTCGTGCGTCACCAACCCGGCGACCACGCGTTCGAGCGTACCGTCCACCACGCCGCGAAACACCCGGGCGAAGAACGTCTGCTGCGGTTGAACCCCGCCAGCGACAGCGCGGACGGAGTCGCGCCGGAGATCGATCCCGAGTCTGTGGCTCCCAGAGGTGGCTGAGATTTCCGTGACCACGACCCGCGGGGAATCGGGGTAGAAGATGACATTGCCGGAGTCCCCGAGCAACCCGTCCGAGATCGCAACGAGGCTCAGATTGATGTATTTCATGAGGGTCCCCAGATCGAGCGGCTCGCTATTCTCCAGCCCTCGCCTGGCCACACCGCGCAGATGGTCCGGATCAAGCCGACCCGTGGTGAAGAACAAGTCGTAGATCGTGTCTGTAACGTTGACCGCGGTCTTGTCCTCTGTCCGACTATAGACCTCGTCTGCGCTAAGGTTCTTGCCTACAGCGCGCCGGGCCTGACCGACAAGATCGAAGATCTCGCGGATCGCTGTCTCGTTGCGGCCGTCTGTGCCGCCGAAGTCGAACTCGATGGATTCGGCCGTCGCAATGGGGGTGGGGGTTCGCGTCCCCGTACCGGCCAACAGGTCTTGAATCCCCCCGATTCCCTTACCTGTGGGGCGCCGCTGCCGGAAGGGCTCGCCGGTGACCCAGTTCTTCCCGCCGACGACGAGTACAGGTTTCGCCCGGCCGGTGTCTTCGATCGCCGATGAAAGGGCCCTCCGAAGGCTCGCTACCGGACCTTTCCAGTTTTCTGGCTGGTGGCCGAGTACCATGTCGACGCCGGAAAGGTCCGCCGCTCTGGTTGTGTAACTTAGGATTTCCCGGCTCGACGGTGTGTCGCCCGTGTACTCCTCCAATCGTATGCGGATGGTGACTCGGTGAAACAGCGCATTCGGAAGGGTCTCGAAAGTGTTCTCCGCTCGTGCATATGCCCGACCGGGCACAGCATCGCCGAAGGAAGGATCAAGATCCACCCACGTGCCGTTTTTCGCCCACTGAATCCAGTAGTGCACTGCGGATTCCTTCTCCAGAGAGTCGAAAGTTGGCGGCGGTTCACGGGCGGGGATGCCCGCGCTCTTCAGGCGATCCCGCACGAGCTGATAGTCGCGTTTGATACCCGTAGTCAGGGTGTCCAGAGCAAGCTGTGCGGCCGGTGAGGGATGGCCCTTGGCTTGCGCGGGTCGGCGACGCCCCGCCCACATCGAGGTGACCAGCTGCCCCGTCTCTCGTTCCCCCAGAGTGCCCCGAACATAGCGGATGCGTTGGCTGGCATGCTCGAGCATAGCGGCCAGGAGTGCGGCTCGGTCAACGGAATTGCCAGCCATGGCCATAAGAGTGCCGCGAGGTCCACGCAGCACACCTGTGTAAACCTCGAATGCGATATTGTCGCGGACAAAGTTAAAGATCCGCGCCGGATCGTTTCCGAGAGCGGCGGCAAAGTGCGCTGGATCGACATGTGTCAAACCGAACGTCCTCGGAACAGGCAATTGAAGGGCACCCAAATCCTGCCGCGTCGTGCCTGGCCCTCGATCACTGACCTGCCCAGGGCTGATAACCCAGCCGGCGGGAACTCTGACGGCTGCTACGACAATTGCCAGGACCGTTGCCGACACAACCATCTGCTGGAATCCGAAAGTCCGCGACACGCTCTGACGAAACAGCCGCAACCTCGTGCCTATCTCAAACACGAGGGCCAGAGGCACAATAACGAGCGCGCCGATGAACGCGCCCTGAAACCATGTGGGGAGCCATGTCCAAAAACTCTGGCCACGGAACAGGGCGGGATAGGATATACCGGCAAATATGGCCCATAAAAACGCGATCCCGCCGTAGGTGGTAAGGACGACGATTGCCCATTTAACTGCTGGATGCGGGTAGCGCGGCCGCATGAGCATCACGCCAGAAAGTGCGATCGCGATCGCTGTGATGATTATCAGGAGAGTAGACGTCGCTTGGCCCAGCAGCCTGACACCGTTGGCGATCCCGCCAGGGATCCATACCGTAATCGTGAGAAGGCCGAGGAAGACAAAGAGAGAGGTGGTAGCCCTCACCTCCCAGTTCAAACGTTGCCAAAGGGGTTGGCTGCGCCACCAGAGCACGGCCAGTGCGGCAAAGTAGATTACCACTATGACGGCAACCCACCAGCGCACAGGGGACCCACTGATGAGGGTCTCGACCGCGGTGTCCGCGAGGATGAAGTAGAGAACGATGGCCAGGGAGGTGAAGCCCACCGCCCGCAGATGCCAAAACCCATCCCGCCTCGTGCCCTTCTCATCCCCAGCGTCGAGTTTCTCCGCTTGCGGTGTATGCGCATTGTCGTCACCCATCGCCGTGCCTCCCCTCATGGCCGCTATCTCGACTGTGCTCACACTGTTGCGCATCGGGGCTGGTTCTTCCCGTAGCACGCCTGCGTCCCGCGGTCGTCCGTGTGTCATGCTAGCGGGAAGACCTAAACAAAACCTGGACGTCCGCCGCCGAGGCCTAGAAACACGTTCAGCAGGGAAATTCTCCGTCACCAGCCAATCAAGCGGCGCGCTGCGCTTCACGGCGCGGGCAACGGGCCGGATGTGGTCCACTGCCGCGTCCAAGGCTCCCGTGGGCTGCACGGTGGCTACGACGCCCATATTCTCGGTCTTCTGCCTGGGACGTTCTGCGTGAACATCGCCGGGCAACTGGAGGCCGTGACGATTCGAGAATGCAAGATCACGGACTTTGATCGATCCCCGGAAGGCCGCGGATGGCACTAGCACTCTCGTTGGCCGGGCTCCTGTTGCTCCTCGGCGGCCTCGCAACGGTCGTTGCGTACCTCTTCCCCGGATACCGCACCCGGCACCCGGGACGGGTGGGTTGGGCGGCCGGGGCCGCGGTCCTGGGGCTCATCACCCTGGTGGCAGCGGGTCAACTCATGAAACAGGTCGAGGAGACGCAGCGCGCGCAGCCCAGCG
>Ga0137370_10000738_pt1 | contig 12810 bp, 10 predicted proteins | sample SagtaG_11_FD_104920 | JGI IMG/M metagenome (GOLD analysis project Ga0137370, IMG submission 104920) | Vadose zone soil microbial communities from Sagehorn Ranch, Mendocino, California, USA - Sage1_R_20_16 metaG | ecosystem: Environmental > Terrestrial > Soil > Vadose zone | place: USA... | reverse complement strand
CTGAAGCCGGATCAGAAGGAACGAGTCAGAACCATCGAAAATGGAGCGGACGAGCTCCTCCGGTTGATTGACAGCACATTGAATATGGTCCGTCTCGAACGGGGCAAAATGGCGCTCGTCGCGACGGAGGTTTGTGTGAGCGACCTGTTGGCTGAATTGAAGGCTGAATTCCAACCCGCCTTTCAGAGAAAAGGAATTGAGTTGGAGGTTCAGTTGCCGCCGCCTGAATCGATCATGAAGACGGACCGCGTGAAGTTCAAGGAGATTTTTAGGAACCTGCTTGAGAACGCGAGAAAGTTTACTCATAGCGGAAAAGTGACCGTCGAGTTTGCAAGCAGAGATAACGATCGGGTCGAGTTTGTCGTGCGGGATACGGGCGTCGGGATTAAAGACGATCTCCTTCCCAAGGTCTTCGAGTTGTTCTATCAAGTCGATGCCTCTCCCGAGGAACCCGCCGGCGCCGGGCTGGGTTTAAATATAGTTAAAAGATTGGTGGACGCATTGTCGGGCGAAATTAACGTGAACAGCCAACTCGGCAAGGGAACGACTTTCCGTGTGACTCTTGCCAGAGAAATCACGTCCAGCAGCTCTGATTGATATCTCTCTTGACCCATTCTCACCGCTTCTCCTATAGTGCTAAGGTCATGATACGCGCCGGAGTGGGTCAGTCTTCCAACCCTTCCACAGGGGAAGCAGTAAAAATTGCTGCGAACCAAGCGCTGGCGCAGGCCGGCGTCACGCGCGGCGATGCGGCCGTGGTTTTTTTTACGGTGGAGCATGCGTCTCATCACCGAGAGTTGGTGGAGGCTCTTTGCCGCGAGACCGGAGCCAATCACGTAGCCGGTTGCAGCGCGGCGGGAATTCTCACCGCTGCGGGCGAGGTGGAGGGTAATCAAAGCATGGCCGTGCTCGTTCTCGCCTCGGATCAAATCCAGACGAATCCCTTCCTTTTCAAAGCGCTGCGGGAGCGAGACGACGACATTGGCGTTGCAATCGCGCAAAAGATTTTAACCGGACCAGGTTCAAATTCACTTCTGACGTTGCTTCCCGATACTTACAACGGGCAGCCGCAGCGATTGCTGCAAAGTATTCAAAGGCAGGTCGGATTCATTCCAGTAGTCGGCGCGGGTTGTTCGGAAAGCGGAATGGCGCGGGCCACCTACCAGCTTTGCGGAGATGAACTCACCTCGAACTCGGTTGCCGGTATGCATCTGTCGGGATCATTTGACGGGAGCATCGATATCACGCAAGGCTGCCAACCGATAACGGATCCCATGGTGATCACCAAGGCGGAGAATAACCTCATCTTTGAAATCAATCACCGTCCGGCCTTCGAACGTTTCGCGCAGGTGCTTAGAGGTCCATTGGCCGAGGATCTGAGACGGGCGCTGATGTTTGTCTTCGTTGGGTTACCGGCAGACGCGGATCAGAACGCGGTCGGCCCGGGTCAATATCTGGTGCGCAACGTCATCGGCCTGGATCCGGCTAAAGGCATATTAGCTGTCGGTGAAGAAGTTAGGGAAGGCCAGACGATGATCTTCACTCTGCGTGACGGCCAACGAGCGCGGGAAGATTTGAATCAGATGCTCGAGCGGCAAGCGCAAAAACTCGCCGGCAAAAAACCGGCCTTTGGCCTTTACTTTAACTGCTGCGCGCGGGGCAGCTCGCTTTATGGCATGCCCGGCATCGACACGGCGTACATCCGCCAAACGCTGGGGGATTTTCCCTTGATCGGAATGTTCGGCGGCTACGAGCTTGCTCCTCTCGGAGGTGCCAATCACTTGTTCGCCTACACGGGTGTGCTGGCCCTGATCACCGAAAAAGGTTGAAGGGTTAGTCAATTTTGGATTTGGGATTTTGGATTAAAATGCCAGAAGCGAAAATCTGAAAAAATCTAAAATGGGGCGGAGATAAGGCACTGAGGCTAGGCGCGTCCGATGCGCTTGCGCTTGTTGGTGATATAGTCGACGACGATGTAGTTACCCATCTGGTCAGGAGAGGTATAAAAAACGCGGCCGGTATTCAGGCGAGAAAGCTGGTCGATGAAGCCCTGTCGGTAAAAGTCGGCGCCGAGCATGAAGGTGTTGATTTTGATTCCGCTCTGGGTGCAGCGCTTCACTTCTTTTAATGTCTCGTGGACGATTCGGCTATGCAGCAAGGCCGAGCCCCAGCCGCTGTGAAGTCGCCCGCCGCGATCCAAGCTCGCCGCCGTCGGCTCGCCGTCGGTAATCAGAATGATTTGCCGGTTACCCGACCGGTTCGGTCCGAGAAGCTGACGGGCGAACCTCAGCGCCTCTTTGATGTCCGTGCCGTGCTCCATGAAATAGGTAAGCGATACGATGGAAGGCAAATCCTCCGCTTTAATCAGCTTGGCGTTGGAGCGGAAGGCGACCAGGTGCAGCGTGTCCTGGGGGTACTTGGTCTCAATGAGCCGGTGAAGGGCGAGAGCGACTTTCTTGCCGGCATGAAGCGCGTCGTTCATCAGCATCGAATAGCTCACATCAATTAGCAAAGCGGTCTCGCTGGCCGTCGAATATTCCACGCGATGGACGGAAAAATCGTCCGGCGCGATTCTCAGCGGGTCGCCGGCCTTGCGCTTGGCGAGGGCGTTGAGCAGGGTCTCGCTGATATCGACGTGGAGCGGATCTCCGAACTCGTATTTCTTGGTTTCCTCCAAGCGGTCGCCCTGAGACCCGCGCAAAGCGGTTGTGTGGTTGCCCCAGCGACTCTTGTTGAGCATCTGAAAGATCTCGCGCAGCGCTTTATCGCCGATCTTCCTTATTCCTTTGGGTGTGAGTCGGGTGCCGTGGCCGGTCCGCACGATGTAACCTTCTTCCTCCAGCATCTGCTCGACACCTTTCAAATATTTGAGGTTCTCGTAGGCCTCCTCTCCCAGCAGGTTGCGGATCTCTTCGAGGTCGAGTTCGGAGGGATCGCCCATACCGCGCTGGCCCCAGCGTAGAAAACGCTCCAGGCCGCGCAACTGACCGAGGAGCTGGCCCGCCTCGCCCGTGCCCATGCGCTGCGATCCCTGAAACGGGTATTGATTCATGAGCTGTTCCAGCTGCTGCATCTGATTCATCATTTCACTGAGCTGCTGCAGCTGCTCTTGCGTCATCGAGTCGAGGCTTTCCAGCATGGCGTCGAGGTCATCGACCGCCGCGTCGAGCATATTCGGCAGGTTCTTGAGAAAGTTTTCGTCTTGTAAAAGTTGGTTCATCCTCTCGAGCATATCCATCAAGCCTTGATAGTTCTGGCCGGAGAGCTTTTGCGGCTGCTGCATGCCGCGCTCGGAGATCTGGTTCTGCAATCGATTTCTCAGCTGCTGGTATCGCTGATAGGCCTCTTGCATCCGCCGCGTCATCTCATCCATGTTGTCGGCGTACTTACCCGAGAGACGTTCCATAAAGTTGCGCATTGTCTCGTGATACGCTTCGAGTTTCTCGGCCAGGCTGTTGAGTTTTTCGCTGAGAGCCCGTTGTTCCTCCGGCGAGAGCTTGAAAGAATCCGGGGAGTACTTGTTGAGCAGCTCCCGGCGGCGTTCTTCCGCTTCTCGCAGCAAATCGCGCATTCCCTTCACCGAGCGTTGCCCATCCTCGGATGTCAAACCCCGGCGCATGAGATCCCGCAGCGCCCGGCGGACGCCTTCTTCTTCCAGCAGATTGTCGGAGAGATGTTTCAGGAGATCGTCGGTGGTGGGAAAGAGAACCTGCTGTGTACCATCCCATTGGGTGTAACGGTGGATTCTCATTATGGAGCGACTATATCGCAGTTTGGTGGCGAATCAAACCCTCCTATTTCGGCTTCGAAGGCACCGCCTGTCATTTGTTGCTGTGACTGGACGTCAGCCAAAGTTTGCCGGGGTGGCTGAACGTTTCCGAATAGGTTATGAATTTATAGAGGCGTTAAGGAATTGCGGGTGAACCATGATTTCGTGTGATTATATTATTATCGGCGCGGGCTTCGCCGGTGCATCCACCGCTTATCATCTGACGCGGAGGGGAATGACCGACATTTTGTTGCTGGAACAGGAAGCGATTCCCGGCTTCCATTCTTCCGGGCGCAATGCGGCAATGATCCGCCAGTGCGTCTCTGACCCGGCGCTCACAGAGTTGGCTCGGGATGGCGCGGCGTTTTTGAGTAATTTTCCAAGTGACTGGCCGGTACCGGTTCAGTTCAAACAAAACGGTTCTTTGCTCCTGGGAAGCGGCGAGGGCTGGGAGAAGCTGAAGCGCGACGCCGAGACAGGCCGTCGGTTGGCGATCGGTGTGGAGTTATGGACTCCCGAGCAGGCGAAACGCCATGTGCCGGTGCTCGAAGAGGCTGAGTTTAACGGCGCGGTTTGGTGCGCCACCGATGGCATCATCGACATCCATGCTCTGCTGTCCGGTTATCTCAAGGCGGCGGCTGACAGAGGCGCGCGAATTCGCTACGGCCTTACCGTTAGCGCGATTCAGCCGGTGGGTAGTGACGGATTTGAAGTGACTGCTGGAAACGACATCATCCGGGCACGCACGGTGATCAATGCAACCGGCGCTTGGGTTAACACGATCGCGCGGATGGCGGGAGCAGCTGAATTACCGCTGCATCCCTACCGGCGCCATCTCTTTGTATCGCCGCCGCTGAGTTGGGCGGATGCCGGTTGGCCGTTTGTCTGGGACGTGAGCCATGACATCTATTTCCGGCCTGAAGGACAGGGATTGCTTCTATGCGCTTGCGATCAGGTGGAACTGTCGCCGGGTGATCCTCCGGTGGACGGATCGGTACAGGAGTTGCTGGCGGAAAAAATTCAGCGCTACATTCCCGGACTTTGCAGCGTCGCCATTAGCAAGCGCTGGGCCGGCTTCAGGACTCTGAGCGGCGACGGCCGCTTTGTTATTGGCTGGGATCCAAAGATCAAAAATTTCTTCTGGGTCGCTGGGCTCGGCGGGCACGGCGTCACGACGAGCGCGGCGGTGGGCGCCTTGGCGGCGGATATTCTTGTTGGAGGTCGGGAGAAGGAACCTGAAGCGTTCTCGCCGAAAAGATTTTCCACTTAGAGTTCGCTGAAGTCTTTCCTAATCGCGCCGTTGACCGCTGGTCCGGGCTCGGTTAAATCTCCCAGCATTGCTGCGCTATGTTAACGAACTTCACTGGTAAGATTTACCTCTTGTTACTTGTCTTTAGCGCGTTGCTCTGGAATGCGTGAGCGCGGCCGGCGCCCAGCGCGAGTAAGGAGGAGAAGCATGGCGATACAGATTGAGTTGGGCAAGAAAAGAGCCCCCCAAGAAGCGAAGGCGATTGTCGATGAACTGTATCGAAGCGTCAGGGAACGGTGGGAGGCGAGGGTCAATCAGACGCCTTTCATGCAGCAACTCGTCGCGGGCAAGTTGCCGATGAAAGTGCTCCAGACCTTTTTTAGAAACTGGGGCGCGTATACCATCGAGATCAATACGCTGGCGGCTTGCACCTATCACAAACACCTGACCTTCTTTAAGAAGCATCGCGACCTGATGGCGCCGCTCGGAGAAAAGATCGCCGACGAGTTCATCCATCCAAGACCTCCGGGCCACTTTCTCGTCATGTTGCAAACGGCGAAAGCTTTCGGTTTGACCGAAGAGGAAGTATTTTCAGCCCCGATGCTTTCGGAGTTTCGCGCGAAGATCGATTTTATGCGCGGCATTGTCTATGAAGGAACAGCAGCGGAGTGGTATGCTGCGGTCACCACCGAAGAGCAGATCGGCCATTGGTCGGCCGTTTGCTACAAGGCGCTGACGAGTCACTATGGCTTTGATCGGGAAAAGGCGACTTATTTTGCCACCCACGTGGAGGCCGATTTGGCGGAGCATGAGGAAGGCGTTATGGGTCATGGGAGCTTTAATCGCGTGGCGTTACAGCGTCTGCTGGAAACCGGTATGGCTGACGAGCGGCCGACTTACGGCCTCGAATACTGCGCGATGACTTCCGTTGATCTCCACGGCGTTATGTTGCGAGCGGCGATGGAAGAGGCGGAGAGGTCATGATCTTCTTATGGAATGATGGAGTCATGGAGTGGTGGAGTGATGCTCGCAGGAGAAAGAACTGAGGAAACGGATTCCAATCCACGGACGGTCATGCGCTGCCGGGACTAAAAGCGCCCAGGCCGGTGACCTTCAAGTGACTACGAGAGAGACAGCGAGTGAATGAGAGAAATTCCATGACAGTTGGCCACGGGTTTCGCAATTCGAGCCTTTTATCGAGTCTCTTGCTCGCCTTCACGGGAATCTTCGTGTCGATGCCTCGACCAGCATCAGCGCTCGAACGCGTGCGCGTTGCTCTCTCCGTTCGCAACGTGGTTTTTTTGCCCTTCTATTACGCGAGTGACACAAAAATCTTTGAAAGATACGGACTGGATGCCGAGCTGATCCAGATGCGCAGCGATCTTCAGCTCGCCGGCTTGATCTCCGGGGAGATCGATTTCACTCCCGCCGTGGGTCCGGCGACGTTAGGGGTTGCCAATGCCATGCCGGTGAAAGCGCTGGCGATCCTCTACCGGGCGCCGCTTTTTTCTCTGGTGAGCCCGCCGAGCGTATTGAACCTTAAAGACCTCGAGGGTAGACGCGTGGCGGTTTCGCGAATCGGTTCGGACAGCCATCGGTTCGGCGCGTTGATGCTCGAAAGCGGGGGCGCCGATCCGAAAAAGATTACTTTTATTCAAACGGGCAGTACGACGGTGAGCCTGACCGCTTTGCAACAAGGATCCGTGAATGCGGCCGTGCTCAGCCCTCCGTTTACGGGGCTCATGGCGGAGAAAGGATTCAAGATCCTGGCGCGGAGTCGTTCGCTGATCGAATCGCCTTGGCTCGGTCTGGTGGCCAGTCGGCAGAAGCTTGAAAAACAACCCGAGCAAACGAGAAACATGCTCCGCGTCATGCGCGATGTCATCGCGACCATCCGGCGTGATAAGCCTGGCATCGTGGCTTATATCGAAAAAAATTTCAAAGTGACTACAGCTAACGCGATGGAATCCTATGAGGATATCAACGGCGTAATGCTGGACGCTATGATGATGCGTGAAGACCAGATTCAAAAGTATCTGGACGGTGCCTACGCCCGCGGGGAAATTCTCAGGCCGTTATCGGCATCGGAAATGTTCGATTTCTCGCTGCTAAGAAATTTGAAATAAACAGGATCGCATGGGAAAGCCGAGCAACAAACAAGATTCCGGAGATTCCACTTTAAGGAGTTTGCCATGACCGCTACCGAACGGCCGATTTTATCCCTGGAAACAGGTTACCACCTCCGTGCCAAGCCTCTCTATGACGGACGGGTCAAAATGGAGAACTTCGAGCTAAAGGCGGTGCCATTTGCCGAGGACGGCAAGGGTCACGAGGAATTTCTCGCCGGCGATTTTGCCGCCGGGGAATTTTCGCTGGCCAACTATCTCACCATGAAGAGCCGCGGCGAATCGTTGATGGCCATTCCGGTTTTTCCCAACCGCAAGTTCCGCCATTCCTACATCTTCGTGCGCGAGGATTCGCCGCTGAAAGAACCGGCGCAACTGAAAGGCAAGCGGGCGGGCATTCCCGGGTGGCTCAATACCTGCGGCTTGTGGGTCAGAGGTATTCTGAGCGATGAGTACGGCGTTAGGGCGCAGGATATCCACTGGATGGCGCGCAGAGGCGACCGCATCGATGTGGCGTTGCCCGCCGGGACGCGATTAGAGAAGTTGACGGGAGAAGGTTCGCTCGCGGCGCGTCTATTAAAGGGCGAGTTCGATGCGATCATCGTTCCTGATTTTCCCGAAGAGGACGGAATCCGGCGGCTGTTTTCCGATTCCAAGGCCGTCGAGCAGGATTTCTACCGACGCACGCAGATTTTTCCCACCAGCCACGCCGTCGTCTTTAAGCAAGCTTATTTGGCTCAATACCCGTCAGCGGCGGCGGAGCTATTTAACGCCTGGCACAAGGCCAAGAAGCTTGCTTTAGAAGACGACGCGGATGCGACCTACTCGAACTTTGCCTGGAATCGCCAGGTCTGGGAGGAACAGCGAGCGGTCATGGGTCCTGATCCATGGAAGTACGGCGTTCAGGGCAATGAGAAAGTGCTGAACACCATTATACGATACGCCGGCGAACAGGGACTGTTGCAAAAGAAAGTCACGATCACGGATCTTTTCATGCAAATCGACGAGCCGCAGTCCTGACGCATCGGCTCGCGACTGATTACGGTTTGATTTATGCTCACGCATCAGCATCACGGCCACGATCACGGTGACGGAGCAGGTCCGCACACGCATCTCACCAGCGTCGGGATCGATATCGGCTCTTCGACTTCGCATTTGATGTTTTCACAGTTGCGGATCGGCTACCCATCGCCTCACGAACGGAAGCCGCAAATACTGGAACGCGTCGTCATTGCGCGTTCGCGAATCTTGCTCACACCGTTCGCGGGTGATTGGAATATTCAGCCTGAGCCGCTCAAAAAACTCGTGGACTCGACCTTCGAACAAGCCGGATTGACCCGCGACGAGATCGACACCGGCGCGGTTATTATCACCGGCGAGGCGGCTCGGCGAGATAACGCCGCCAAGATTGCCGAGCTTTTCGCGGATGAGGCGGGCCGATTCGTATGCGCAACCGCCGGTGCGACACTGGAGACGATGATGGCCGCCTATGGTTCCGGCGCCGCGCTCAAGAGTAGGGAAGAAGGGCGCGCTCTACTGAACGTCGATCTTGGAGGCGGCACGACCAAAGTGAGCGTCATCGACGGCGGCAGGATTCTGGACACGACGGCGCTCAACATCGGCGCGCGACTGGTTGCCTACGATGAAAATGGTTGTGTAACCCGGGTGGAAAAGGCAGGCCACCGTTTTCTCAGCGATCTGGGACATGATCTGCAGATCGGCGGTAAGATCGACGAAAGCTTGCGGGCGCGCGTGGCGACGAGGATGGCGCGGGTTCTGTTTGACGCGTTGGCTGGAGCAAAGCCGCCGTGGGATGACTTGTTCGTTACGCATCCATTGCGCGGCTTGCCGAAAGTGGAAGGTATTTTATTTTCGGGCGGCGTCTCGGAGTATATCTACGGGCGAGAGCAAAGTCTCTTTGGGGATCTAGGTCCCTATCTAGGGCGAGAAGTTAGACACGAAGCGGAGCGACGGGGATATGCGATCGTCGAGTCCGAAGAAGGAATTCGGGCCACCGTGATCGGCGCTTCTCAATACACCGTGCAGTTGAGCGGCGAGACGATTTTCATTCCCAAAGCCGCGAAGCTGCCCGTGCGCAATCTGAGGGTCTTCGTTGTTGGCGTGGACTGGGAGGCTCCTGTTGCAGAGCGGACAATGAATGCGGTCAAAAGGACCTTGCAGGGACGCGATCCGGAAGTCTGTGGATCGCCGTTTGCTTTGGCCTTTTCATCGCCGCCTTTTTTGGGTTACGGCGCCGCCCAGGAGCTCGCAAAAGGGATCGGCCAAGCTCTCGCGAGTTTAGATTCAGGCGATGGGCCCGAGATTTTAGTCTTCGAGCACAATGTGGGTGGCGTTGTCGGTGGAATTCTTTCCTCCGAATGGAATATTCCCTGCGTCGACGAAGTGACCCTATCCGAGCTCGATTTCATCGACGTGGGCGAAGTCGTAGAGGGTGAGGGTTTCGTGCCGGTGGTTGTGAAGAGTCTCGCGTTTGGAATGTGATCAAGAGTAAAAGAGAATTTCGCCAAAACGGGAACTCATGAAAACGTATAACCAAGTGCTGAGGTCTCGATAGCTCTGCGGAGGATAAAGATCTTTGGAGAAAGAAGTCGTATGGGCTCATCCGAAAACGGTGGCAAAAAAATGTGGGACGAATTGGTTCGAATGGTGAACGATCAATTCGATACGCCGCAGTTTAGGCGTCTGCTGAGCATCAGTTTCTCCCGCGAACGCGCGCAGCAGTATTCCATTCAGATGGCTTATTACGTTAAAAACCGGCGCGATTGCTGGGGCTATGTGCAAGGGGCTGCGCCGCTGGATGTGAAAAGATTGATTTGGAACCATGAGCAGGACGAACTGATCGGCAACAAAAGCGAAGGCAAGGATGACCACATCACGCTGGCAGTGAAAGAGGGTGCGGTTCTTGGTTTGGGGGCGGAAGCGTTCGATACAACTCCGGTGTTGGACGGAGGAATGACGTGCTTCTACTCCTGGCTGCACATCGCCCAGCGTCCTTGGCTCGAGGCGATCGCGTCTTCGGCGATTCTCGAGATGCGCAATTCAAGTGAACTGATTCAGGGAGGTTCGTTGTCAAAGCGCATCGGCGAAATATTCGCCCGTGACCTCGGTATCCCTCTGAAGAAGCAGATCAACAATGCCGAGCACGTGGTCATGGATGTCGAGCACGCGCACATGCTCTACCAAGTCGCGCAAAAGCATGCCACCACCGAAGCGGCCCGGAAGGCGATCCTTCGCGGCGCCAAAGAGAGCCTAATGATCGACCGAGTCTACCGCGGCCATCTTGCGGAGATGCTGGAGACGTTGCCCTGAGTTTGCGATTATGAAACATCCAGAGGACTGCTTGATGGCAAAGTGGGGGAGTTATGAGTATCGTTAACGAATTGACGGCGACTCTGGCCAAAATGGTCAATGACCAATTCGAATCGCCGGAATTCAAGCATCTTTTGTCGGTGCCGTTGACTCTGGAGAGGGGACGCTTTTACGTCGTTCAAAGCGCCCTCTACACGAGCAACCGGCGAGACTGTTGGGGCTATGTGCAGGGTTCAGCGCCGCTCGAGGTGAAGAGGGTGATCTGGCAGCACGAAAGCGACGAACTGGTCAATGATCCGCGCGCCAATATGGATCACTATACTCTTACGGTAAAGCAAGGGGAGGTGGTCGGGCTCAAACCGGAGGATTTCGAAAAAGCGGAGCTGCCGCCCATGGTCCTAGCCTGCTTCTACGCCTGGCACCACATCGCGATCCGCAATCATTGGCTAACGGCTTACGCTTCATCTCATATGCTGGAGCGCCGCAACAACGGAAAGATCGTAAAAGGCGGCGGCATGTCATATCGGATAGGCGAGAAGTTTGAGAATGAGCTGGGGATCAATCTTAAGAAGATGATTTCTCTCGACGTGCATGTGGTGGCGGATATGGATCATTCCGAGAATATATCCGAAATATTTCACCGCTACGTTAAGACTCCGGAGGACCGCGACTTGGTTTTAAAGGGCGCCGAGGAGTGTATGGCGATCGACCGCGCCTATCGCGGAGCTCTTGGGTATTATATGGAACGGATTGAGTAGCCATTTTGTCTCTGAATTGAACTTGGAAGGAAGGGTTGAGATGAAAAATTTAAATGAAGCTTCGGCGTTTGCGAAGAAAAGTCCCTACGACATCTATCAGGAGTGGGAAGGGATACCGGTTTATAAAGACTTTATTGTTCCGGATCTATTGAAGCTGGAACTTGGCGATTGGGACCGGACGGGAGGCAATGCGGCTTTTGTCAACATGGACGGCGCCGGCGGCACTTGCGATACGCTCGTGGAGGAAATTCCACCGGGAGGGCAACTGAAACCGGTGCGCCACATGTACGAGAAGGCCGTTTTCATCCTGCGAGGCCAGGGCGCGACAACGATCTGGAACGAGGGCGGCAAGAAACACACGCTCGAATGGCAAAAAGGGAGCCTCTTTTCAACGCCGCTCAATACCTGGCATCAACACTTTAACGCGCAGGGTAATGAGTCGGTGCGGATGATTTCGCTGACCGATGCTCCCGTTGTCATTAACCGATTCAGAAATCTCGATTACATTTTTAACAACTCCTTTGTCTTCACGGATCGCTACGGCGGCGGCGCTGACGAATGGGGCAAGGGGGGACGTTACCTGCCGGAGGTCAAACGAGGCAGGGTTTGGGAATCAAACTTTATTGCCGATCTCTGGGGTTTTCAGCCGAAGGACTATAAAGAGCGTGGCGGCGATAATCGGACGACGCTCTTTGAATTCGTCGATAACACGATGAGCGCGCATTTGTCCGAGTTCCCGGTGGGCAAATACAAAAAGGCCCATCGTCACGGCGCCGGCGCGCACATCGTCATGCTAACCGGCTCCGGCTATTCTTTCCTGTGGGAACAAGGGCAGGATGGCAACAAAAAACGCGTCGAGTGGGGCCGCATGAGCATGTTTGTGCCGCCGATGCAGTGGTGGCACCAGCATTTCAATCCGGGCGCGGAGCCGGCCCGTTATTTGGCGCTCAAGCCTTGGGGTTTCAAATTCCGAGTCGAGGATCTGAAAGATACCGGCGAGGACGTAAAAAAAGGCGGCGCGCAGATTGAATATGAGGATCAGGATCCGGAGATTCATAGAATTTTCGTCGATGAATGCGACCGCCGCGGTGCCGAGGCCCGCATGCCCATGTTCGGGACATAGGAGAGGCGCCAGCGTAGCATTCTCCTGCTTTCGTAATCTTATAGAAAGATAGAATTAGATGTGGCTTATCCAGGCTCTATGAAGAAACGAATTGCGATTGTCGATCTCGGCGGACAATATTGCCATCTGATTGGACGGCGGTTGCGTGACTTCAGTGTAACAGCAGAGATCTATGGTCCGGACGTGAGTCCAAAAGAATTGGCGATGCATGCCGGGATTATATTGTCCGGGGGACCCAGTAGCGTATATGAAGCGGGAGCACCGAAGGTTCAGCCGGCTATTCTCGAACTCAAACGACCTATCCTCGGAATATGTTACGGCCATCAATTACTTGCCCAAATGCTGGGGGCAAGAGTTGAGAAGGGGAGCGGTGAATATGGACCGACAAAACTTTCCGTCAGTGCGGAAGATCGTCTGTTCGCAGATTTGCCCAAAGAACAGCTCGTGTGGATGAG
>Ga0137370_10000737_pt1 | contig 12811 bp, 9 predicted proteins | sample SagtaG_11_FD_104920 | JGI IMG/M metagenome (GOLD analysis project Ga0137370, IMG submission 104920) | Vadose zone soil microbial communities from Sagehorn Ranch, Mendocino, California, USA - Sage1_R_20_16 metaG | ecosystem: Environmental > Terrestrial > Soil > Vadose zone | place: USA... | reverse complement strand
TTCTCCCCGGTCTCTGCCTCGATCAGGTTGAGGTTTTGACCCACGCATGCCATCCGGACGACCTCGCGGGTCGGGGCGTCGTTCTCGATCATCAGAATCGTCTTGGGGAACGGCATCTCGTCGGGTCTACTCCTTCTCCAGGAAATTCGTCACTTGGAGCATGAATTTCTTGAGTTCGATCGGTTTCGCGATGTAGCCGGAGCATCCCGCGGCCAGCGCCTGCTCTTCGCTCCCTTTCAGCGCGTTGGCTGTCAGAGCGACCACCTTGATGTTTGCCGTGGTCGGGTCGGCTTTGAGCTGGCGAGTCACCGCTAATCCATCAACGCCGGGAAGCTGCATATCCATCAGTATTAGGTCCGGTCGGAGGTGGCGAGCCTTCTCCAGCCCCTCCTGGCCGTTCGAAGCGGTGTCCACGGCGAAGCCATTCCCCTCCAGGACCATCCGGGCCAGATCGAGGTTGGAGGGATTGTCCTCCACCACCAGCACCCGGTTCCGCTTGCTGGGGCCCGGCCGGAGTGGCAGCTGGACGGTGAAGGTGGTCCCCTGCTCGGCGGCGCTCTCGAAGTCGATGGACCCTCCGTGGAGTTCGACCAGTTTCTTGGTCAAGGCCAGGCCGAGGCCGGTGCCCGGGTACTCCCGGTTGCTGGCGCTTTGCACCTGGTAGAAGGCGCCGAAGATCTTGTGCTGCAGCTCCTTGGCGATCCCGATCCCACTGTCCTGGACGCCGATCTTAAGGTGCTGGTCCTGGACCCGCGCCTGGACCGTGACGCGTCCGGATGGCGGGGTGAACTTGATCGCATTGGAAAGCAGGTTGTAGAGCACCTGCTTGAACTTGTTCTTGTCGGCGATCAGGAGCGTGTCCGAGGGCTCGATGGTCGAGGCGATCTCGATGTCCTTCTTGATCGCGAGCGAGCGCAGGACGTTGAGCACCTCGCGAACCGCCGATTCCACGCCGAATTCCTCGTAGACCAGGTCCATCCGGCCGGCCTCGATCTTGGTCAGGTCGAGCACGTCGTTGATCAGCGACAACAGGTGGCGCCCGCTGTTATAGATGTTGTCGAGGCAGTCTTTGCGCTGCTTCTCGGTGATCTTGCCGGCCAGGTCGTCGCGGAGCAGCTCGCTAAAACCCAGGATGGCATTCAGCGGGGTGCGCAGTTCGTGCGACATGTTGGCCAGGAACTCAGACTTGAGCCGGCTCACCTCGGCGATCTGGGCGTTCGCCGTCTCGAGCTCGCCCAGGTGCGCCTGCAGCTGCTCGTAGAGCCGGCCATTGTCGATGGCGATGGCCGCCTGATTGGTGATGACCCTGAGGATGGCCACGTCCAGCTCGGTGAAGGGATCGACGCGTTGGCGGGAAATCGTCATGGCGCCGACGACCCGCTGTGGCGTGGCCAGCGGCTGCACCATAAGGGACCGCGGTGAACGGCTCTGGTCGAGGATCTTGAACCGGGGATCGACGGTGGCGTCGGCGATATTCAGGGTCTCGAGTTGCTCGACGGCGTAGCCCAGGATGCCCTCGCCCAGCACGAAATGGGCGATGTGCGGCACCATGTCCTGGTGCGGGTAGGTGGCGCAGGCCGTCAGCTCGCGACTGCCCTCGTTGAGCAAGAAGACGGTGGCCGCGTCGAATTGCATCATCTGGGAAGTCGCCTGCAGCATCGCCTCGATGTTCTCGTTCAGCGAGAGCGACGAGGTGAAGAGACCGCCGAGCCGGTTCAGCAATTGAATCTCGGGGTCGGCAGTCACGTGGGCCACATTATAGGTCATGATTTTTGACACCACCGCGTTCGCGGTTGGGGGTTTCGATACTGCAACGTCACGCTCCGTGACTTCCTTTCATGCAATCGTTGAGCCTGCTTTCCGGCCGGCGTCGCGTGATGCGACGGCATTCGATTCGGCAAAAGTGGGGGCGCCGTTAAGCTGATTGGGCCGATGAAAGCCATCCGATTCCACCAGCATGGGGGGCCAGAGGTCTTGCGCTACGAGGACGCGCCGACCCCGGAACCGGGGCCCGGTGAGGTGCTGATCGCGCTTCGGGCCGCGGCGCTCAACCACCTGGATTTATTCGCCCGCGATGGCGCCATCCCCAGGGTCCCGCTCCCGCATATCGGCGGGGCGGATGGCGCGGGGGTGGTGGCCGCCACCGGCCCGGGCGCGGGCCGCTTCCCGGTGGGCACCCGCGTCTTCTTCGACCCCGGGCTGAGCGACGGGACCTGCGACTACTGCGCCCGCGGCGAGCACAGCCTCTGTGACCGGTGGGAAATTCTCGGAGAGCACCGGGACGGCAGTTTCGCCCAGGCCCTGACGATGCCGGAGGTCAACCTGCGGCCGATTCCCGAAGGCATCAGCTTCGAGGAGGCGGCCGCCTTCCCGCTGGTCTTTCTTACGGCCTGGCGGATGGTGGTCGGCAAGGCCCGCGTGGTGCCGGGGGAGACGGTGCTGATCCTCGGCATCGGCGGCGGGGTCTCCATCGCGGCGCTGCAGATCGCCAAGCATGCCGGCGCGTCGGTGTTCGTGACGTCGAGAAGCGACGAGAAGCTGCAACGCGCGCGCGAGCTTGGTGCCGACGTCCTGATCAACCACCAGAACACCGACTTTTCCAAAGAGGCCTGGACGATCACCAACAAGCGCGGCGTCGATGTTGTGATCGACAACGTCGGCGCGGCCACCTGGCCGGGGAGCATCCGCGCGCTGGCGAGAGGCGGGCGGTTGGTCACCTGCGGCGCGACCAGCGGCCCCAAGCCGGAGGAGGATATCCGCCGCATCTTCCAGAAGCAGATCACGATCTACGGATCCACCATGGGCACCCGACACGATTGGGAACAGCTGAATGCGCTGCTGGCGGCGAAGGCGCTCCTCCCGGTGGTCGACCGAACCTTTCCCCTGGAGCAAGCCGCCCAGGCGCAAGAACGGATGGCGCGTGGCGAGCAATTCGGCAAGCTCGTCCTCACGATTCCCGCGCTGTCTTGAACCGTCGGGCGCCTGCCCTGCTGATAGGGCTGCTGCTGGTTGCCTGTGGTCAGCCGACCGCGCAGCCGGCGCCGACCTTGTCACCGCGACACACGCCGACGGCCAGTCCGAGCCCGACGCCCGCGCCGACGCCGACGCCGCTCCCTCCCCCTCCCAACCTGCCCCCCGCCGGCGGCATTCACCTGGTTGCCGGGTTCTCAGGGTACGTCTATGCCCAGGGGCTGGGGCCGATCACGGCCATGGCGTACGGTCCTGATGGACGGCTCTACGTCCTGACCGCCGGGGGGTCGATCGAGGTCGTACCCTCGCCGGGTGCCAGGCCTGTGGTGCTGGTCTCGGGACTGCCGGTCGCGCTCGGCCTGGCATGGAGGGACACCGACCTTTTTGTCTCGGTCCGGGGCACCATTCGCGGCTATCGCCTGAACAACGGTCGGCTCTCCGGCGGCGGCGTGATCGGGGGATTGCCGGTCGGCCGCCATCAGAACGACTGGATCCTGCGCATGCCCAACGGCGACTTCTTCGTCGGGGTTGGCTCGACCTGTGATGTCTGCAACGAGCGGGACGCAAGAAGCGCGGCGGTGCTGCGCTTTCGCGGCGATTGGAGTTATGCCGGCGTCGTGGTGCGCGGCGCCCGGAATCCCTATGGCCTGGCGCTGCGGCCCTCGACGGGTGATGCCTACGTCACCATCAATGGCCAGGACAACCTGGGCAGCCAGCCGGCGGATCACCTGTTACGCGTGGCCGACGGCGAGGACGCCGGATGGCCACGGTGCTGGCCGGCCTATCCGGACGGAAGCCTGCACGGGAACTGCGGCGGGGTGGCGCGGCCGATCGCGGTGTTCACGCCGCACACGTCGGCGGACGGCATCGTGTTCTACGACGGCCAGGAGTTTGGGGCGGACTACGCCGACAACGCGTTCGTGACCGAGTGGGGAGCCAACGCCGGCGGTCCGGCGGGGCGCCGCCTGCTGCGGGTCGTGCTCTCAGGATCGGGCGGGACCGAGCATGGCCAGGTGAGCGATTTCGCCACCGGCTTCTCTCACCCGCTGGGCATCGCCGTCGCTTCCGACGGCGGCCTGCTGATCGGCGATTACGGCACCGGCCAGATCACCGAGATCTTCCGGACGGGTTGAAAACAGAAAACCGACCATCGCTCAGTGGTCGGTTTTCCTGCCCCGTCTGGGCCGCCGCTCGCCGGCAGGCGAGCCCCCATATTCTCTCACTGCCGAGGCCGTTGTGGCGCCCCCTAGAGACTTCCGGCCTCTCGGAGGCTCCGGAAGCGCTCCGCGCAGACCACCAGGTGATCAAGGACTTCCACTCCGAGTAACCGACCGGCCTCCTGCAGGTGGCGGGTCACCGCCAGGTCCTCCGGGCTGGGGGTGGGGTCACCGGATGGGTGATTGTGGGCCAGGATGACCGCCGCCGCCCCCAGCGTCAGCGCGGGACCGAACACCTCGCGGGGCTGGAGGGCGGCAACGTTGAGACCGCCCACCGCCACCGTCTCGCAGGCGAGCGGCTGGTTGCGGGTATTCAAATAGAGCACGCTGAAGCACTCCCGCGGGCTGGTGCGCAGATCCTGGAGCTGCAGTAACGCCTCTCTGGGCGAGGTCACGGTGGGGGCGGCGGTGTCGGCCGGCACGTGCCATCGCCGGGCGAGCTCCCGCACCGCCAGCAGCCGCCGCACCTGGGCCGGACGGAAGCCGTGGCGGCGGGCGGCTTGCCTCAGGTCGCCAGCCGGCCGCTCGACGATCCCGCCTTCGGCCAGCAGGGCTCGCAGCCCCGAAAGATCACCCCGCTGCCCGACCAGAGCGGCCAGCAGCCCGGGCTCGTCGGCTCCGGACACCACCCCTCATCCTAACACTACTCTGTGTATCTGTCTAGACTAGTCTTCACAGCTAAGCCGCGTCGGCGAGGGCGGATCGCAGCATGATCGGCACACCGCGCCGAGCGATCGACTGGTTGATGGCGACGACCACCTCGACCACCCGCAACCCGTCGTTGCCATCGCTGAGGACCGGCTGGCGGGTCAGCACCGACCGAAGAAAGTGCTGACACTGGTTCTTGAGGGGTTCGCTGGCCGGGATTGCCGGGCTGACCACATCCCCCGTCCGCGTCACCAGCTTGAATTCCCCGAAGCTTTCGTAGGACGGCTCCCGCATCGCCCCCTTGTCGAAGATGCGGACCGGTTCCTGGGTCTCGAGGTCGTTGAAAAACGCCATCTTGCCGCTGCCGACTACCGTGATCTCGCGCACCTTTCGCGGATCCAGCCAGCTGGCGCGGATGTTGGCGACCACGCCGTCGTCGAAGCCAAGCGTGGCGAAGGCCACGTCCTCGCAGCGCGACGAGAGGAACGAGGCGCCCTGGGCCGAAACCCACGCCGGCACCTGATTGAGAAAGTGCAAGAGGATGGACACGTCGTGGGTCATCAGATCCCAGACGACGTTCACGTCGGAGCGGATGGGACCAAGATTCGTCCTGGTGAAGGTCAGATACTCGAGCTGTCCGAGGGCGCCGGAGCCGATCACCTTCTGCAGATGATTGATCCCCGGGTTGTAGCGAAAGACGTGTCCAACCATGAGCAGGCGCTGCATCCGGCCGGCGAGGTCCCTCAGCTCGCGTGCCTGGTCGACGTCGGTCGTGAGCGGCTTCTCGACCAGGCAGTCCTTGCCGGCCTCGAGCGCGGCGCGGGCCACCTCGTAGTGGCGGCTGGCGTCGGTGGCGACGACGATCGCATCGACGTCATGGGCCGCGAGCAATTCGCCAACGTCTGTGCCGGTGCGCAGCCCGGCTAATCTTCGCTGGGCCTCGTTGAGGCGATCGGCGCTCAGGTCACAGGCCGCCACGATCCGGCAGCCGTCGATCTCGGAAAAGGCGCGCAGATAATTGAGACCCCAGCGGCCGCAGCCAACCAGGCCGATGCCGACCGTCACGATCTGATGACGCGGCCGCTCCTCGGTTATTGCTTGGGCACGGCCTGGCGCACCGGTGGGCCTGTCGGGGATCAAAGGTTGGCCCGTTGTACGCCCATGCGCCGGCTAATGAGCGAACGCGGGCAGCGCCTCGCCCGGGTGGCCGCACTCGTCGGGGTGGGGCTGATCGCCCTCCACAACCTGGTTGGCTGGATCACGTTCGCCCTCAACCGGGCCTTCGAGGGAGATTTCGCCGCCTATTACGCCTTCACGCGGATCGGGCTGCATGCCGGCTTCGGCCGTCTGTACGACGTCGCCGCCCAGCGCCAGGAATGGCACGCCCTGGGGCCTCTCCTCTGGTATCCGGCCGTCTACCCGCCACCGCTCGCCTTTGTGGTCGCACCGTTCGCCCTCCTGCCGTTTCCGGTCGCCTACGCGATCTGGAACGTGCTGCTCGGCGTCGCGGTGCTGGTCACCTGGCGGCTGCTCGCTCCCGGCTCGCGGTGGCAGCGGAGCATGCAGCTCGGGATCGCGCTGGCGCTTCCTCTGGTCGCCTTCTCCCTGCTGCTCGGCCAGGTGGTGATGCTGTTGGGCGCCGCGCTCGCGCTGGTCTGGTGGTGCTTGCGGCGTGGCTCTCCGATTCTCGCCGGCATTGTCCTCACCCTGATCGCGGTCAAGCCTCAGCTCGCGTTCCTGGTGCCGCTGGGGCTTTTGGCCGGGTTATACGTTCGCGCCGCCATCGCCTGGGCCTCAGCCACTGCCGCGCTGGCGCTCGTCACCCTGGCCACCGTGGGGACCGACGGGATCGCCGCGTACGTGAGCCGGTTACAGCATGCAACCGGCGGCCTGGCTGCCTACCAGGTTCCGGATGATCTGACGCTGCCCGGCCTGCTTGGACATGGCGTGGCCGCCGCGGCCGCGCAGCTGATGGTGGTGATCGGCATCGCCCTGGCGGTTTTCCTGGGGCGGGCGCGCGGACCGCAGTGGGCGATCGCCCTCGGCGTGATCGGTTCGCTGCTGATCACGCCCTTCTACCATCCCGACGATATGGCCATCCTCGTCCCCGCCGCCTGGCTGTGGATGCACTCCGCGCCCGCCGCGCTCGAACGCACCTTGATGGCGGCCGGGCTTGGTGGAGCGCTGCTGCTCGGCACGCCGCTGCCGCTCGTCCTCTGTCTTGCGGCCGCCCTGATTCCGGCCGGTGATCTGCTGTCCGCGATCCGGGCGCCAATGACGGCCTGGAAGTATGCCCCTCGACCGCCGTTGATCTGAGGTGGTGGCCATCACGCGCCAGGCATGGCGCTCGATCTGGCTGCCCGCCTCGCTCCTGGCGGTCTTCTGCGTGACGACGATGCTGATCACGCAGCAGATGTTCATCGAGACCGGCCGGTTTCCCGCGGCGCTGCCGCTGGCGCTCACGGTGGTCGGCGGAGTGGCCATGGCGCTGGCGCTGGCATGCCTACCGTTTTCGAACCGGCTTCGCTTCGGGTCCCTCGCGCTGCTCACTCTGGCGACGGTGGCATTGCCGATTTCGGTGCTGGTGGTTTTCCGCTGGCACACCGGGATTCCGCTCAACGTTCATGACGGGATGTTCCAGACCGAGATCGTCACCAACGGCATGCTTCACGGCAAGGATCCATATGGCACGGACTTCACCCGAACCGCGCTCATGCAGTGGTTCCACTACACGCCGGACGGCGCGGCGGTCGCGCATCACTACATCTATTACCCGCTCGTGGTGCTGGCCTCGATGCCGGTGGTCGTGATCGAGCGCGGGCTCGGACTCGCAACCGACCTGCGTCCGATGCTGCTGTTGGTCGGGGTCTTGGCGTTTGTGTTGATCGTGCGGCTGCCCTGGTCGTGGCAGGCGCGCTATACGGTGGCCGTCATCCTGTTCCTCAATCCATTCTTCGCCTGGCTGGAAGGGCGCAACGACATCCTCTGGTTGACGCCGATCCTGCTGGCCGTGCTTCTCGCATCTCGGGGTCGGTGGACCTGGGCGTCATGGGCGCTTGGCGTGGCCGCCGCGTTCAAGGTGTTCGCCTTTCCCTTCGTCCTCTTTATGGCCATTGCCCTCTGGCTGCGCTGGCGGCGGGGCTGGCTCGATCGGAGGGCCACCGTGCTCTCACTGGCCGGGCTGGCGCTGCCGCTGGCGGTGACGGTCGCGCCCTTCATCCTCTGGAACGCCGGCGCTTTCTGGCGGGACACGGCCGGCTGGTTGCTCGACAATCCGCCCGGGTTCCCGATCTATGGCTTTGGGCTGGGGGAGCTGCTCCTGCTGACCCACGTCGTGAGCTCGCGGCAGTCGCCGTTTCCCTTCGTACTTCTTCAGGCGGTCCTGGTCCTGCCGCTGTGTGTGATTGGCGCTCGGCAGCTCTGGCGCGACGCCGGCGTGGCCAACGTCCTGGGGCCGGCCGCGACGGTGCTGTCGGTCATCATCCTGTGCGGGCGATTCACCAACGACAGCTATCTGGCGGCGCTGATCTTTACCTTCGGGCTCGCGATCGCAACGGGCCGGCATGTGGCTCGGGCACGGCTCGTGTCCCTGGAGGAGGCCGCCTGATCAGCGAGGCGGCGGAGACTTGGCTCCGGAGCCCGGATTCGAACCGGGAACCGTCGCGTTAACAGCGCGCTGCTCTACCGTTGAGCTACTCCGGAACGCCAGGCGCGATCCAGTATAGGATTCGTTCAGCTCGCGATCCGCTGCGGCACCTGCCGGCCTGCCGCCGCGCCACCGGCACCACCCGCCTCATCGGCCCGCTCCTCTTCGTGATACTCCGCGTCGGTGTTCACGAGCCACGGGTCGAAGTGCGCGCCGGTCGCGATATTCCGCGCGACCAGGATCCCGGTCATCATCGAATGGTCCTGGTTGTTGTAGTGATGCATCCCGTTCCGCCCCACCAGCCACAGGTTCGGCAGGGCGCGGGCCAGCCATTCGCGGACCACCGCCAGGTGCCCGACATACTCGCCGTCATACACCGGATAGGCTTTCGGCTGCCGGTAGACCATGCCGGCCTTCACCTCGTCCGCGCGGCAGATCCCCAGCGTGACCAGTTCGCGCCGGCCCAGGTCGAGCAGCTCGGCATCGGGCCAGCCCCACATGCCGTCCGTCTCAAAGCAGAAGTACTCCATCCCCAGCCCGGTCAATCCACCATCCGCCACCATCGTGCTGCTGAAATTCTTGAAGTTCGCGATCCGACCCACCTTGACGCCCGGATCGTGCACATAGATCCACTGGTCCGGGAAGACGTCGGCCCGGTCAAGCACGAGATTGACCGTAATGAAGTCGCGATAGGCGAGCGCGTCGGCGGCCTTCCGCACGATCGAGGGCGCCGCCGGCTGCAACTTCGCGATCAGCTCGCGGATCGGCATCGTGCTGATGAACTCCGATCCCAGCACGTCGAGGGTCGCACCGCGCCCATCGCGCACGACGACCGAGAGCACGCGACCCGAGGCGTGTCGCACCGCGACCACCTCTTCGCCCAGTCGCACCGGATGGCCGGCCTTTGCCAGCCGGGCCGCCACCGACTCCCACATCTGCCCGGCTCCGCGTCGCGGGTAGCGAAAGGCGTCGACCAGCGTCTTGACGATGGCGCGCTCGCCGCCCCGCAGCGACGCCGGCAGGACCGCATTGCGAATCACTTCCACCAGGTTCAGGCCGCGGATCCGCTGCCCGGCCCAGTCGGCGGACAGCTCGCTGGTCGAGATCCCCCAGACCTTCTCGGTATAGGTCTTGAAAAAGATCTCGAACAGTCGATGGCCGAACTGGTTGGACACCCAGTCTTCGAATGACTTTGGGTCGGCCACCGGCCGCAGCCGCGCCTGGGCGTAGCTGGCCACGCAACGTGCCGTTTCAACCGGGCCCAGACCCAAAAAGGCGTTCGACGCCCGGATCGGGTAATCGAAGAACTTCCCCCGGTACAGGATCCGGGTCAGCCGCGACACGGGCCGGATCTCATCACCCAGAACCTCGGTCCATAGCGCCTCGATCTCGGCACTCTTGGAGAAAAACCGGTGGGGGCCGACGTCGAAGCGGCAGCCCATGAACTCGAGGGTGCGCGCAATCCCGCCCACGGTATCGGCGTCCTTTTCGATCACGGTGACGGGAGTGCCGTGCCGGGTCAGCTCGTAGGCGGCCGACAGGCCGGCGGGCCCGGCGCCCATAACCACCACATGCTGGGTCGACGCGGGCGAAGTCGAGTCAGTCATGCCGAAGCAACTCCCGGGCCGCGACCCCTCTTGCGGCGGCCACCCCCACCCTGACCCTCCCCCTGAGGGGGAGGGGACCGGTTCGAGGCGCGCTACCTTACTATTGCGGTCCATGGCAGCTGACAAAAAACGATCGAATCCCTTCCTCGAGCGGCTTCGCCGGGGGCCGCTGCTGGGCGACGGGGCCATGGGTACCCAGCTCCACGCGCGCGGCGTCAGCTTCCAGCGTTCCTTCGACGAACTCAATCTCACGGAGCCCAAAATCGTCGAGGAAATTCACCGCGCGTACATTTCCGCCGGCGCGGAGCTGATCGAGACCAATACCTTCGGTGCCAACCGCATCAAGCTCGCCCGCCATGGCCTCGACGGCCGCGTTCGAGACATCAACGTCCGGGCGGTCAAGCTCGCTCGCGAGGCCCGCGAGATCGCCGGCGAGCCGGTCTTCCTGGCCGGCTCGGTCGGCCCGATCGGCCAGCAGCTCGAGCCGATCGGGCGCATCAGCATCGCCCAGGCGACGGCGGCCTTCGAAGAACAGATCGCAGCCCTCCTCGAAGGCGGGGCCGACCTCCTGGTGCTGGAGACCTTCACCAACCTGCCCGAACTCCTGGCCGCGGTGGCCGCCGCGCGACGCACGGCCGACCTGCCGATCGTGGCCCAGATGACGTTCGCCGAAGACGGCCTCACCCTGCGCGCGGAGGAACCCAGCCAGGTCGTCCAGGCGCTGGAGCGGGCGGGCGTCGACGTCATCGGCGTCAACTGCGGGGTCGGGCCCCAGGTCGCCCTTCAGGTCCTGGAGGCCATGCGCCAGCAAACCCGACTGCCGCTGTCGGGCCAGCCCAACGCCGGCCTTCCGGCGCGGGTTGAGGGTCGGTTCTTCTACTTCGCCACCCCGGAATACTTCGCGACCTTCGCCCGCCAGGCCGCCGACCTCGGGGTTGCCTACATCGGCGGTTGTTGCGGCACCACGCCGGCGCACATCGCGGCCATGCGTGCCGCGCTGAAGCCGGTCCCGGCCACCACCCGGATCCAGCGCCCCAGCCCTTCGACCGCGATCCCGATCGACCTCAACCCAGCGGAGCAGCTCCCGCCCACACCATTTGCGCAGCGGCTCGCAGCCAAGGCGTTCGTCGTCAGCGTGGAGATCGATCCACCGCGCGGCCTCAATCCGGCAAAGTGCATCGCCGGCGCTGAGCTCATCAAGGCTGCCGGCGCCGACGCCATCAACATCGGCGACAGCCCGATGGCACGGGTCCGCATGAGCGCGCTCTCGCTGGCACTCATGATCCGGCAGCAGGTCGGCATCGACACCCTGATCCACTTCACCTCGCGCGACAAGAACCTGATGGCGCTCCAGGCGGAGCTGATCGGCGCGCACGCCCTCGGGATTCGCAACATCATCGCGCTGACGGGCGATCCGCCGCGCATCGGCGACTACCCCTCGGCCACGGGAGTCTGGGACGTCGACTCGATCGGCCTGATCAAGATCCTGCAGCGTCTCAACGAGGGCTACGACTGGCTCGGCACATCGATTGGGAAGCCGGCGAACTTCACCATCGCCTGCGCCGTCAACCCGTCGGCGGATGACCTCGACCACGAGATTGACCGCTTCCGGCAGAAGATCGAAGCCGGCGCGCACGTGGCGATGTCGCAGCCGCTCTACGACCGCCAAACGCTCGAGCGGTTTTTCTTAAAGACCGGCCCGCTGCCGATTCCGTTCCTGCTGGGCGTGCTCCCGCTGCAGTCATCCCGGCATGCTGAATTCATGCACAACGAGGTGCCCGGTATCGTGGTCCCCGTTGAGCTCCGGGAGCGGATGCGACGCGCCGGCGAGAACGGCATCGCCGAGGGCCTGTCGCAATCCCGCGAACTGCTTGTGGACTCAAAAGACCTTGTCCAGGGCGTCTACCTGATGCCCTCCTTCGGTCGCTACGAAGTCGTCGCCGAGCTGGTCCGCTGGCTGCGCCAGGGCGCGATCCCGGCCGCCACCCAGGCGACCTGAGCGTTCAGCCTGTCAGGAGGCCGATCGGGATCCCGCCCGCGCTGATCTGCCTCGCACCTCCGCCAGGTTTGACGACGTAGATGCCGGACGGCCCGCCGGCCGCACCCTGGGGGCGGTAGACAACCAGCGAACCATCGTCGAGCCAGGAGGCCCATCCGATGGGACCGAGCCTGACGCCGTCGATCGCCAGTCGCTCGATGGACGCGTCGGCCGTCGCCACCACGTCGGTGCCGAACTGTTCGGGCTTGCCGTCCGCGCCGACGTCCGTGGCCCCGGCCACCGTGAGCTGACTGCCGTCCGGCGAAAAGAAAACGTCGCCGTGATCGAGGAATCGTGGTTTTGCCAACTCGATCGCTTTCGCGCGTCCGTCCGGGGCAATCAGGCTGAGGCTATGCGATTGTTGATGGACGTCGAGCGGAAAGCAGGCGATGGTCCCGTCGGCGGCCACGTCACCCAGCGAGCATTCGTCCGTATGTGGCAACGGCGCGGCGGCCAGGCTCAGCGGGTCGAGCCGATACGCCCGATTGACGCCGAAGCCAAACGGGGCGTAGCCGCCGACGCCGACGGGCCCGTTGGCGATGAAGGCGCCAACCTTCGTCCATGAAAACGGCATGACGGCCCCTCCGTGCGGCGTCGTATCTTGCGTTGACTGCGCCACCACCCGCGCGGGCAGGCGATCACCCGCGACATAAACCAGCCCCCGCTTGTTATCCCAGGTGCTGGC
>Ga0137370_10000730_pt1 | contig 12859 bp, 13 predicted proteins | sample SagtaG_11_FD_104920 | JGI IMG/M metagenome (GOLD analysis project Ga0137370, IMG submission 104920) | Vadose zone soil microbial communities from Sagehorn Ranch, Mendocino, California, USA - Sage1_R_20_16 metaG | ecosystem: Environmental > Terrestrial > Soil > Vadose zone | place: USA... | reverse complement strand
GTGTATGATCAACTGGCGAAAAAGGAGTTTCCGACTGTCAAGATGCCGAGCCGGTCTATTGCGAACATAATCTACGATGACAAGACTCGGCAGTATATTCTTGGGAAGAGGAATGTGAAGAGGAGCGCGCGTAATGTTCGGCATGTTCGTCCGTTTACGCAGCTACTCTGGACTGCTATGTTTACTGATGAGCTGACGGAGCAGAACAAGACCAGTACCTTACGGGACGTGTTTTACTCTGCTCAAGCCTACGAGATGGACTTTCAGGATCAGCAGGAGAGCGACAATCTCATCACTGATCTTGAGACAGTGACTGGGTTTTCGAGAGAGGACTTCAATGTCTTTCCTGAAGAGCGGAGCGCTATCTTCGGGGATCTGACGGTCGAGTATACGGTGCCGGGATATGAGGGTCGGACGCTCAATCTATCATCACATCCGGATGGGGTGATGATCGGTCCCGCCCTTACGACCTCAGAGTTTGTCCGGCCGGACAAGAAAAAAGTGGACAAGGTCATAGCCATTGAGAAGGGTGGGCTCTTCACGAGATTTATTGAAGAACGGGTGCACCAGCGCTTCAAAGCAGTTCTAATTCATACTGCTGGACAGGCGCCGCGAGCAACACGCTTTCTGCTCAGACGACTAAACCAAGAACTGGATCTTCCAGTCTACATTTTCACAGACGGAGATCCGTGGGGAATGCACATTGCCATGGTCATAATCTCCGGATCTGCAAATGCCGCCCACTTGAGAGAGTTGAACACTCCCGACGCGATCTGGGGCGGAGTCTGGGCCACGGATATTGTGGACTACAAGCTGCCGAGCGACCCGTTGACGGATCTGGATCTGAAGCGATTGAACGAGCTTGAGAAGGATCCCCGCTACGCTGGAGGACTCTGGCAGAGAGAGATCGACACATTCAGAAAAGTGCGCAAAAAGTCGGAGCAAGAAGCATTCAGCAGGTACGGGTTGACCTACATCGTGGACGAGTACTTGCCGAAGAAGCTGAAGATCAAATCGAACGAATCTTAAGCTAGAACATCTAGCGACGGTTGTTGCTAACAACGAGTCAGGCTTTCAGATAGTCTCCTATGCATCCAAGGCCCCCCCGGGGGAGGGGGGGTCCCATTTCAGAATTATCCCAATTCCCAACGATTTTCTCGTTCTAGGGCTGTTTTGAACCTAGAAACGTGTCTTGGGAGGGGCTGGGAACGAGCAGGAGCCCCAAGGAAAACGAGCACGAAGGATCTGTCAGAACCGATGACTAAGTTGTCTTAGGACAGAACAACCGTTCTTTCTTAAAAGCCATGACTCTTGATCTTCGACGAGTCGCTTCAAGGTAACCAACGATGCCCAAAGAGGTCCGAGTCTTCCTAAACCTGTTCGTTGAATCCAAGGAACTCGAAAACGTGACTCAAAGCCTCGTCAAGCTTCCCGAGGTAACGGACGTGTACGAGGTAACAGGCGAATACGACATTGTTTGCATGCTAAAAGTGGAGAGCATCCTCGCCTTCCGCAACGTCCTCAAAGACAAAGTTCTCAAGATCAGCGGAGTCAGAAGCACAGTCTCATCTGTAGTCCTCTACGAACACAAACGAGAAGGAAAACCGGTCTCAGACTGATCAATCCTAGACGTAGATCTGCGGTATTGTCAGGAAAAGAAAAGCTAAATATTGTATCGAGAACGGTGCCGTGTTAAGGAAGGATCAAATTGGGTGAACTTCTTCCAGATTCACCTCTACCGCTCTAGACCTTTTTCCGACCATCCAGCGGGACGGATATTCCAATGAGTACCAAAGATCTCGGTATCACTGTAAAGAAGGCCGCGGATCTCTCGGAATGGTACACTCAGGTCGTTACCAAGGCTCAGCTGGCCGACTATTCCAGCGCCAAAGGATTCATGGTCCTTATGCCCAACGGGTTCTCCATCTGGGAGAGCATCAAAGAACACTTCGACAAGAGGATCAAGGAGATCGGGCACCGGAACGCATACTTCCCTCTACTCATACCCGAACGGTTGCTGAAGAGAGAGGCCGAACATTTCGAGGGCTTCACTCCTGAGGTCTTCTGGGTCACCCACTCAGGCAACAATGAACTCGGCGAGCGACTCGCTGTCAGGCCCACGTCCGAGACGATAATCAACGAGGCCTACAGCAGATGGGTCAAGAGCTGGCGGGATTTGCCTGTCCTCATCAACGTCTGGAACAGCGTCTTGCGCGCCGAGATTACTTCGACCAAACCGTTCATCCGCACTAGTGAGTTTCTCTGGCAGGAAGGACACACGGTCCATGAGACCGAGGAAGAGGCTGAGAAGGAAGTCATGACGATTCTTGAGATCTATAGACGACTCGTCGAAGACCAGATTGCCATACCTGTCTTGGTTGGGAAGAAGACTGAACGGGAGAAATTCAAGGGCGCAGTCTATACGACGACTCTGGAAGCTATGATGCCGGATGGGAAGGCGATGCAGATGGGAACCAGCCATCACCTCGGACAGAATTTCTCCAAGCCTTTCGAGATCAAATACCTGGGCAAGGACGAGAAGGAACACTTCGCCTGGACCACCTCATGGGGAATCAGCTGGAGACTCATCGGGGCGATGATCATGGCCCACGGAGACGACAAGGGACTAGTCCTACCGCCTCGAGTAGCGCCCACACAGGTGGTATTCGTCCCGATACACTACAAGGAATCCGACAAAACAGTCATACTAGAAGCCGCTCATCATATCGCGGAGGGTCTAGGGAAGCATTCCATCCGGACCTATGTTGACGATCGGGAGCAGTATACTCCCGGCTGGAAATATCACGAGTGGGAGATGAAGGGAGTACCCTTGAGGGTTGAGATAGGTCCCCGAGACGTGGAATCAGAGCAAATCACCCTCGTAAGACGCGATACGGGAAAGAAGACGGCAGTGCCTCAAACCGACTCCCTAGCCCAGATCGTAAACATATTGGACGAGATTCAACAATCGCTACTCCACAAGGCCAAGGAAACCCAGGCCAAGCTTACGACCACTGTGAATAACATGAAGGAATTCGCGCACATCATAGAAACCACTGGCGGGTTCGTCAAAGCCTTCCTATCCGAAGACAACGACTGCGAAGAGAGAATCAAACTGGAGACAGGAGCAACCGTCAGAATCGTCCCCTTCAAAGAATCCGCAAGAGGACAGTGCGTCTATTGCGGCGCTCCGAACTCGAGAGCAGTAGTCTTCGCAAGATCCTACTAGAATCACGAAACGCGAGCGCCTTATCGACTCACTAGGCAGCTTCGACGTGCGTCGGCTTCTCTTGACAATGCCTTCAGATTGCGCTGTTAAGTATAGAACTTGTTCGGTGTGCTCATTGTCGTCAGCTGGAACATCTCTCTAGAGGACTTTTTCTGACGACAACCACAATTTGTCAAATCCCCGTCTTGCAGAACTTGCGTCTTTGATCTCAACTATTGACACGGGGGCATTCGATCCAGCGTCCTTTAGTGATTGCCCGACAACCCACGCTCTGCGATCGATTATGAGATAACGGTCGTGGATAGCGTTTGAGAGCTTGACCTCAAAAAGGGGCCGAGTTTGCTTGTAAACGAGGGCTGCAGCTCTGAAATTGCCCTGCATGACGCGAGTTAGTAGTTTCACTCGGACATTATTGGGCAAGGGTTGGATGTATCGATCGATGATCTGGTCATTAGTGTAGGGATCTTGGATGCTGAGATCATTCTTGCATGTTTGGATGAGGATCTTAAGTTTCCTGAATGCAAGGTATGGATTCCTGTCAAGAAGAATTTCCGATTGTTCGTCAATCTTCAGCTGAAGCTTGGCGGAAAGTTGTCGGCACTTTACAACAGCCGAGGTCATACTTTCCATGCGTGGGGTAGGGTCGAAAAACGGCTCGGCTGACTGTGCGAGAGTGGAGATAATATCTGCGTCATCTCGAGTGTCTATCCGTCTTAGAGCAAAGAGAGAATCCTGAAGTTTGCGTGTTCTACTCTTCCAAATAGGTCGATATGGTTTGTTGCTGAGAGAGTAGCCCCCGTGACGTACCCTGTCTAATGTCTCTTCGAGTTTTGTGAGACCATCGTTGAACGTAGAGATTGCGACTTCAACTGTGAGCGGTTTTGTCAAGTGCGGCTATTTGCTCTTCTGATAAACCCAAACTTTCTTGTTTGCGATCGTTTGGAGGTCCCTCTTGAGGACTCCTTTCTTGACGGCTTGTTGTAAAGGGCCTGAGAGAGAAGTACTCGGTTTGATGATGCCCCTCTTCGCCAAGGCTTCCTTAACTTGGGTTATGGTCGTGTCTTTGTCAAAGAAGCCTTCGGTCACGAATTTGCTGATTTGGGTGGATAACGAGTGAGGTGGCGCCAAACGGATGCCAGATGAGGTCTTGGGAGTTGCAGCGACTGCAGGGGTCGAGCCAAGGGCTCTCTCTAAATCGTTGACGAAATCCATGTACTCTTTGGCAATGGATTTTGCCGAGTCCCCTGAGATTGTGACATCGAATTTTGAACCCTTGAAGGTGACCTGCTTGTTTGTCATGTCCCGATTCAATCCGTCTTCGGCTTGGTTTTGGTTTGGAGGTCTCGAAGGAGGTCCTGTGCCTTTTTTCTTCCTAGCTGGGTAAGAAAGTATGAGACCTCTCTTCTTCCGGGCACTCGCTTGGACATGACAAGTCCTTCGTTGTTTGTTCGGTGGAATTCGCCGTCAAGCCAAGAGAACTTGATTAGTTTGCCCATCTCTTCGGAAAGGTTTCTCAGTTGCTTGTTGGTTAGGCCATTGGGATAGTAATGTAGGAGAAGAAAGACGGTATCCCAATTCGAAAGGGCGTCCTTACTTTCCACGAACGCATCTTTGACTTGGTCGGGAATCGAAAGGTTCGCAAGCGAGATATGTTCGGGAGGGGTTGACGGGTGGATGGATAGGTGTAGTTTCGGACCAGTCTTTCGCGGTGGAGATGAGGCTGCGTGGGTTGGTTGCGACTTGAGGGCGTTTTCAATCTCTTCTTTTCGTTTCAGGTACCCCATTACGACTTCTAGACCTGATTCTCCTTCCACTGTTATGTCAAAGAAATCGCCTTTGAACGTCGCCCTGAACTTATTCAATTTGTCCTAAGTTGTTTTGTGAAATCCGGTATATATCTACTGGTTGCCCGTGCGATATTCCCGGCGCGGCGGCTTGACATGATTATAGACCCAGGTCGCACGACGGAACAATTCTCTCCTGTTAATACGGAACTTGGCCAAGCCAGTTCTCCGCGAAGCCAACGAACCGAACGCCGAGCCTACAGCCGATGCCCAGACCGGATCCTTCGTTGAGAGATAGGTACTCAGCCAGGACCCAGCGAAAACATCCCCGGCACCAGTTGAGTCTCGAATGCTAAGGTCTGAAAAAGGCGGGACGAAGTAAGTGCCGTCACGTTGCGAGCCTAGCCAGGATCCCTTTTCTCCCACCGTGACAATTCCATACTGCGCTCGCATTGCGAGAAACCGGTTCAAGATGACTCTCGGGTCACGGGATCGTGTCTGAGAGCGCGCTTCCTCGATTGAGGCTTGGACCATATCGCACTGACCAATTAATCGACTTAAGCTCCGCGGAACGGTCTGGACTGCTCCGTTAGCAGATCCGGTACGTATGAATCCTTGAAGATCTGCGGATAGAAACTCGCACCTTTTTCGAAGCGTGGTGACAAGAGAACTCTGTATTTCGTTGAACACCGGTCCCAAGTGGACCCCCTGAAAGCGGCCTGTACTCCGCGGTTCCACCACTTGGCTACCTGGCTCAATCAGTCGGAGCCTTCGAGATCCATTGTTTCGAGTTATTTGGAATCTTGTAGAAGGCCTCGGAGTCTCTCTTAGAAAATGGATATCGATATGCAGTGTCTTGAGACGTTTCAGGATTTTAGGAGGATAGTCTTCGCCAATAGTCCCAATGATCCCAACCTTTGATCCCAGGTATGCTGCCGCGCATGACGTGAACAGAGCGCTACCACCCGGGAATGTGCGGACCCTACCGTTCTGGATCAGTTCATCGATAGTCGGGTTACCGCATACTGCGATGTCCAAGGTGGCTGTGGCGCTCTGGGTCTGAGCCCGCAGCAAGAGGTTAATAGTAAAGGCCCCTCTTCTATTCTTGGAAACATAGAGAGTTGCCGAAGAAAAGACGATCTCGAGGCCGCAGCAAGGGCGGAAAAGGCCGAAGCGAACTAGTCCAATGCTCAAACTGTGGGATGTTGAGTCCTAGAGACAAGATGAAGCGAGTTACTTCTTGGGTGTCCCTTGTTGAGCCCACGTTGGCTAAGGAGCTGCGGGCAAGAGGGGCGTACATTGCGCGCCAGCGAGTCATGAAGAACCTGTGCGTCTCCTGTGCAGTCCACTTCGGAGTCTCCAAAGTCCGATCCGCGGACGAAAGACGCGGACCTCAACAGTTCAACCCGTCATCGAGATAAAGCCCTAGAGGCCCTATAGACTCTATCAAGCACCGTAATCGAAGACAATACTGCGATCAATAACACCCCCCAGAAAAGAAAGGCATGAGAAAGCGGCCAGAGCAAGGTCGCGAGAGCCAATATCAACAGCCTTTCGGGTCGTTCCGCGATCCCTATTCCCTTCAGCGTCACGCCCTCGGCCGCGACCCGTGCCCTGACGTAACTGACCATCAAGGCTGCCGACATCGCCCATAGGGCGAGCCAGAATGAGATCAGAGCGCCAGCCGCTAGTCCAGCATAGACCGCAATTTCACCCAATCTATCAAGCACACTATCAAGGACTCCTCCGAACTTCGAAACCCTAGCATATTTCCGCGCCATAGCTCCGTCAACCGCGTCCAAGAATCCCGCAACCACAAGAACGACAATCGTAGCTCCCCATTCCCAATTAGATAGGCCCCCCCAGTACATGATCGAGGCGACGAGCCACAGAAGGAAGCCAAGCGCAGTCAGCGAATTTGGTGAAAGTCCGGCTCTATGGAAGAGTCTGGATGAAGATTGGAAGATCCCTTCAACCAAGTATTGGATTCGTGACAGCATACTGCCTGTTTCGATGAAATCTGCCTCTTTAGAGGGTTGTCCTCTTTCTACGAAACTTTCTATTAGGGCTGAAAAGGTTCGTGTCTGGGTTACGTCTTGGGAAAGGTCGGTAAAGGAGTCAAATGCTCGGTCGTCGGCTGCACAGGAGACGCCATTAGATCCGTCTCGCCCGACGATATCTCGAGAGCCGGCCTTCAAGTCTCTACATCAGGCAGGGGCTACCTTTGCAAGAATCATTACAAGGAGATGAAGAAGAAGACGCGCAAGGATAAACAGGTTGAGAGATGGAGGTTCGGACCATAAGACTCCTTCTCATTCATGCTGACAAGTTCGAGTACGAGTCAAAGGAGAAGGCCGTCAAAGAACCTGAATCGATCCCGGACCATGCCAGGAAGGGCACATTGCAAGACGGGCTTGTCGTATTCACTACAGTGGAGAAGGGGGACGAACAATCTCCCGAGAATACCGCAACCAACGCCGCGGCTTCAATCGAGGAAGTTCTCGGCTGGCTCAAAACCAACCGCGTCATGATCTATCCATACGCTCACCTCTCAACCGACTTGGCAGGTCGAGAACCTGCCATTGAGACTCTGAAAATTCTCGAAGGCAAACTCGCCGAGAAGGGATACGAAGTAAGCAGGGCACCGTTCGGATGGTACAAGAGCTTCACAATATCGGCCAAGGGCCACCCGCTCTCTGAACTGTCGAGAACTGTCACGTCAGGGCAGCAGACTCGTCATGTTTCGGCACAGCTCAAGAGTGAGTACATGGTCATGGATGAGAAGGGGGAGCTTCACCCTCCCGAGGTCTTCCAGTACGGTCCCGGAATGAAAGAGTTCGAGTCTCTCGTGGAGAAAGAAGCGCTCAAGAAGGGTCTGACTGGGGGAGAGCCGCGCTTTCTCGAATATGCCCGACGGTTCGGAATAGAGTGGGAGTCATACGCGGATCTCGGCCAAATGCGCTTTGGTCCGGAATCTGACATGATAATCCAGCTACTCTCCGATTACGCGAACCAAGTCATCAGAAGAATCGGGATTCCAATCCTCAATGTTAGGGGGACCAATATGTTCGATGTCGATGTCAAGCCGATCAAGGAACATCTTCAGCTATTCGGCTCACGAGCCTACGAGCTTGACGTAGACGAACGCACCTTCGTACTGAGGTACGCGGCTTGCTTCCAGCAATTTTCTATGGTGAAAGACTGGACCCTCAGCTACCGGACCCTCCCCTTCGGCACCTTCGAAGTCGCAGACAGCTACCGGATGGAACAAAGTGGAGAGCTGCTGCTGTCCTTCCGTCTCCGAAAATTCCTGATGCCAGATCTCCACATCTATCTCAAGAACCTGAGCGAGGCAATCGATGTGGGGAGAAAAGTCCATGACAGAATCTACGAGGAGATTCGTAAGATTCACCGAGAATACGTCTCCATATACAACACTACACGCTCTTTCTTCCAGCACAACAAAGACCTCTTCATCGAAATGGCGCGAGTGGAGAAGAAGCCTCTCCTCCTCAACTTCGTCCCTGAAGGTCACTACTACTGGGTCCTGAACGTGGAGTACAACATCATCGACGATCTCGACAGACCAAGAGAGATCGGTACATTCCAGATTGACGTAGGAAACGCGCAACGATTCGACATCCACTACGCCAACGAAAAAGGGGAAAGAGAGTACCCCGTAATCATCCACACTGCCGTCATCGGTGGACTAGAGAGATACCTGTTCGCGCTTCTGGACTCCGCCGTACGGATGGAAAGACAGGGAAAGAAACCAATGCTCCCCGTCTGGGTATCCCCCGTCCATGCTAGAATAATCCCCCTCTCAAAGCAATTGGTGAAAGATGGGATGGTGATCCTAGAGAAGCTTGAGGAGGCAGGGATCAGAGCCGACTTGGACGATCGAGACGACACGCTTCAGAGCAGAATTAGAGATGCAGAACTGAGCTGGGTCCCATACATCGTTGTCTTTGGCGAGAGAGAACTCAAATCCGAAAAATTGTCAGTCCGAACTAGGGAGGACGGAAAGGAAATCAAGACATCTATGCCGGAACTTGTCTCAAGAATAAAGTCGGAGACCCAAGGATATCCATCCAGAGCGCTCACCTATCCTAAACTGCTGTCTCAACGACCAGGCTACAAGAAGAACTAGAAAGAATCTTTTCAAGGTATTGCATTTATATACAGACATTATGCGCACAAACGCAAAGGATGATCTGAAAGTGAACAAGGACCAGTCCTACGGCGGACTAATCTTCGTTATCTCAGTCCTAGTTTTCATCGGGTATATTGTAGCACTAACAAACTCCGCTTGGAGGCCATGGGTCCTAGGAGCGCCAGTGGTCTTGGCTGTTCTAGGAGTCTTAGGAATAACAGGGTGGATAGGATGGACTATGCTCACAACCCCACCACCGGCGCCACTCGAAGCTGAGATGGGATCGCAGCCAAGCGGGACAACGAGCACAAGTTCTGCAAGTGGCTCGTCCTCCTCGAAAACTGACGAGAAGCATTAGCAATTCTCCGTCCTAGTACGGTAACTGTCTCCAAATCCTTAGAGTTACATCACCCATAATGAGGCCTACGGGGCCCTAAGGCTCAACTTTAGGGGCAGATGAGATGAGCGAGGCCAGCATAGACAAAGTAATGACGGACATCAACAGCTTCCGTCAGAGACTCACAATGCTCAGAGAAGAACTGGGCAGAGCAAATCGGGCGATGGCCGACAAAATGTCGCAGCTCGGAGAGACTCTTACTCAGAGGGTCAGAGACTTGAGGGATCAAGTGACTAATGCTCCTCAGAATCTCCTAGCTCTCGAGAGTCGGTTCATGTCGGGAGACATGCCTGAACAGGAGTACAAGGCTACTCGGGAAGAGTATCGGAATCAGCTGACGAAGAATCTGCGCAACATTGACGAAATCAGAAGTTTGCTCTTGATAATGAGCCAGCTGGACGCCAGACCTACCACTCAGGGGCCTCAGGGTCCCAGCATGATGGGCAGGCCCTCTTCTCCGGATTAGCCTTCTAGGCGTAATCTACCTTTTTCCGTAGAAAAACGGGAAAGCTTATATCCATTTACCTAAAAAAGGTAGCTTCCTACGGGAAGACTCACATGGCTACACGAAAGGAAATTCAATCGCTAAGAGGGAAAGAGCCGACCAATGAGAACGAATCAGGATGGCACGACAGCCAACTCGAGAGGCACAGGCTTGTCATAGCCTGCGTACGCGGAAACGTCAGCGTTAGAGAAACCATTCGGACAATTCTTCGGGACGCCCTGCCTCACGACAGCCCACCCCCGTTGCTGGTTCTGGGACCAACCGCTCCAGAGGAAATCTGCAATGGGCAATCCAACCGAATAGGATGGGTCACTTTTGTTGGTGGAAGTTCAATGGCCCACCCATCCGCTCATGTCGAGATCATCTCTCCAGACAATCTTTTGGAAGTAAATCTCTTCATTGAGAAGTGCGCTCAGGAGAACGAGAGCAAGGTTATTATCGGCGATTTCTTGGACAATGTCATTCGGAGTATCAACTCTCCTGAGAGCTTCTATTCCTTCTTCTGCCAGTTAGCCTCAAGAGTCAAGCTGAAGAAGAGAACGGCGATACTTGTCATAAAAGAAGACATTCACGACCGATCAGTCGTCGAAACAGTCAAGAGGTTTGCAGACTTGGTCTTGGAATTCCGCGACCAGGACGACAATGGCGCCCTGAAAGTTGAAATGCGGACTCTCAATTTTGCTGACAACATATACACGGCTTGGAGGCCGTTCTCCGACTGGCTGCAACCGCTATCAGTGACCGGCTAACGCTTAAACCGCAATTCCTAGAAAGAGAATCACGGCTTCTACCCCTGAAGATACTTCGCTACGAAAGACTACTATCGACCAACACGACAGCATACCGACTAGCGGAACAATCGGCCCCCGAATGGACGGTAGTCGTAGCCGATGTTCAGACAAAAGGGAAGGGGCGAGGAGGAAACAAGTGGGAGTCCCCAAAAGGAGGGCTCTGGTTCTCGATACTCCTTAGACCGAACCTACCCAACCCGAGACTCCATTTACTGCAGTTTCTAGCTGCGACTGCGACAAGAAAAGCCGTCGAAAACGAGACAGCCCTTAGTGTCATGCTGAAATGGCCCAACGACCTCGTTCTTGGGAATGCGAAACTTGGCGGAATCCTCGTAGAATCCAAAACCCAGGGTGAGAAGGTCTCCTTCGCGATTCTAGGAATCGGCCTGAACGTCAATCAGGGCAAAGCTCAGCTTCCCCCTGGAGCAATATCCATGCGACTCGTCTCCGGAAAACAACATGAACTTCGAGCCCTCCTGAGGGCAATTCTCGATCAAATCAGGTCGTCATTCGATGAGCTGGACCACCCTTCCAAAATAATGCAAGAGTGGTGGAGCAATTGCATCCACAGACCTCTCAAGGTCCAAGTCACACTCCCCGACGACACCGTAACAGGTATCAGCAGAGCAGTTGCTGAAGATGGCAGTCTGATAATCGAGACTGATGATCACCGAATTCGCAAAGTGAATGAAGGATCGCTAAGGATTCTCGACGATTAGATCCTGCCCTGCTTTTATACAAGGAACCGACCTCGCACTCGTCGAACCAATGAGTATGACTCAGCGGCTCGATGAGCTGAAGAAGAAAGGAGAACAGGCAAAGCTCGGCGGCGGACCCGAGAAGATTGAGTCGCAACACTCTCGGGGAAAGATGACGGCCCGAGAACGAATCGACGCTCTTGTTGACCCCGGCACATTCGTCGAAATCGACCGCTTTGTGGTCCATCAGACCACAGACTTTGGAATGGCTGAAAAGAAGATTCTGGGAGATGGGGTAATCACTGGACATGCTAGGATAGATGGACGACTAGTCTACCTCTTCTCCCACGACTTCACAACATTCGGTGGCTCATTGGGCGAGATGTTCGCGCGAAAAGTCACCAAGATAATGGACATGGCACTCAAGACCGGAGTCCCAGTCATCGGACTGAACGACTCGGGAGGCGCCAGGATACAGGAGGGAGTTGTTAGCCTCGGAGGTTATGCGGAAATATTCTTTCGAAACGTTCTCGCCTCCGGCGTGATTCCCCAGATCTCAGCGATAATGGGTCCATGCGCCGGAGGAGCCGTGTACTCTCCCGCGATGACTGACTTCACTTTCATGGTCGACAAGACCAGCTACATGTTCATCACCGGTCCAGATGTGATCAAAGCAGTCCTCAACCAGACTGTCAGCTTCGAAGAGCTCGGAGGAGCCAAAGTCCACAACTCGACCAGCGGAGTCGCCCACTTCTTAGCCCGAGACGAGAAAGAGTGCCTTCAGCAGATGCGAAGACTTCTGAGCTACATTCCCTCAAATAACACGGAAGACCCGCCAGAAGCTCCAGCTCGATCGCCAACTGGGAAGAAGGAGGATCTTAACTCAATCCTACCGGACGACTACAACAAGCCCTACGACATGAGGGACATTATCACGAGGATAGTCGACGGAGGAGAGCTATTGGAAGTTCAGCCCCTCTGGGCAGCAAACATGATCACAACATTCGCCAGGATAAACGGCCACTCAATAGGAATCGTAGCAAATCAGCCGAAATTCAACGCCGGAGTCATCGACATCAACTCCTCTGTCAAAGGTGCCCGGTTCGTCCGATTCTGCGACGCCTTCAACATACCCATTCTAACCCTCGTCGATGTTCCCGGATTTCTTCCAGGCATCGACCAAGAACACGAAGGCATTATTCGACATGGTTCCAAACTCCTGTACGCATACTGCGAGGCCACGGTGCCGAAACTCACAATCATAATTCGAAAGGCGTACGGCGGAGCGTATGATGTTTTAGG
>Ga0137370_10000727_pt1 | contig 12903 bp, 12 predicted proteins | sample SagtaG_11_FD_104920 | JGI IMG/M metagenome (GOLD analysis project Ga0137370, IMG submission 104920) | Vadose zone soil microbial communities from Sagehorn Ranch, Mendocino, California, USA - Sage1_R_20_16 metaG | ecosystem: Environmental > Terrestrial > Soil > Vadose zone | place: USA... | reverse complement strand
GAGCCATTCGCGTTCCGCCGCCACCGCCTAAGAATCGCACCCGCTGCGCCACGATCTCCGTCACATAGCGTTTGTTCCCGTTCTTGTCGTCGTAGCTCCGCGTGCGGATACTGCCTTCGACATAAACCTGCCTGCCTTTAGCGAGGTACTGACCGCAGAGTTCGCCCTGTTTACCCCAAACGACGACGTTATGCCACTCGGTCCTTTCCTGCCGCTTGCCGTCGCGGTCGTTCCACTGTTCGGACGTGGCAATCGAAAAATTTGCGACCGCGCTACCCGTCTGTGTAAACCGCACTTCGGGGTCTTTACCTAAATTACCGATCAAGATCACTTTGTTGACCGACATGAATGCCTCCGAGACAAATATCGACTCGCGAGAGAAAAAGTGACCTCACCTTATCGCCGGCATAGAGCTTAGTCAATAATAAATCGGGCCTACTGAAAATTCGCAATCGCCCGTGCCGCACCGGTCAATTCCAAGATGTGCATCCCGGTATTGGCTCGATCGACGATATAGATGTAACCGCGATCGTCGACCTCGACGTTGTTGGTCTGTATGGCCACCTTGCAGCTTTCGCCGCCGCCTGGATTTGGCACGCAGCGCTTGTCCGTTTTATCGGTAATTGCCGGGATGTAGTAAGCAATCTCTTTAGGCCGGTACGGATCACGGATATCAACCGCTCTTACCCCCGCGTTGAAATAGGACACAAACACGATCCGTTTATAGTAGATCGGAGTAAACGACTCGTTACTGGCATGCGCTCCGAAGCGGCCGCCGCGCGCGCAGAAATTGCCGCTCGCCTCAGGCACATCGAAATTGGATACGGAGAAAGGTCTCGTTTGGTCTGTGACGTCGACGAAAAAAACCATATGCCGGTACTCGCGGCATTCGTTCTGGGTTGCCTCAGTAACGATGACGACAAAGTCGGCGGTTTTTCCTTTCTCCATCTTCGAGAATTCGGGAATCGTCATCCCGAGCACCGGAAAAGCCGTATGCGCGCCGGTGTTCGGATAGAGCTCCAGACGAGAGATTTCCGCGTAGCGGATATTTTCAGCCGTCGGCGCAAAGGGATCTTTGGACGCGGGGTTTCCTTTTAGAAGCTTTTCCCGGTCCACGACCTGGAGGGTTCCGCTGGCGCTGGAGCCATAGCCGAAGTAAACCCGATTTCCCAGACGAATCGGTCCGTGCAGGGGCTGCGGCACCGGTTCTCCTTTAGATCCGGGCTCCTGCCCGACCAGGCCGTAGTCGCGGATGTAACGGGGATGCGCAGGATCGCTCAAGTCATAGATTTTTACGCCCCGGCTTCTCCAGCCTTCGTCCTTCTTATAGGAAACCAGGTAGGCGAACCCCGTGTCGCATTCCCACCAGTTCTTGTGGGTCGTAGTGAGTCCGGATAGCACCGTGGTCACGCGGATCGGCTTGGTTGGCTCCGTTACATCAACGACCTCATGCGCCTCATTGCCAAGCGTACGGAGCAGGTAGGTCTTGGCCGGGTCGGCCTTCGGCAGTGTTTTGCCGTCGCAGACTCGGACCATTTGAGCGCCCCCCGCCTCGCCGCTGCCTGCTGCCGACCCGGGGATGTGGCCGAGATATTTGGGGTTGCGGGGATCGGTTACGTCAACGATCGATGTCCCATTGGGCTCGACCTTGCCGGTCAAGGGATTGAGGGCCTGCCCACCGTGATGGCCGATATAGGCAATGAACCGACTTCCTTGACGGTGAATGACCGGTTGATACGCTGAGCGCGCTTGAAGATCGCTGTAGCCAACCAATGACATGTCTTTGGCCTCGGGCACACGCCCGGAACTGGATTGGGGTTGTGCCGTGATTTGAGCGCATGCCGAAAGCACAAACGAAAAGATCAGGATCGTAACAAGTTTTATCATGTTGCCACCTTTCTTGGATCGAATACTTTCCTTCCCGGAGCCAACTCAATCGGATCGGCGGCAGAATAATGAGAGTGGCCGCCAAAAGTCAACAAGGATTTTGCCTTCGAAAAGAGTTTTTATCGCGTTGCTTTTTGACGCTTCGTGAACTAAGATGTTTTAGCTTTTTCAGCCGTTTTTTCTAATCCGTAATTACGCAGACCTTCATGGTTTATTGCCTTAAGCTGGTTGTGATCGGCGTGGTCACTGTGCCGGCGGTCATCGTCACCTTCCTGATTGGACTTTTTGATCCCCACGGTAAGCAGGTTTATCAAATCGGCCGACTTTGGAGCTGGCTGATTCTGCGGATTGGCGGCGTCTCAGTGAAAATCCACGGCTTAAGCGACCTCGACCCGAAACGACAATACGTTTTCATAGTGAATCATCAGAGCAACATCGATATTCCGGTGCTTATCCAGAGCCTTCCCGCGTTTCAGCTTCGCTGGATCGCCAAAAAGGAACTGCTCTGGGTTCCTTTATTCGGCTGGGCCATGTGGGCCTCGAAGCACATCGCGGTCGATCGGTCCAATCGATTCCATGCTCTGGAGGGATTAAAAAGAGCCAGGAAACACATGAAGGCCGGCATTTCCCTGGTTGTTTTTCCAGAAGGGACTCGCAGCACAGACGGAAAGCTGTTGCCATTTAAACGCGGCGGTTTTTTGCTTGCAGCCAAGACTCAAACTCCCATCGTACCGGTTACGATCAACGGCAGCGGGCCGATTCTTCCAAAAGGAGACTGGCGCATTCGCGGCGGCCAAATAGAGGTGAGGGTCGGCGAGCCGCTCTTCATAGAAAACTATCGCCCTGGGTCTCTTCGCGGATTGTCAGCACGGGTGCAAGAGCTTATCGGCAAGAATCTCCGACCAGCTTTTGAGTTCGCCAGCGAAAAAAAACAGCAACAACCTGAGCCACTAGGCGGGGCCAAATCGCCCATAGAGAAGCGAACGGTTTGAGGCAAAATGGAACCACTAAAAATCATACCTCTGGGCGGCCTTGGAGAGTTTGGCCTTAACATGATGCTCCTTGAGTGTGGCGGTGCAGCGATTGCCATCGATTGCGGTCTCATGTTTCCGGGCGCGGATCTTTTGGGTATCGACCTGGTCATCCCCGACGTGAGTTATTTGCTCGAAAACAAACAAAATCTCAAAGGCATTGTTCTCACTCACGCGCACGAGGACCATATCGGCGCTCTGCCTTATATCCTCAAACATCTTTCGGTGCCGATTTTCGGCACGCGTTTAACCCTCGGATTGCTGGACAACAAACTTCGGGAGCACCACCTCGAAGACACTGCCGATATTCGCGAGATCACCGCCGGCCAACTGTGGGAATTGGCGCCGTTTCAGCTGGAAGGCATTCGCGTCACCCACAGTTTGATGGACTGCTTGGCATTGGCCATTGAGACTCCCGTCGGAACCGTGATCCACACGGGCGATTTCAAGATCGACAATACGCCCATGGAAGGCGAGATGTTCGATTTTCAGAGGTTCGCCGCCTACGGTGAAAAAGGCGTGCTCCTGCTCCTCTCCGACTCGACGAATGTGGAGCGTGCCGGCTATACGCCTTCCGAACGGGAGGTGGGAACCAATCTGGAACAGATCTTTCAAGGAAGCACCGGCAAAATTCTCGTATCGACCTTTTCGTCGAGCATCCCGCGAATCCAACAGGTAGTCGACATTTCCGAGCGCTGCGGCAGGCGAGTGATCCTGAGCGGACGCAGCATGATCCGAAACAGCCAAATCGCCTCGGAGTTGGGCTATTTGCGCCTCCCCCGAAGCTTCATGACCGAAAATGAACGCTGGCAGGAATTGCCTCCTGAGCGCCTGACTTTTCTAACGACCGGCAGTCAAGGTGAGCCTCTATCGGTGCTTCATCGAGTCGCTTTGGATGATCACAAGTCGATCAAAGTTGAGTCTGGCGACACGGTCATTCTTTCTTCCAAATTCATTCCGGGAAATGAAAAGACCATTTCGAATCTCATCAACCATCTGTATCGCCGCGGCGCGGAAGTCCATTATGAAAAGGTCTCGGAAATTCACGTATCGGGCCATGCCAGCCAGGAGGAGCTAAAAACCATGCTCCAGCTGACTCGGCCGCGTTACTTCGTCCCGATCCACGGTGAATATCGCCATCTGGTCAGACACCGACGGTTGGCGCAGGATGTCGGTGTGCCGGAGGAAAATTGTTTCATTCTCGAGGACGGCGACGTGTTGGAATTAAGCGCTCACAGCGCGCGGAAGATCAACCCTATCCAGGTCGGCAGAGTCTTCGTCGACGGCAAAGGCGTCGGCGATGTGGAAGACGTCGTGATCAGGGATCGCCGTCATTTGTCGGAGGACGGCATGGTCCTCGCCGTAATGGCGATTCATCAACAATCCGGCGAGCTGGTGGCCGGGCCCGATCTGATATCGCGCGGCTTTGTGCGCGATGAAGAAGGCGAAGAAATCCTGGAACAGGCCAGAAAAGTCGTGCTGGAAACCCTGAGCGGGATCAACCGGGAAGCGCGCACCGATCCGGCCGAACTGCAAGAAGAGGTTCGCAAGGCCCTTCGGCGCTACTTTCGAAAAAGGCTTGAACGTCGTCCGGTGGTCCTACCGTACATTATCGAGACGTAGAAGCAACGCTTTCTATCAGTGCTATGGAAAAGAGTCGATTGAACCGTGAAATCTGGGCTGTGGTGATCGGTCTCACCGCGCTTTTGATTGCCCTAAGTCTACTGTCTTACGATGGGAGAGATCGGTCGTTAAACACGCCCTCGGGCACGCTCGATACGCACAATTGGGGTGGTTTTGTCGGTGCCTTTCTCTCCGACATTTTGCTGCAGGGACTCGGGCTCCCGTCATTCCTTTTGCCCATTTTTTTATGTATCGGCGCTGCTCAATTGTTTCGCGCTAATTACAGGGGATTTTCGCTCACGAAGACAACGGGCTATACCACGCTTCTCGTCAGTGTTGCGGTTCTTCTGAGCATTTTCATCGACTCAGAGAACGCGCGAGAAACCGGCGGCATCGTTGGCGGCTTTTTGAAAGAAAGCGTCCTGGTACCCTTGTTTGGTCGCATCAGCGCGACTCTAATCGCTTTCGTCACATTTCTTCTATCTCTGATGCTCGTCACCCAAAACTCACTACTTGATTTTCTGAATCAGGCAAAAAAGAATTTTGCCGAACTCAGTAAGTCGGTTGTTCCTGCCGTCAAGAAACGCGTGCAGGCATTGAAAGAAAAAAGAGAAAAACGCAAGGGCGAAAACACCAAGAAAGAGCGGCGGGACTATATTCCACCGCCCATAGTGCTAAAAGAAGAGGTCAAGGAGGAAGCGGTCAAGAAAACGTCGAAAAAACCGTCAGTGCCCCAGGAGCAATTCAAACTGCCGGAGATTGGTAAAGGTTATAAGCTCCCTCCTACAGAATTGTTGGATCCGTCCGATGGCGAGCAGTTCAAAATAGACAAAGAAACTCTCCACGCCAATTCCCTGATTTTGCAAAAAAAGTTGGCGGACTTTGGCGTTGAGGGTGAAGTCGTCGCCGTTCGTCCCGGCCCAGTGATTACCATGTACGAGTTCAAGCCGGCACCCGGCGTCAAGGTGCGCCGGATCGTGACGTTGTCGGACGATCTTGCCATGGCTCTACGTGCCGTGAGCGTTCGGATCCTTGCGCCAATCCCTGGAGAGTCTGTGGTCGGGATCGAGATACCCAATCCGCGGCGCGAGACCGTATTTCTTAGACAGATTATTGAGAGCGAAGCTTATCAGAGTTCCGATTCCAAAATTACCCTCGCTCTCGGTAAAGACATCGGCGGCAGCCCGTTTGTAACCGATTTAGCCCGCATGCCACATCTCCTAGTGGCTGGCGCGACGGGGACCGGGAAATCGGTCTCTATCAATGCCATGATTCTGAGCATTCTCTTTAAATGCACGCCTCAGGATGTCCATTTCATAATGATCGATCCGAAGATGCTTGAGTTAACCGTGTATGAAGACATCCCCCATTTACTCGTTCCCGTAGTGACCGATCCCAAAAAGGCGGCCGCGGCACTTTTTTGGGCGATGGATGAAATGGACCGTCGTTATCGTCTAATGAGAGACAAAGGAGCGCGCAACATTGATAATTACAACCGGACTTTAGAACGGGAGGGGACAATCAAGAAGTCAGTTATCGAGCTCACGGAACCACAATCCGCTGAAGAGGATACGGATGTTGGAGGCAGTCTCGATCAAGACACACCCGTGGTTCATGAGAAACTCCCTAGGATCGTGATCATCATTGACGAGCTGGCGGACCTGATGCTGACGGTAGGCAGAGATATTGAAGAATACATTACGCGCTTGGCTCAGAAGGCTCGGGCGGCCGGCATCCATTTGATTCTGGCCACCCAGCGGCCTTCCGTTGACGTTATCACCGGACTGATCAAGGCCAATTTCCCTGCTCGGATCTCGTTTCAAGTGACCTCACGGGTGGACTCGCGTACAATCTTAGATTCAATCGGCGCGGAAAAGCTTTTGGGCAGCGGTGATCTTTTATACCTGCCGCCGGGAACAGCGCGCGTCACGCGCGTGCATGGAGCCTTCGTCTCCGATCAAGAAGTGCGCAAGGTCATGAAATTCATTAAACAGCAGGCGCAGCCAAATTATCGAACCGAGGTTTTTGACGTCAAAAAAGACGTCGAAGCCGCCGTAGCTGACGAAGAGCACGACGAAATGTACGACCAGGCCGTTGCTATTGTGACAGAGACCCAGCAAGCGTCGATATCTATGATTCAGCGAAGATTACGGGTAGGATACAATCGAGCTGCTCGGATGATTGAGCAAATGGAACGGGACGGCGTCGTAGGACCGCCGGACGGCGCCAAGCCACGCGAAGTTTATGCGAGAAGAATCGAAGCGTAAAACGGAACTCGGCAAGCTGTGCGGGTTGCTGGTTATTTTTGCGCTCTGCCTAGATCAGAGCTTCGCGGCGGAAGGCAAAAACGCCGATGCCATCGTTGATAACTTGCAAAAAAACTACGAGGCGACAGTCGACTTTGTCGCCGATTTTCGCCAGGAAACCGAAGTGAAGACACTCAATCGTAACCTGAAGGCCTCGGGGCAAGTGTCTTTCAAGCGGCCCGGCAAGATGTTTTGGCGCTATGAAGAGCCGAAGGGTCAGTTCGTGCTTGCCGATGGAAAGTATCTCTATTTCTATCAGCCGGAGCAGAATCAAATCATTAAAAGCCCTTTAAAAAATGCCTTCCGTTCCGACATTCCGCTTTCCTTTCTGCTGGGCATCGGCAATCTGAAAAAAGATTTCAACGCCGTGCTCAAGGCGACTGAGGAAAGCCAGTATATTTTGCGCCTGGAGCCTAAGGGAGAATCGGGAGGCTTTAGCGAAATTCTTCTCGGAGTCGCCAAAAATTCATCTGATATTCTATGGGTGAGCGTCCGCGACGCCACCAATAATTTAACGACCATCCGACTGTCGGGCATGCGCAAAGGGGTGGGACTCAAAGATTCGCTTTTTCGCCTCGAGGTGCCGAAGGGGGTCGACGTAGTCGAACTAGGCCAATGAGCTTTCCAAAACAACGGGTCAGCATCGTTAGCCTGGGCTGCGCTCGCAATCTGGTCGATTCCGAAGTGATGGCGGGTCTCTTGCAGAAAAGCCACTATGAAATGGTTCAAGAACCCGGCGATGCCGACGTGGTCTTGGTCAATACCTGCGGATTCATCGAAGCGGCCAAGGCCGAATCCATCGACAGCATCCTCGAAATCGCCCGGCTCAAAGAGGAAGGAAAGGTCAAAAAGCTCGTCGTCGCTGGCTGTCTTTCACAGCGTTATCCGGAAGAGCTCGCCAAAGAGTTGCCCGAAGTGGATCTGTTTATTGGAACCGGCGAAGTCCCGCGGATTGGGGAGATCCTCCGTGAGCATGAATCCACCCGCCAGAGACGATACATAGGAATTCCAACTTACCTGTACGATCACGCGACCCCGCGCGCCAGAACCACGCCATCTTATAGCGCTTTTCTCAAAGTCTCGGAAGGTTGCGACCACAAGTGTGCATTTTGCATCATTCCTCAATTGCGGGGCCCCCACCGAAGCCGATCCGTTGAGTCTATCGTAAAAGAGGCCGCCACCCTCGCAACCGAAGGGGTTAAGGAGATCAATCTCATCGCGCAGGACCTGACCGCCTATGGCAGGGACCGAAAAGACGGCACAACGCTCTACCGCTTACTACGGGAAATGGTGGAGATTCCCGACCTTGTGTGGGTTCGGCTTCTTTATGCCTATCCGAACTTTCTGGATGCACCCCTGCTGGACCTAATCCGAACAAGTGACAAGATTTGCAAATACATCGACATCCCCTTTCAGCACATTAGCCCGCGGTTGCTGCAACGAATGAGGCGCGGCAAAAGCGGAAGCGCGGTGCGAGAGGCGGTAAATAGACTGCGTGAATCCATTCCAGGACTGACGCTACGGACCTCATTGTTTGTCGGGTCTCCCGGTGAAACGGAGGAAGATTTCGAAGAGCTTTTGGATTTCGTTGAAAAAACAAGCTTTGAGCGCTTAGGGGTCTTCAAGTATTCGGAAGAAGAAGGTACCGCGGCAGTCCAGTTGGACGGCAAGATATCGGAAGAGGAAAAGGAAAGACGATGGCAGGAAGTCATGGATCTGCAAGCGGCCATTTCGCGAAAAAACAACCAGGCCTTGATCGGGACCATTGAGCGAGTTATGATCAATGACATTGATCTGGATTCTGGACAGCTTGTTGGCCGAACGCAAGCACATGCACCAGAAGTTGACGGCGTTGTCTTCGTAGAGAAACATAGCTTAACCGGTGAGACAAACTCGCCGCAGCCCGGCGATATGACAGATGTCCGGATTACTGGCGCTTTAGATTACGACCTGATTGGTGAAAAACTCCATGGCTACTAAAACCGACCCCGAAAAAGAAAAGAAACAGCGAAGAGATTTCCTGAAGCAAGCTGCTGAAATGTTGGAGGAAACAAAGAAGCAGCTGCTTAGAGAAATGCACGGCCGCGTAAAAGAAGAGACTGAGGGCCAAAAAGATGAAGGCAGGGATACCTACGATTTGGCCAGTGACGAGAGAGACCGTGAAATAAACTTCATCCTCAATGACCGCGAGCGTGAAAAGCTGCTGGCCATCGATGAGGCGCTGCAGCGCATCAAGGAAAAGACCTACGGGATTTGTGAGAGCTGCGAGGGCGAAATCCAATTGGGACGCTTAAAAGTCCTGCCTTTTACCCGTCTATGCGTCAAATGCCAGGAAGAAAACGAAAAAGAAAGCAAACGCCAAAAGACCCTCGAAGACGAACGAGGATACCGCAAGCTTGTCATTAATGATTTCGAAGAAGAGGGATTCTAACTCACACCCTCTCTCTCCGCATTCATCAGCCGAGTCGCCAAAACCTCACGTAGCTAACGGCTTGCTCTTCAACGGGTTAACTGATTTACCAAAAAAAAAAGAGAAGTGGGCTTGGGTTACAGTAAACCCACGTCGCGGCATGTGGATCTGATCTTTTGGGATAGACGCTTTTTAATCGCCGCCTTTCGCAGGCGTAAATTCAATCTTACTGAGGACGTTCTTGTCGCCTTTTTTGGTGTACTCCACGACGGCAGACGACCCTAAGCCGATGTCCGACAATTTGGCTTCCTTCTCCTTTAGTTCAGTAGCTTTGGTCTTTTGGTTGAAATCAAGTGTCATCAGCTTCCCTTCTTTAGTAACAATTATCATGTAGTTCTTCTCTGTGTCTAACAAGCCGATGTCTCCTGACACCTTCTGTGCTTTTGCCTTTTCCGCTTTCTTTTCTTCTTGGGCTACTGCAGCCGACATCATAGACGCCGCCAGTAAGATTGCCAACCCCGCTACAACCTTTGATTTCGCTTTTTTCATTGCTTTATCCTCCTGATCGCTGTGTATAAACCATCGGACGTTGATCACTCGCCTTTTGCCGCCTTGAATTGAATACTGGTCGCAAGATCCTTGTCCCCCTCTTTGGTATATTCCACAACTGCGGAAGCGCCAAGACCAATATCGGCGACCTTTGCAGGCGTCGGCTCAAGCTCCGTCGCTTTTGTCTTCGGATCAAAATCAAGGGTGACGAGCTTTCCCTCTTTAGTAACCAAAATCATGTAGTTCTTCTCCGTATCGAGAAGGCCCACATCACCGGCAATTTTCTCGGCCTTCGCTTTTTCCGCCTTTTCCTCGGGAGCTTTTTCTGCAGGCGCCGCCTTGGTTTCAGCTTTAGCGGCTGGAGCAGCTGCGGCAGGCGCCGCCGGTTTGGTCGGCTTCTCATCCTGAGTGGAACATGAGGAGAATGCAAAAATTAAAAAAAGTAACCCCGTTAGTGCAAAAAGACTTTTCATCTTGCCCCCCAAATTAACCAATTTAAGCTGAAACTGTTTAGATACTTATCGTGACAGCTCGGTCATCTCAATACGCTTCGCGTAGTATTTTTTATGCCGAAGAGCGCGATTAATTTGCCTAGAATAAGACCAGTGTCTTAGTTAATATAGGGGATAAAGAAAAATCGTTCTTGGCAGATTCGGGTATTTCATATATCTTACAGTCTACATTTAGGCTTTAGGGAGAATAGACATGTTGCCTATTAAAGTCGTAGTTGCCGACGACCATACCCTATTTCGCGAAGGAATCAGAAGAATCCTATCTTTGGAGAAAGACATCCTTGTCGTCGGAGAAGCTTCCCGCGGGGACGAAGTCACCAAGGTCGTTGAGCGCGCCAAACCCGACGTGTTGCTTTTGGATGTCAAAATGCCCAAAGGCGATGTTGTTCAGACGCTTCTTGAGGTGAAGGAAAAAAATGCCGCGACCAAGGTCCTCATTCTCACCGCATACTCCGAGGACGAAAATATATTGAACGCGGCCAAGGGAGGCGCCAGGGGTTACGTTCTCAAAGGTATCGATTTTCCGACGTTACTCCAAGCGATTAAGACCATTCACAAGGGGGGACTGTGGATCGACAAAGAGATGCCCGCGGCCGATGCGTTCGAGGAAATCGCCCACGGTCAGATGAATGAAGTGAGCGAGACCCCCTACGATAATGTTGTCGGCACTCTGACGAAGAGAGAAATGGAAATCCTAAGATTAGTGGCCGAGGGGCTGACAAACGAGGAGATCGGCAAAAAGATTTTTATAAGTGAAAAAACCGTAAAAACGCACCTTACCAATATCTTTGACAAACTGAAGGTCAATAACCGCTTCAAGGCCGCCCTCCTGATCATGGGTCACAGCGGCAATTTGGAAGCTTCCTCGACCGCGGGAAGAGGAAAGAGTCAGTGAATAGCGAAGGATCATCCATCGCTAAATAAAGTGTCGCTAGCCAGGGAGTGAGCTTCTCCGTGGACCCATAATATACCGCGCTGCAGAATCGAGCTGGTACCTGTGTTCGTCGAATTCTTGGCGTTACCGGTACCGAAGCCGTCAAGTCCACTTCGTATAGACAATCATTCACGCAGTAATAGAAAAACGGCCGGAAGCGACGTCCCATCACACCGCCGGTTTCTCTACCTGCTTCGGTCAAGCCGGACTCAAAGAGCAACCGGAAGTGAGACTCTAGCGTGAAACGGAAAGACCAGGCTTTATCTGCTGCCTCGATCAGCATGCCGCTGCCCGGACGGTAGCTGAAACTCGGCAGCGCTGCCTCTGCGGCCGTCGCTTGCTTTCTTAATTCAATCTGCTCAGCTTTAACTTGCGTCTGCTCGGATTTGAGCCGCGCAAGCTCATCCTCCAGCGATTTAATTCTCTGATCCACATCATCACCCCGAACCGGCGCCGCCGCAAAGAACGCAACGAGCAGGAATCCGAGGCCAGTCAACGTCCATCGTTTCTTCATTTGTCGCCTCCTTTACTGTGCATTGGTGTTGTCTAATTTTTTGCGGAGGAAAAGTAAATCTATCTTTTGGATACAATAGCCTATCTTTTGGCCAGTCGCTGACAATCAGGCTTGCTTCGGTGAGGCATTCGCGTAACTTTCAGCTTAAATTACTCTGGCATCATTCCTTCGCCGGCACCTCGTCTTTTAAGTGGCAGTAAGGGCATTGGTAAGCTGCTCTGTAACGCAAGAATTTTTGCTGTTCGGAGGTGTCATTGGAATCGGAGACCCGGAGGTTCTCTACAACACTCGTTCGAGGAGAAGAAATCACGCAAGGCGATGCCCAAAATCGTTTGCTGCAAACTTTCCATGAAGCGGCCTCTTTTCATTCTGACTACTGTTCTATTCATTACGGCAAAGCAATAAATGAAGGCCGTGCCGTCCATGAGGCAACTTTCAAAATAGCGTGGTCAGTAAAGATTGGAGGATAGCAAAATGTTTGAGAGTCTTTTCCAGCCCATGCACCTCCTTGTCATTCTTATAGTTGCGCTTCTCATTTTTGGGCCAAAGAATCTCCCCGCAATCGGCAAGGGGCTCGGAGAAGCGATTCGCGGATTTAAAAAAGCACTCGACGCGGAGGAGCCTAGTTCACCAACTCCACCTGAAGTCGTTAGGAAGGAAGAGGAGGGAAAGAAGGAGAATGACAGAAAAATGATTGAGTGAATTCTCCACTAGCTAGCCTCTGCTGAACCCCCATGTATTACAGGACCAGATTTCAGATTGAAGCAGCTCAATGAAGCAGAACAGTCTTAAAAGGCGTTTTCTTTTCGTTGCCTTTTAGAAGCGGAGAAGTTCTACTCAGAGAGGAGGATAGTCGTGGCTAGGGTCGGATCGATCTGATTGAGACTTTTTCGCATGGCCAGTCAGTTAAGCGCTCAATAGATAGCAAGGGAAGTGGGAAGCTTGACGCCCTCTATCTTTTCAAAGACGGCAGACTGATTCGGGATGAGAGACAGTACAAAGTCCGCCGCTTACCGCTCAGGTTCGTGAAGATTGGGTTCAGTTGTGTAACTTTTTGTGGAGGATAAGTAAATCCTATCTTTTGGGCACAAGAGGCTATCTTTTGGCCAGTCGCTTGACAATCGGGTTTGCTTCGGG
>Ga0137370_10000723_pt1 | contig 12977 bp, 9 predicted proteins | sample SagtaG_11_FD_104920 | JGI IMG/M metagenome (GOLD analysis project Ga0137370, IMG submission 104920) | Vadose zone soil microbial communities from Sagehorn Ranch, Mendocino, California, USA - Sage1_R_20_16 metaG | ecosystem: Environmental > Terrestrial > Soil > Vadose zone | place: USA... | reverse complement strand
TGGGCCCTCGCTCGAGAATCCTCCGCCCTGCCCCCCCGGGCGGCCGCCGCGCGCGCCTCCACGCTGAGCGCGGGCGTCATTCGTGACCGTGCCGAGAAGGGTGAAAGCGAGCACCGTCGCACAGGCAGCAAACCAGGATCGAGATCTCATCGCGTCGCTCCCTTCTTCGCCGGAGCGCCGGCCGGACCAGGCGCGTACTGCGGCAGCGCGGCGGCGAAGGGAATCTTGCTCGCGGCGGCGGGAGGCGTGAACGTGAAGAGCGCATCCGCGGGCTGCGGGGCGAGGTTCCAGGCGGAGAACTCAGCCCGGAACTGTGGCTGGCCCGGCGCGGCTGGATACGTCAGCACGATGCGCTGGGGCAGCGGCTGCTCGCCGTCGCTGATCCATACCTGGAAGTTCACCGTATCCGTCCGTCCGATGAGGTGGTGGGCGGGGGCTCCCAGGATCCCGGTCCTCTCCACGTACTCCACTGCCTGGACCCGGCGCTCGAGCTCACTCGCCGCGCGGCTTACGAAGAGGAGGGCCAGCGGCAGGCGCATGCCGAGATCGCGGACGAAGTACACGAGGGTCTCGTCCACTCCGCCGGGCTGAGTCGCCTGGGCATACACCCGACCCGACTCGTCGAACGTGCTGATCTCCTTGCCATCGAAGATAACGACGCTGCGCGTCCCATTGCTCCGTTCCGACTCCACGCGCAGCCGGTCGGGACGGCTGAGGGTCAGTGTCCGGACCTCGTTCCACTCGACCTTCTGCCCGGAGGCCTGCACCGTGTCATAGGCCGCACGCACCGTCACGCTCAACTGCTGCGTCTTGCCCAGGAATTCGCCCATGCCGACGAGCAGCGCCCGCGCATCGGACGGCGACTGGCCGGCCTCCTGCGCCTCGAAGAAACCCGCGGTCAAGACGGATGCCGCGCAGAGCCACGCTCCCAGCCAGACTGTCCACTTCGTTTGCCCCCGCATCGTTCCATCTCCTTCCCGGGATGTGTCGATCGCCCTGGGCCGCTCCCCGAACGCACTCGCCCGGCGCACTCTGACTTTTCTCACGCCCGGGAGTCGCAATCGATTGGACCTTCGTCCGATGCTGGCGGGTCGGTGCTGAGCCCCATGCCCCCCAGTGCCAGCCTCGACGGCAAGGGCGACGCGATCCTATTTCCTGACCGAGGGCATCGCGCATCTGGGTCCAATACCGCGCCAGGCGGGCCCCCGCGTAGGACAAAGGTCCAATAGAGGGGCCGCGTCCGAGTGCATAGAGTCCGAGCCAACAACACTGCACCAGTGCGACGAGGTCGATGATTCATCTTCAAGCGACAAGGAGCTGCGCGATGGACGCGAAGACCGAGAAGGCCAAGCACGCGACCCCGGAAACGGAACGTCTCATCGCGGCGCGCGAGCAGAAGATTCCCTGGAAGAAGTGGGGTCCGTATCTGAGCGAGCGCCAGTGGGGCACCGTTCGCGAAGACTACAGCGACAACGGCGACGCCTGGAACTTCTTCACTCACGATCATGCGCGCTCGCGCGCCTATCGCTGGGGGGAAGACGGATTGGCGGGCTTCTCCGACGACAAGCAACGGATCTGTTTCGCCCTCGCCCTGGGGAACGGCAGGGATCCGATCCTCAAGGAGCGTCTCTTCGGATTGACGAACAGCGAAGCCAACCACGGCGAGGACGTCAAAGAGTACTACTTCTATCTCGACTCGACGCCGACCCATTCGTACATGAAGTATCTCTACAAGTACCCGCAGGCGGCGTATCCCTACGCCGACCTGGTGGACACCAACGGGCGGCGCAGTCGCAACGAGTTCGAATATGAGCTGCTCGACACCGGCGTCTTCAAGGAGAACCGCTACTTCGACGTGTTCGTCGAGTATGCCAAGGCAGCGCCGGAGGACATTCTGATCAAGATCACGGTCTGCAACCGTGGCCCGGAGGAAGCCGAGCTGCAGGTGCTGCCGACCTTGTGGTTCCGCAACGACTGGGCGTCATGGCTGGCGCACCCCGCCGCGAAGCCGATCCTGCGGGAAATCAAGGGACCGGCCGGCGCGAGCACGCTCGCGGCAAAGCATGCCGTCCTGGGGACGTATCATCTGTTCTGCGAAGGCGACGTCCCGCTGCTCGTGACCGAGAACGAGACCAACCACGCCCGGCTCCACCTCGACTATGTGGACGCTGGCCCGTACCTCAAGGACGGCATCAACGACTACGTGGTCCACGGGCGGAAGGAGGCGGTGAACGCCGCGCGGCAGGGCACCAAGGCGGCGGCGCACTACCAGCTGAGGGTCGGCCCCGGCGAGTCGGCGACGGTGCGGCTGCGCTTGACCGCCCAGGCGACGGCCGAGGCGCGCCCCTTCGGACAGGCCTTCGACGACATCCTGGCCACGCGCCTTCAGGAGGCGAACGAGTTCTACAAGTCGGTGACGCCGCCATCCGTTTCGCCGGATGAGGCCAACGTGATGCGCCAGGCGATCGCCGGCATGCTGTGGTCCAAGCAGTATTACTCCTTCGACGGCGATGCGTGGCTGGAAGAGCACCGCGCTCACCCGCTTCATCACGGCAGCCGCGAGTTCCGGAACCGCGAGTGGTTCCACATGATCAACGACGACATCATCTCCATGCCCGACAAGTGGGAGTATCCCTGGTACGCGGCCTGGGACCTCGCCTTCCATACCCTGCCGATCGGGATCGTGGACCTCGACTTCGCCAAGGAGCAGCTGCAGCTGATGCTGCGCGGGCGCTACCTGCACCCGAACGGGCAGGTCCCCGCCTACGAGTGGAACTTCAGTGACGTGAACCCGCCGGTGCACGCCTTCGCCACTCTGTTCCTCTACCGCACCGAGCAGGCGCAGCGCGGCCAGGGAGACGTGAAATTCCTCGGTAACGCCTTCACCAAGCTCTTGCTGAACTTCACCTGGTGGGTGAATCGCAAGGACCGCTTCGGCAAGAACGTGTTCGAGGGCGGCTTCCTCGGTCTCGACAACATCGGCGTCTTCGACCGCAGCGCGCCGCTGCCGACCGGGGGTCATCTGGAGCAGGCCGACGGCACCGCATGGATGGCGTTGTTCACGCAGAACATGCTCGAGATCGCCGTGGAGCTCGCTGCCCACGACTCCAACTACGAGGACATGGCGTTCAAGTTCGTCGAGCACTTCCTCTACATCGCCGCGGCCATGAACAAGACCGGGCAGGACGGCATGTGGGACGAGGAGGACGGCTTCTACTACGACCTGCTGCGGCTCCCCGACGGCCGCGCGACCCGGCTCAAGGTTCGGTCACTGGTGGGGCTGCTGCCCTTGTGCGCCACGACGGTGATCGAGGCGTGGCAACGGGAGCGCGTTCCGGCCGCAGCGGCCGCCTACCAGGCACGCGCGCGCCAGATGCCGGAGCTCCTCGAGACCATCCACCCCACCGGCCCCGGTCACTTCGGGGTGGCCGACCGCGGAATCATGGCCCTCGTCACCCCGGAGCGGCTGCGGCGAATCCTCTCCAAGATGCTCGACGAGAACGAGTTCTTGAGCCCCTACGGCATCCGGTCGATCTCGAGATTCCATGCGCAGCATCCGTACGTGTTCCACGCCGACGGCCAGGAGTATCGGGTGGACTATCTCCCGGCCGAGTCGAACACGGGAATGTTCGGCGGCAACTCGAACTGGCGGGGGCCGGTCTGGATGCCGGTGAACGTCATGATCATCCGGGCGCTGCTGAACTTCTATCTCTTCTACGGGGACAGCTTCAAGATCGAATGTCCGACCGGTTCAGGCACGCTGATGAACCTCTTCGAGGTCGCCCGGGAGATCTCGCAGCGCCTGACCCGCATCTTCCTGCGTGATGCCGGCGGCAAGCGTCCGGTCTACGGGGGCGCGGAGACATTCCAGTCCGACCCGCACTGGCGCGACTACGTTCTCTTCTACGAGTACTTCCACGGGGACAACGGCGCGGGCCTGGGCGCCAGTCATCAGACGGGATGGACGGGAGTGGTGGCGAAGCTGATCCAGCTCTTTGGCTCGCTCGATGCGAAACAGGCGCTGGAGGGTGGCAAGGCCGCCATCTTCGTCAGAGGCGAGGGGGGAGACGTTCCGAAGGGGCGATGACCTCTGCGGGGAGATAACCTGGACGAGCGTGAGGCCCTGTGAAACGGGAAACGCCCCGCCGCCAGACGTCGGCCAGGTCGCCGCTCAGGTTTCTCTGTCCTCGACGCCTCAGTGCGGCGCGGGCGGCGGCGGCGCTGCCGGGAACCAGACCCACTGCCAGGGTTGCGTCAGGCCGTCGCCATAGAGGACGTACTTGCCCATCGGGAAGACCACCTCGCGCGCGATGGCAGGCGGTTCGTACGCCCCGGCCGTCGGCGTCGAGACGACTCGGGCCTCGTACCCGGGGTACGGCGCGCCGCCGTAGTAGCCCCACGAAGGGTAATACGGAAACGGGGCAGGATATGCAGCGACGTAGACCGAGCCCCACCAGCAGCATCCGCCGTAATACCCGTGACCGTGCCAGAGCCCGCCCCCATGGCGCGGGCCACCACCGTGCCTATCACCGGCGACATGACCACCGCCACCACTCCCATGGCTTCCGCCGCCGCCCGACGCAGCACCGCTCGTCCCAACGATGGAAAGCACGAGCACCAGCGCGGAAAGGATCGCGACGGCTCGTCGGCTCACGGCATGGCCACGGCGTCCGAACGCCCGCCGGCGCGGACGTCACGCTTGGCCTTCAACCTCGACACCAGGTCCGGGTAGCCCGAACGCGCGATGATCGTGTTGAACTGCGCGCGGTAGTTGGCGACCAGGCTGATACCCTCGATCTTCACGTCAAACGCGCGCCAGCCCTCGACCTGCTGGAACAGGCGGTAGTCGACTGGGATCCTGGTCCCCTGCCGCGTGACGATTTTGGTTTTCACGAGCGTGATGTCGCCGTCGGTCGTCTCGCCGACATAGAGGATCGGCTCGCCCGTGTACTCCTCGATCGTGGTGATGTAAGACTTCTCCAGCAGGTCGGTGAACAGCGCGATGAATTCCTGGCGCTCGGCGGGCGTGCGCGCCGCCCAGTGGGTGGCGAGGCTCCGTCGCGAGAGCTCGGCGAAGTCGAAGAGCTCATTCGCCACGATCCGGATCGCGCGCCGGCGCTCGACCGTCTTCGCCTTCGTCTTCAAGTCGGGATCCGCCAGGATCTTCAGCACCGCATCGATCGATTCATGAACGTGATCGGCGGCAGGTCCCGCCGCGGCGGCTCCGACCGTCCACAGCACGAGCAGCCCGGCTAGCGCGATCCGAACGAGTCGCGTCATGATCCCCATGCTCCCAGCCCGCGCCCGGTCGCGCTATGGGACCTTGGTCGAAGGCCGTTGTCGCGTTTCCGGTCGCTCCGGTCCGATCGTCCGAAGGGGCCCGGGGCCTTCAAAACTTGACCGCCCGACGATCACGGATGCACTATCGAGCCGATGACCCGAGAGGCTGCGGGTTTCCGGGAATTCCGCACGGCGGCGGCCGCGCTCGGCGTGTGCGTCGGCTACTACGTCGGCGCGCATTTTGGCTTTCTCCTTCGGTTCCCGCCCATGACGCCCTCGGTCATGTGGCCGCCCAACGCGATCCTGACGACCGCACTGTTGCTCGCGCCGCCACGGCACTGGTGGATCTATCTGTTCGCAGCCTTGCCGGCGCATCTGGCCGCAGAGCTGGGGGCCGGATGGCCGACGTCGCTGGTGCTGATCCTTTTCGTCACCAACTGCAGCGAGGCATTGTTCGCAGCCTGCGGCGTCCGGTGGCTCAGCGACGCGCCGAGGCGTTTCGACACGCTGCGCCGGGTAGTCGTCTTCATCATCGCGGCCGTCATCGTGGCGCCCTTCCTCTCGTCCTTCCTGGATGCCGCAGCGGTCGCCGCGGTTCAGAGGGAGCCGTACTGGAGCGTCTGGCAGACCCGGCTCTTCTCCAACGCCCTCACCGAGCTGACCATCGTGCCAGCGCTCGTCATCGCCGCCACCCGTGGGAGCGCCTGGCCCCGGCCCATGTCGCTCGCCCGCACGGTCGAAGCGGCGTGTCTCGGCGCGCTGCTCCTGATTGCGGGGATCGCTGTGTTCACGGGATCCGCAGAGAGCGGCACTCTTTCGGGGCCAATGGGAACGCCCTTTGCCGTCGTCCTACCGTTCATGCTCTGGGCCGCGGTTCGCTTCGGCCCCGGCGGCGCCAGCAGCGCACTGCTGACGACGGCGCTGCTGTCGATCTGGGGCGCCACCCACGGACGGGGACCGCTCGGCACGCTGCCGATCGCCGAAGGCGTCCTGCCGCTCCAGATTTTTCTGATCACGATCGCGATCCCGCTCATGTGCCTGGCCGCGCTGATCGAGGAGCGCCGGCGAGCGGACGACACACTGGGCGAGCGGCTACGCTTCAAACAGATACTCTCGAACCTCTCCGCGTCGTTCGTGAACCTGCCTGGTCACTCGATGGACGGCGCGTTCGAGATCTGGCTGCGACGGCTCGGCGAGTTTCTCCGGATCGATCACGTCCTGCTCTTCGAGTTCGACGGCGAAGGCAAGGAGCTCGTCGTCGCCTCTACCTGGGCTGATCCGGAAGTCCGGCACCGGTTCGAGGATTCAGGGGAGGCCCCGACGCAGGGTGAGCCGTGGCACCAGCTGGTACTCTTCTCGCCCCCGGCCGAGCCGCCGCTGGAACCCGTTCGAGATCCGGGCTCGCGCGCCGGGCTCGACATCCGGTCGAGCTTCACCATCCCGCTCGAGGCCGGCGGCGAGGCCCTGGGGGCCCTGTGGTTAGGCAAGCTCACGGCCGAGCGGACGTGGTCGAATGAGCTCGTTCAACGATTGCGGTTGGTCGCGGGGATCTTTGCGAGCGCCCTGGCCCGCCGGAAAGCCGATAATGCCCTGCGCACCAGCGAGGGGATGAAGTCAGCCATCCTGGCGTCCCTGCCCAGCCGCGTCGCAGTCCTGGATCGCGAAGGCCGGATCATCGCCGTGAACGAGAGCTGGATACGGCGGCCGTCCGAGGAGGCGACATGGGACGCGCGGCTCGGGGTGGGCGCGAATTACGTCGCGACCTGCCGGCATCTCGCGAGCGCGGCGGTACCGCTCGCGCAGGTTGCGCTCGCCGGTGTCGAGAGGGTGCTCGATGGCTCGCGTGCGAGCTTCGCCCTCGAGTACGCGTGCGGCGATCCGGTCGCCGACCGTTGGTTCGCGATGTCCGTCGTGCCCCTGAACCGTCATCAAGGCGGAGCCGTCATTTCGCACACCGACGTGACGGAGCGCAAGCGCGCGGAGATCGACGCCGAGCGCAGTCGCCGCGACCTCGCGCACTTCACGCGGAGGACGACGATCGGCGAGCTGGCCGCATCGTTGGCCCACGAGCTGAACCAGCCCCTGACCGGAATCCTGACCAACGCCGAGGCCGCCGAGCGGTTTCTCCACGTCACGCGCCTGGATCGAGACGAGTTGCACTCGATCATGGGCGATGTCATCCAGGACGCCAAGCGGGCCGGCGACGTCATCAAACGCTTGCGAGATTTCCTGGGCAAGGGCGAGCCCGAGGCGATGCCGCTCGACCTCAATGCGCTGATCCAGGGCGTGACGAAGCTCGTGAGCAGTGACGCGGTCATTCGCAACGTGACGGTCACGCTCGACCTCGACCCCAACCTGCCGCTCGTGACCGGCGACTCCGTACAGTTGCAGCAGGTCGTCCTGAATCTCATGCTCAATGCCATGGAAGCGATCGGGGAAGGCGAGTGCGCCGCGCATCGCCTGGTCGTCCGGACTGATTGTCCCGACACCGAGAAGGTCCGCGTCGCGGTCGAGGACTCGGGCCCAGGACTCCGCGACGATTCCCAGGAGCAGATCTTCGAGCCGTTCTTCACGACGAAGCGCGAAGGCATGGGGATGGGACTGTCGATCGCGCGATCGATCATCGAGGCGCACGGCGGTGTCATCGGGGCCACGAACAATGCAGGCGGCGGAGCGATCTTCCACTTCATCTTGCCGCTGGTTGGCGCGCCGGCAGCGTGACTGAGTCCCAGCCAACCGTCTTCGTCGTGGACGACGATCTCTCCGTGCGACGCGGCCTGGAGCGCCTGCTGCGATTGGCGGGCTACCGCGTTGAGACGTTCACGTCGGCGCGGGAATTCTTGGCGCGCGTCGCGCCCGACGGGCCGAGCTGTCTCGTGCTCGACGTGCGGATGCCCGAGCAGAGCGGCTTCGATCTCCACGCGGCGCTGGCGGCACGGGGCCGCCCCCTTCCCGTCATCTTCATCACCGGCCATGGCGACATTCCGATGGCCGTGCGGGCCATGAAGGCCGGCGCCGTGGACTTCCTGACGAAGCCCTTCGACGTCGAGGCCCTGTTCCACGCGGTCCGCCAGGCGCTGGCCCGCGCGCCGTAGGGTTCCCGCGCCTGGGATCCGCTCGCGTTTTCATGGCGACTCCGACGGCCCTTCGCGTGCGATGAGGTTGAACGACTCAAGGCCGATGCGATACGACGAGTCGTTGTGGACATAGCCCTCGATGCCCGGCCGACTGTCGGACAAACGTCGGGGGTGGATCGGCCAGCGGTCGTATGCGCCGACACATGGGACTTTGGTCGTATAGTGCCAGCAGCGTCACTACCCCTACGATGAGGGCTCGATCCGAGGGCACTACGCGAGGATAGAGGACACCGCCATGACGGCGTCGGTCAGGACACTCGGCACCTTCACCATAGGTCTCGCAGCACTCGCCACCATCCCGGCCACCCCCCTGTCCACACCGATCAACGCGTCGGCGGCTTTCGATGCCTCGGCGGGTTCGTGGCGCCCCGACTTGCCGTCGTTGCTGCGGTTCAACGTCGGCCAGTGGCTGATCACCGACGGTCAGGACAGCGGCCGGAAGACCGAGATGACGTCGGCGGCGCGTCTGGACGGCCGTGTCATCGTGTACGTGGACGAGCACGGCCGCGGCCGGGTGGCGACCATCGCAGAGGTCACGGGCCAGATGTCCGCCGACGGCCCCACCTCTCCTGTCTGTGGAGCCTGGCCGTCTCCCTGATCGCGGTGACGGACAGCGGAGGCCGCGCGCGCCGTGTCTCCCCTCCAGCCGGGACCGAACGGCGGGATATCGAAGGCGTCGTTGCCGTACGCTTACCGAGCCCGAGCCCGCGTGACGACGCTGAGCGAAGCGGAGCGATGAACGACGCGATCGTGTACGTGGTGGATGACGATGAGTCTGTCTGCCGTGCCCTGGCGCGACTCATTCGCTCGGTGGGACTCACCGCCGAGACCTTTCGGTCGGCCAAGGCATTTCTCGACCACCCCCCTGTTGATCGTCCGGCATGTCTCGTCCTCGATGTCCGACTCCCCGGCCCGAGTGGTCTGGATGTGCAGGAGGCGCTGAGTCAGGCGGGGCGCGACCTCCCCATCATTTTCATTACCGGCCACGGTACCGTGCCGACCACGGTCCGTGCCATGAAGGGCGGGGCCCTCGATTTCCTGCAAAAGCCTTTCAATGATCAGGAATTGATCGACGGCGTCCAGCGGGCTCTGGCCAGGAGCCGGCAGCGTCTGGTCGAGCGGGCCGAGCGCACGAAGCTGCAAGGCCGCCTGGATACCCTCACGCCTCGCGAGCGCGAAGTCCTGATGCAGGTCATCACGGGCAAGCTGAACAAGCAGATTGCCGGCGATCTGGGCATAGCCGAGAAGACCATCAAGGTTCACCGGGGTCGCGTTATGCAGAAGATGCAAGCGAGCTCCGTCGCGGACCTCGTTCGGATGGTGGAGAAGCTCGACGTTTCTTAGGCTGCCGGCCAATCGCCAGACCGGCCACAGCCTCGACGACCGGCGGCCACAGGGCCCTTTCACTGAGTCGGCATCCAGGAGTAGACTAGAAGCCGACTCGGTGAACCGAAGGCCCTCTTCCGACGCGCTGAAGCGCGGCCGCCCACTGCATCGAGATGCTCATCGTGAGTCAGCGCATCGCGGTTGTCGACGACGATCCTTCGATCCTTCGCGCCCTGCGGCGGCTGTTGGGCGCCTCAGGCTTCACGGTGAATACCTTTGGCTCTGGCGAGGAACTCCTCGCGTGGGAGGGCCTCGGGACGATCGACTGCCTGATCCTCGACGTTCACCTGGCGGGACTCAGCGGCTTCGACGTGCAAGAGCGCCTTACCGACGTGCAGCCGTCCCTCCCCATCGTGTTCATCACGGCGCGCGACGACGAGGCCACTCGCGACCGAGCCCGCACGGCCGCCAACGCCCAGTATCTTCGCAAGCCCTTCGACGAACACGCCTTGATCCAGGCGATCCGCACGGCGCTCGGCGACGCCTGAGGCGGCTGCAGCGTTACGCTGCCGGCCCGGGTCGGCGACGGTCGGCCATGCGGTAACCGAAGGTCATGGCTGCCATGCGACCTTGGTCCCATCGATCACGACGGTCAGGCGGGGTAAATTCCGGGGCACAGGATCGCCGGATGAACGATCCGCCGACCGGAGCGTCGCTGTCCCGCGTGGTTCGGGTGTCGATCAAGCGTCCCGGCCTCACGATCGGCGTCTGTCTCGCGCTGGCGCTGGCAGGGCTGGTCGTGACCGCCCGCCACCTGACGTTCCAGACCTCCTCGGTGGAGCTGCTGCCGCCGCAGCACATCTACGTCCAGCGCTTCAAGGACTACCTCCGCGATTTCGGCGAGCTCAACGATATCGTGATCGCGGTCGAGGCGCCCAGCCCGTCACGGGCGGAGGTCTACGCCGACCGGCTCGCCACCGAGATCAAGCGGCTGCCCGGAGCCGGCCGAGTTGCGTATCGCGTCGACCCCGACCTGTTCGCCGGACAGGCCCTGCTCTACCTGTCCACGCCGGAGCTCGACGATCTCGCCGACAAGATCCGGTTGCACCGGCGCTTCATCGAGCGGTACGCCGCGCGGCCCACGCTGGCCGAGCTCCTGGACGCCATCGGCGACGAGATCGCGCGCCGCCTGGCCCTCGGCTTCGTCGATCTCGGTCTCGATGGCGGCGGGACGGAGAAGGTCGATGCCGGGTTCGTCGACGCCCTGCTCGGCGTGGTCGCCGAGGGGGTCGAGGGCGTCGGTGTCGGGGCCTCGCCGTGGGCCCGCGTCTTCACCAGCGCGGCCGAGCACGAGCGCTCGGGGTACTTCTTCTCCGCTGACGACCGGCTGCTCTTCTTGCTCGTCGAGCCACGACGGGAGGCCGCCAACTTCACCGACAACGAGCGCTTCATCGCGGCAATCCGCGGCGCCATCCGGACGCTGCGGGCGACGTACCCCGACGTCGCCGCCGGCGCCACCGGGACGCCCGCGCTGTCGAACGACGAGATGCTGACCGCGTTCCGCGACAGCACGATGGCGACGCTGCTCGCCGTGGCCCTGACGGTCGGCGCCCTCTTCCTCGTGATGCGGCGTGCCGTGGTGCCCCTCGTCATGACGGCCGTCCTGCTCGCGAGTCTCGCCTGGTCGCTCGGCATCATCACGGCCACCGTGGGGCACCTGACCGTCTTCTCGGTGATGTTCATGTCCCTCCTGATCGGCATCGGCATCGACTACGGGGTCTATCTCTTCTTCCGTTACGAGGAGGAGCTCGGGCTCGGTCGCACACCGCAGCAGGCTCTCGACGCGACCGCGGCGGGCTCCGGTCCCGGGATCCTGTTCGGGGCCCTCGCTGCCGCCGGGACGTTCGGTGTCCTGATGCTCACCGAGTTCCGCGGCATCCAGGAGTTCGGCTTCGTCGCCGGCATCGCCATCCTGATGGCCTTCATCGCCATGCTCACGCTCTTTCCCGCCCTGCTGGTGACGATGCACCGGCGTCCGGTGCCGGCCCCGGCGGCCACCGGGGCCGGCGGGGCCGCCGACGTCCCGCTCCTGGGCCATCTGCTGCGCCATCGGGTATCGATCCTCATCGTGGCGGCGGCGCTGACCAGCGGCGCTCTGCTCGCGCTGCCGGCCGTACGGTTCGACTACAGCCGCCTGAATCTCCAGGCTCGGGGAACGGAGTCGGTGATCTGGGAGCGGAAGATCATGGAGTCACGCCGCTCCGGATTCGCGGCTCTCGCCACCGCCGACTCGCTCCCCGAGCTGAAGGCGAAGCAGGAGGCCTTTTCCGCGCTCCCGGCCGTGTCCGAGCTGGTGAGCGTGCTCAAGCTCGTCCCCGCCGACCAGGACGCAAAGATCGCCGCCGTGCGGCGCCTGGCCCCGCTGGTGGCGGACGTCCACCTCGGCCACGAGTCGGCCGTCGACGTGGCCGCGATCCGGACCGCGCTGGCCACGCTGCGCCACCGTCTCACGATCGCCGCGGTGGAGGCCGAGGGACGGACGGCAGCGGCAACGTTGGGCTCGGCGCGCGACCGGGCGGACGCTCTCCTCGGCCGGCTGCAGCGTGGCGACGCTGAGCTGGCGTCCCGCCTCGCACAGGTCCAGGGGAGCCTGCGCGACGACTTTGCGGCGAAGCTCGGCACGCTGCAGGACAATCTCGCCCCGCGGCACGTGACGGTGCGCGAGCTGCCACCCGACCTGACGCGAAAGTTCATCGGCGCCAGCGGGCGCCTGCTCATGCTGATCTACCCGGCCATTGACACCTGGGACCGTGACGGGGCCCGGGAGTTCGTCCGGCAGCTGCGCTCCGTCGACGCCGCCGTCACCGGCTCGCCGGTCATCAGCTATGAAGCGAGCCGGCTGGTGGAGGCGGCGTACTGGCATGGCACCCTGTACGCCGCTGCGCTCGTCGCGGTGCTCGCGGTGGTCATGCTGCGGCGCCCCCTGGACGCCGTCCTCGCGCTGGTGCCGATGGCGCTCGGCGCCCTGTGGACGATCGGATTCATGCCCGTGCTGGGTCTGTCGTTCAACCTCGCCAATGTCTGGGGGCTGCCGCTGATCATCGGGGCCTCGGCCGAGTACGGTCTCAACGTCGTGCTCCGGTATCGTGAGCGGACCGTCGCCGGGGGCGTGCTGTTCCCGCGCAGCGGGATCCTCGCCGTCGTGCTCAACGGCCTCACGACCATGGCGGGCTT
>Ga0137370_10000721_pt1 | contig 13010 bp, 10 predicted proteins | sample SagtaG_11_FD_104920 | JGI IMG/M metagenome (GOLD analysis project Ga0137370, IMG submission 104920) | Vadose zone soil microbial communities from Sagehorn Ranch, Mendocino, California, USA - Sage1_R_20_16 metaG | ecosystem: Environmental > Terrestrial > Soil > Vadose zone | place: USA... | reverse complement strand
GCCCTACAAGCCGCTGCTCGACAAGGCGATCGAGCTTGCCAGCGTGAAGCCGCGCTGCATCATTCTCCAACGACCGCAAGAACGCGCGCTGATGGTCGCCGGGCGCGACCTCGACTGGGCCGAGCTCATGGCGGCGGCGGGAGCGGCTGAATGCGTGCCGGTCGCCGCGACGGACCCGCTCTACATCCTCTATACGTCCGGCACGACCGGGATGCCCAAGGGCGTGGTGCGCGACAACGGCGGCCACCTGGTCGCGCTCAAGTGGAGCATGACGCACATCTATGGCGTCGCACCCGGGGAGGACTACTGGGCCGCCTCCGACCTCGGCTGGGCCGTCGGTCACTCGTACATCGTCTACGGCCCGCTGTTCAACGGGAACACGACCGTGCTGTACGAGGGCAAACCGGTCGGCACGCCCGACCCCGGCGCTTTCTGGCGCGTGATCTCGCAGCACGGGGTGAGCGTGTTCTTCACCGCGCCCACGGCGATCCGCGCCATCAAGCGCGACGATCCGACGGGGGAGCACGTGCGGCGCTACGATCTGAGCGCGTTCCGCACGTTCTTCCTTGCCGGCGAGCGCTGCGATCCCGACACGCTGCAGTGGGCGGAGCGGCAGCTCGGCGTCCCGGTCATCGACCACTGGTGGCAGACGGAGACCGGTTGGCCGATCGGCGTGAACTGCGTCGGGCTCGGCCTGCTCCCAGTGAAGCCGGGCTCGTGCGCCAAGGCCGTCGCGGGCTACGACGTGCGCGTCCTCGGCGAGGACGGCGCAGAACTACCCGCCGGCGAGACCGGGAACATCGTGATCCGGTTGCCGTTGCCACCGGGATGCCTGCCCACCCTGTGGCACAACGACGCGGGCTACGTGCAGGCGTACCTCAGCCGCTACCCCGGCTACTACCTGACGGCCGACGCGGGCTACAAAGACCTCGACGGTTATCTGTGGGTGATGGGTCGCACTGACGACATCATCAACGTGGCGGGCCACCGGCTGTCCACCGGAGCCATGGAGGAGGTGCTCGCCTCCCACCCGGACGTGGCCGAGTGCGCCGTCGTGGGCGTGGCCGACGAGATCAAGGGGGAGATCCCGCTCGGGCTCGTCGTCCTCAAAGCCGGCGTCACGCGTTCAGCGGAGGCGATCGCCGATGAGGTGGTACGCCTGGTGCGCGAGCGTATCGGCCCGGTCGCGGCGTTTCGGACCGCCGTCGTCGTCCCGCGACTGCCCAAGACGCGGTCCGGTAAGATCTTGCGGGGCACCATCAAGAAGATTGCGGACGGGATGGAGTATCGGCTGCCCCCCACGATCGATGATCCCGCGAGTCTCGACGAGATCACTCAGATGTTGGCGACGGTGGGGTATCCGCGAACCTAGCGCCCATGCGCCGGATCGTCGTCCGGCGCGACTTCCGGCGGGCGAACGGGGAGGCCGATCGTCCCGGCCCACGAGTCGGTCAGCTTGAATGTCTCGCCCATATCGAAGCGCTGCACCCAGAGCCGTCGGGCCAGGTCCTTAAGCGCCCAGATGACCGTATGCTGGACCTCGACTGAGGACCACTGGCCGAACTCGTTTTGACTCAGGTCTGCGTTGAGGGCCTCTGCGATCTGCGCCGCGAACTGCCCTCGTGGCTCCTGCAGGGCCGCGGCCGGGAGCCGAACGCCCTGTGCTGGTCCCCCGGCAGTCGAGGACCGGTCCGTGTCAGCCTTATTACGGGTCGCATTTGGAGCCTTTTGGGGCCTCTCGCCCTCCCCCCACAGAACCCATTCCAGCGTTACGCCCGCTAGGTCGCGCTCCTGCGCCCTGGTGACGATCAGCCGTGCCACATCCGCCGGAAATTTCTTGCGCTGAGGCCACTTCTTGACGGCGGCTTCGGTTACGGGCGGACCGAGCTCAGCGGCAAACTGCCGATACGTCAATGAAATGTCCCGCCATGGACTGAAGACATCCAAGAGGATCGCGAGCCGCTCCCCGGTAGGGCCTTTGTTCGACCCTTTTTCGGTCTTGACAGATCTCAAGATGGCTCTACCTTAGTGACCGTATCAGTCCTTAATGTGTCTTGTAGCGGGACTCAAACTGCCCACAAGGTGTCACGCGTGAAGGCTGCCGTCAAGACTCCCCGCGCCCCGTAGGAGTAGGCCATGAAAGCCGTGCGCGCTTCCGTAGTGGCGGTGCTGGTCAACGTCATCCTGTCCGCGTGCGACACCTCGCCGACCGCGCCGCCGACCGCGCCGCCGACCGGCCTGCTGGCGGCGTCTGCCGTCAAGTCGCCGCCCCCGCCCACCGGCCTTGTCGCCTGTAGTCAGACCTACGACTCCGTCACGCAGGTCATCGGACGTCAGGGGGGGCACTTTGTGGTAGGCCACCACTCCCTCTACGTCGATTCGCTGGCGCTCAGCGCCCCAGTGAGCATCACCGCGGTGGCGCCGTCGGGGACCGTGCGATGGGTTCGTCTCCGACCCGAGGGCCTCGTCTTCCAGCCCACCGCGGACGGATGGTCGGCATTGCTCTACACCAACTATACGGACTGCGGGGTGCCGACGAGTGACACGCTTCGCATTGCCCAGGTCAGCGACTCACTCGGCGTCCTCGGATACTTGCAGACATCTGTGAAGAGCAAAAGGAACCCCTGGAGCAAGTCGCAACAGTATGTCGTCGGGCTGCTCCAACACTTCTCGAACTACGCGGTCGCTTGGTGAGCACTCCTATGCGTTTGGGAAGTCGTATGTTCGTGCGCTGTTTCCTCGCGCCGCTGGCACTGGCGCTGTTCGCGGCTCGCTGCGCCGACAGCGGCTCCCGTCTCACCGCGCCGCAGGCGCCGCTCGTTGCCACCCCGCATTTCCTCCGCTGGGCGGGGGCCTCCCCGCCGCAGTTCAGCGCGAGCGGCGCGATCTCGGGTCCAGTCGCTGACGGTGCCCTGCGGGCGGATTTGTCGGGTGGCGGGCTTAGCCTCGACCAGTACGCGGTGTCGTTCTGGGCCATCCGGGGCGAGCAGCGTTCCGTCCAGCTCAACTACCTCAGCTCCGCCGGCGACACCAGCGCGCCATTCTTGCGGCTCACCACCACTGATCCGGCGTATGTGCCCGGTCTCGGCGACCTCGCGCCGGGCGATTCGGTGCTGATTACGGTGACCATCGACCCGGTCAGCATCAAGGTGTCGCTCGAGCCGACGGGATTGCAGTTCGGCGAGCCGGCCCAGCTGCAGCTCTCGTACACCGGCGCCGACGGGGATCTGAACGGGGACGGCGTGGTGGACAGCAGCGACGCCTACATCGAGAGCCAACTGCTCGGGCTGTGGTATCGCGAGGGCACGGACAGTACGTGGGAGAGAATCCCGTCGCTGCAGTCGCTCTCGGACCGGTCCTTCACGAGTGCGTTAGCGCATTTCTGCGAGTACGCGGTGTCGTGGTAGCGGACCGGGCGTGATAGGCGGAGGGCACACATGACGCACACGTCGTCACTCATCGTCGACACAGCGCGGCAACTCGCCGCCGGCGGGCAGCACGCCGAGGTCATCGCGTACCTGGGGGCGCGAAAAGGGACCGAGCTCGCGGCTTCGTCGAGCCTCGCGTTGCTGTACGGAACCGCGCAAGCGCGGCTCGGGCGGCACGAGGAAGGCCTGCGTTGGGTGGATCTCGCGCTCGACCAGGCGCGCAGGCACGCCGAGCCGGCGGTCGAGCGTCACGCGCTCAATGCGCGGGGCGCCATCGCCCTGGTCAGCGGGCGAATCGACGAGGCCGCGGACTGCTTCACGCGGGCCCTCATGGCCGCCAGCCGGGACGGCGATCTGGCCACGACGGGTCGCTGCTCCAACAACTTGGGGATCATCAGCAACCTGCGGGGGCGCCACGCGGAGGCGATCGGATCCTGGGAGATCGCGCTCGCGGCCTTCGAGCGCGCTGCGTTACCTCAAGGCGTCGCCGAGTGCCGCCACAACCTGGGGATCAGCTACCGGGAGCAGGGCGCCCTCGACCGCGCGCTGGTCGAGGCCGACCGGGCCGTCGCCGCGGCCGAGACGGCCGGGGATCGCACGCTCTGGGCGCAGACGCTCCGGGGACGCGCGGAGATCCGCGTGGTTCGCGGCGAGCTGGAGCTCGCGCGGCGCGAGCTGGATCAGGTGCGGGATATCCGCGGGCAGCTGAGCAATCCCGTCGGCGAGGCAGAGGACCGGCGCGTGGCGGCCTCGCTGCTGGTGGCCGACGGCGACCTGGCCGCTGCCGAGCGCGCCCTGCGCGACGTGATCGGGCGGGCGGAGTCCTTCGGGCGGGCGCAGCTGTTGGCCGAGGCGACGCGGGACCTTGTCGGGGTGCTGCGCCGCGCTGGGCGAACCGCGGAAGCCCAGACGGTGGCGCGGACGGCGGCGGCCCTCTTCACCCGACTGGGCGCGGAAGGTGAAATCCGCAACTTGGCGAGTCAGGGCTGGGACGAGAGTTTTGCGGCCCAGCTGCGCGGCTCGCTCGCCCCGCTCGATGTGGCACAGGGCCTGGCTGATGCGGGGCACTACGCCGAGCTGCTCAGGTACCTGAGCGAGCGGTCGCAAAACGAGCTGGAGCAGTCCCCCATGCTGACCCTGCTCTGCGGCATCGCGCACAGCCGCCTCGGTCGGCTGAAACTGGGCCAGCACTGGGCCATGGTCGCGCAGCTGCGGGCGCGGGCGCTCAAGGAGCGTCGGCTCGAAGTGCGGGCCCTCAACGTCTGCGGCGCCATCGCGCTCGAGCGCGGCGGCATCGAGGAGGCGGCGTTCTTCTTCACGCGCGCGCTGGAAGAGGCGACAGCGGAGCACGATATCACCACCGCCGGCCGCTGCGCCAACAACCTCGGCATCATCGCCAACATGCAGGGGGACTACCGCCGGGCCATCGCGGCCTACACCCGCGCGATCGACGCCTACCAGCGGGCGGGCTACGACCGCGGCATCGTCGAGTCGCAGCACAATCTTGCGATCAGCTACCGCGAGCAGGGACAACTGGACAACGCCGTGCACGCCGCGAACGCGGCGCTGTGGGCGGCCGAACGGCTGGGCGATCGGGCGCTCCAGGCTCAGGCCCTGGCGGGATTGGCCGAAATCCACGTTGCCCGTAGTGAGCCCGACCCTGCCATCCGGGACGCGCTGCGCGCGCTGGAAGTGCACCGCGAGCTCCAGGACGAAGTCCTCGAGACCGAGGACCTGCGCATCCTCGCGGTGGCGGTCGGCCTCGCGGGGAAGACACCGGAGGCCGAAGCCCTGCTGCGGCAAGTCATCGACCGCGCCAACCAGCATGAGCGCCCGCTGCTCGTCGCCAATGCCCAGCGCGATCTCGCCAACATGCTGGCGCTCGACGGTGCGGGGGCTGCCGCGAAACAGGCCGCGCTGGCGGCTCGCGCGACGTACCAGCGGCTGGGCGCGAGGACGGAGATCAACAAGCTGGACGCCCTGCTGGCCATGCGGACCCCGGGGGCGAGCCCGCCGTCCGCCTCGCCAGAGGGCGCCCCGATGCGCGCACCGGACGTCACGGTCCCAGGGCAAGAGGAGGCCAGGTGACGAAGCGGATTCGTCCTGTCGTGATCGCGCTGATCGGCGCGGCGGTCGCGTTCGGCTGCGACCGCTCACCCACGGCGACCGCTCCGAACGCCATCGCCCCAGCGCTGCTCGGGAACCTCGCCAAGACCGGAGGGCTGCTCCCGTGCAAGCCGCTCGGCTACGACTCCGTCTCGCGGACGATCGGCCCGGCCGGCGGGGTCCTCAAGATCAGCAAGCACAACCTGGTGGTTCCCGCGGGCGCGCTGACCACGGTGGTGAGGATCACCGCGGTGGCGCCCTCCGATACGGTGAACCGGGTCGAACTCCGGCCGGAGGGCCTCACCTTCAGCCAACCCGCGCGCCTCACCATGTACTATGGCAATTGCGAGTTGATTTCGCAGTCGAAGCAGATCGCCTACACGAACGACTCGCTGGCGATCCTGCAGTACGTACCCACAATCGACAGCCAGACGGCAAAGCTGGTCACGGGGCAGCTGAGCCATTTCTCGAACTATGCCATCGCTTGGTGAGGCGCTAGCGGCGGCGCCCCCCGCTGCCCGCCCCGCCGTGGACCTGCTCCGCGACGCTCGCGCCCGGGAGCGGGCGGCGTCCATCCCGGACGCGATTGCGGCGTACGAGGCGGCAATCGCCGCGGCGGAACGCGTCGAGGAGCAAGGAGTGCGGGCCGAGGCACTGCGCCGTCTCGCCGTATTGCGTCATCGCCGCGGCGAATCGGCCGACGCGCGGGAGCTCTGCCACCAGAGTCTCGCCCTGGCGTGCAACGTCGGCGACAGCTTACGCGCCGGCGAGGCCCTCAACACGCTCGGCGGCATCGACTTGGCAACGGACGCCATCGCCGACGCCCGCCAGCACTTCCTCCGGGCCCTGGAGCTGGGCGGGCACAGCCGCGCGCTGCGGGCGCGCGTCGAACAGAACCTTGGCATCCTCGCGAATATCCAGGGCGACTTCGAGGAAGCGGTCGCGCGCTACGGGCGCTCCCTCGAGGCGTTCCGGGCGTCGAATGACGAGCACGGTTGCGCGATCGCCTACCACAACCTGGGCATGGCGAGCGGGGACCGCCAGCAACTGGACGAAGCGGAGCGCTATTTCCAGCAGAGCTACGAGATCGCTCGGCGCGCGGGCGACCTGCACCTCCAGGGGCTGTGCCTCGTCAACCACGCAGACGTGCACTTCCTGCGAGAACGCTACGATGACGCGCGGCACAACGCCGAAGCCGCGCTCGCCCTGTTCGATCAGCTCGATGCGCTCAGCGACAAGGCCGATGCCTATCGCGTTCTCGGCATGGTGTTTCGCGAGACCGGCCGACCCGCGCTCGCCGAGGCGCGGCTCCGCGCGGCGATCGACCTGGCGGTGAGCGCGGGCGCCATCCTGAACGAGGCGGAGGCCTCGCGCGAGCTGGCCCTCCTCTATCAGTCGATGGGCCGGAGCCAGGAAGCGCTCATCCTCCTGAACGCGGCGCATCGCCTCTTCGGTCGCCTCGACGCACGCGTCGACCTGGTCTACGTCGATGGCAAGACGGCGGAGCTCGAGGCTACCTATCTCGCACTGGTGCGCGAATGGGGGCAGTCCATCGAGTCCACGGACCCCTACACGTTCGGGCACTGCGAGCGCGTCGGGCGGCACGGCGTGGCCGTGGCGCGCGCGCTGGGCATGGATGAGCGCGCCCAGACGACCGTGCGGTTGGGCGCGTATCTCCACGACCTCGGGAAGGTCCGCGTGCCGCATGAGATTCTCAGCAAGCCCGGCCCGCTGACGCCCGACGAGTTCGAGGTGATTCAGATGCACCCGATCTGGGGGATCGAGCTCCTTTCCGGCGTCGAGCTGCCCTGGGACATCAAGCCGATCATCCGCTGGCACCACGAGCGCTGCGACGGCACGGGCTACCCCGACCGACTGCGCGGTGACGAAGTCCCCATCTCGGCGCAGATCGTCGGCATCGTGGACGTGTACGACGCCATGACCACCACGCGCTCCTATCGCCCGGCGTTCTCGCCTCAAGCCGCCCGGGCCCATGTCGAGGACTGCCGCGGCTTGTGGTCACCGACCGTTTTCAATGCGTTCTTCGCGTCCCTCGCCGAGCCGCGCGCGTTGAGCCTCTAGGCGAGCGCCCCGCGGAACAGCTCCAGCACTGTACGCCAGTGTCTGTCTGCCGCGTCCTGGTTGTACGCCGGCAGATCGGGCACGGCAAATCCGTGGGCTGCCTTGTACGGTTCGATCGTGTATGACACTCCTCCGTTCGTGAGGGCGGTCTCGAGGCGCTGGCGCTGCGCGTCCGGGAAGGTGGGGTCATTCTCGGCATATCCGATGTACAGGCGGCCGCGAGCCCGGGACGCCAACACGTGGGGACTGTCGGGCGCATCGGTCGCGAGGTTCCCGCCGTGGTAGGAAGCAGCGGCAAGGATCCGGTCCGGGAAACGCCCGGCCGCGCTGAGCGCCGGGCCCCCGCCCATGCAGTAACCGACCGTTCCGAGCTTCCGCGCGTCGGCTGCCGCCTCGTCCTCGAGCAGCTCCAGTACGGCCGACGTATCCGACATCACGCGCGCGGGGGTGACCTCCTTCATGAGGCCCCTCACCCGCTCGCGTTCGGCGGCATTGCTGAAGACGGTGGCGCCGTCGAACGGGGCGTACGCTCCGGCGCGGTAAAAGAGATTGGGTAGGGCCACGTAGTAGCCGTGCGAGGCGAGGCGGCGGGCCATCTCGATAAGCGTATCTCTGATGCCCACGCCGTCCATGAAGACGATCACGGCCGGATACGCCTTCCCGGGACCCGGATGAACGGTGCGGGTGGCCATGACGCCGTCCGGCGTCTGCACCCGAACTGTGGCTTCTACCACTTGGTTCGCTCCCTCACGCCCGCCCGAGGCGCGTGCAAGTCCAGGGCCACCGGCTCGCGACATCTAGCCAAGGGTGTGGCCGGCGTCCATCTTCTTTTCCGTCCCTCTCTAATCGACGACGCGCATCATGGGGATCGCCTGGCATCCCGCGGAGCGCCATGTCGCGCGCAGCCGGCTGCGTCGCTTCGCCGAGGCGCACGGACACCGCGACTTCGCGTCCCTCTACCGTTGGTCGATCGAGGACCTGGAGGGCTTCTGGCGGGCCGTGGACCACGATCTCGGCCTCGTCTGGCGGACGCCCTACGAGGGCGTGCTCGACGCGTCGCGCGGCATCCCGTGGACGACGTGGTGGCCGGGCGGTCGCATGAACTACGTGGCCTCGGCGATGCGCCACGATCCGTCGCGGACCGCGCTCGTCTTCGAGGGCGAAGAGGGCGTGACCCGGCGGCTCACCTACGGCGAGCTCGACGCGGCAGTGCGCCGCTTCGCCGCGGGCCTGCGCGCGCTCGGCGTTCGAGCCGGGGACCGCGTGGGCATCTTGCTTCCCATGACGCCCGAATGCGCGGTGGCGACGCTCGCCGTGTCCGCGATCGGCGCGATCTACACCCCGATCTTCACAGGCTACGCCAGCGCGGCGATCGCGGGTCGGCTGCGCGACTGCGAGGCGAGCGTGCTCATCACCGCCGACGGGTTCCGCCGGCGCGGGCAGGTCGTGCCCCTGCAGGAGACGGCCGCAGCCGCCGCTCGCGCCGCGAGCGTCCGCACCGTGATCGTCGCCCAGCGGCTGCATCGCGAGGTGCGCCTCGGCGAGCGCGACGTGTCGTGGGACGACGTGATGGCGCGCGGGTCGGACGAGACGTTCGCCGATACCGCGCCGGAAGATCCCTACATGATCATCTACACGTCGGGCACGACCGGCCGGCCCAAGGGGGCGGTGCACGTGCACGGCGGCTTCCCCGTCAAGGCCGCGCAGGACCTCGCCCACTGCTTCGACCTGCAAGCGGGCGACCTCATGTGGTGGTTTACCGATCTCGGCTGGATGATGGGCCCCTGGCTGCTGGCCGGCGGGCTCATCCTCGGCGCGTCCGTGCTCCTGTACGATGGCGCGCCCGACTTCCCGGACGCCGGCCGGGTGTGGTCCATGGTGGAGCGCCAGCGGGTGACCCACCTCGGGCTCTCGCCGACCGCGATCCGGGGCCTGATGCGCGCCGGGGAGGAGCCGGTGCGGACCCACGATCGCTCGTCGCTCGTCGTCCTCGGCTCGACCGGCGAGCCCTGGAATCCCGAGCCGTGGTGGTGGTACTTCCGCGCGGGTGACGAGCGTGTGCCGCTCGTGAATTACTCGGGCGGGACCGAGGTGTCCGGCGGCATCCTCGGCTGCACGACGTGGACGCCGCTCAAGCCGACGGCCTTCGCCGGCGCGGTGCCCGGCATCGCCGCCGACGTCGTGGACGAGCGTGGCCGCTCGGTGCGCGGCGCGGTGGGCGAGCTGGTCAGCCGCAAGCCGTGGCCCGGGATGACTCGGGGCTTCTGGCGCGATCCGCGCCAGTACCTGGCCACCTACTGGGGCCGCTTCCCCGACGTCTGGGTGCACGGGGACTGGGCCCGGATCGACGAGGACGGCTTCTGGTACATCGAGGGCCGCAGCGACGACACGCTCAAGGTGGCCGGAAAGCGCGTCGGCCCGGCGGAGCTCGAGTCGGCGGCGACGGCGCACCCAGCGGTGCTCGAGGCCGCGGCGATCGGCGTCCCGCACGGGCTCAAAGGGGAAGGGATCGTGGTGTTCGTCGTGCTGCGCCCGGGCCGCGAGCCGTCCGACGGCGTGGCGCGCGAGATCGAGGACACGGTCGTGGAGCGCCTCGGCCGGCCCCTGCGCCCCGAGGCCGTGCGGTTCCTGACGGAGCTGCCCAGGACGCGCAACGCCAAGATTCTGCGCCGCGTGATCCGCGGCGCGTACCTCGGCCAGGCCGACCTCGGTGATCTCTCGGCGCTCGAGAACCCCGAGGCGGTGGCGCAGATCAGGGAGCTCGCGGCGGCAAACGTCAAGTAAAGGGGGTGCACGTATGGCCACCACATCTCGCTCGGAACGACACGAAGAGTCGGCGCCGGTCCGCATCGGCCTCGCTGTCGCGGACTGGACCGAGCGCTGGTTCCCCGACGCGTTCGTCTTCGCGCTCGTCGGGATCGTCGTCGTGTTCGCCGCCGGGCTCCTGCTGGGACGCAACCCCGCGCAGATGACGCACTACTTCGGCGGCGGGTTCTGGTCCCTCATCCCCTTCACGATGCAGATGGCCCTCATCGTGATCCTGGGCTACGTCGTGGCGTCGTCGCCACCCGTATATCGGCTCGTGCAATGGCTCGCCACGATCCCGAAGGGACCGCGCACCGCCGTGGCGTGGATCGCCCTGTTCGCCACCGTCTCGTCGCTCCTCTCCTGGGGCTTCAGCCTCGTCTTCAGCGGGCTGCTCGTCCGCGAGGTGGTGCGGCGGGTCCCGCAGACCGACTATCGTGCCGCGGGGGCGGCCGGCTACCTCGGTCTCGGCAGCGTGTGGGCGCTCGGCCTCTCGTCGTCCGCCGCCCTGCTCATGGCGACGAAGGGGTCCATCCCGGCTTCGCTGTTGCCGATCTCGGGCGTGCTTCCCCTCGCCAACACGATCTTCCTCTGGCAGAGCCTGGTAACGGCGGCCGTGCTCATCGGGGTCTCGGTCCTCGTCGCGTACGTCACCGCGCCGGACGGCCGCAGCGCGCGCACGGCAGCGAGCTATGGCGTCAGCGCCGAGCCGCTCGAGATCCGGCCCCCCGCGCGCCAGCGCCCGGGCGAATGGTTGGAGTACAGCCCGCTGCTCACGATTCTCATCGTGGCGGTGGGCGTGGGCTACCTGGTGCAGCTGTTCAGCTCGAGAGGGGGCGGCATCGCGGCAGGGATCGCGCAGGCGCTCGATCTCAACACCTACAACTTCATCTTCCTGCTCGCCGGCTTGCTCCTGCACTGGCGGCCGCGCCGGTTCCTCGATGCTGTGGCGCGGTCAGTGCCCGCGACGGCGGGCGTGCTCATCCAGTTCCCCTTCTACGCGGGGATCTTCGGGATGATCACCGGCAGCCCGGGCGATCCGTCGCCGATCTCGCAGTGGCTCGCCGAGCTGTTCGTCCGCGTGTCGAGCCCGGACAGCTATCCGGTCCTGGTCGCGGTCTACTCGGCCGTGCTCGGCCTGTTCGTGCCATCCGGGGGGAGCAAGTGGGTCATCGAAGCGCCCTACGTGCTCCAGGCGGCGAACACGCTGAAGGTGAATCTCGGTTGGGTGGTCCAGATCTACAACGCGGCGGAGGCGCTGCCGAACCTCATCAACCCGTTCTGGATGCTGCCCCTGCTCGGGCTGCTGGGCGTGCGCGCGCGCGACCTGGTTGGCTACGCCGCGGTGCAGCTGCTCGCCCACCTCCCGGTGGTGTTGTTCCTGATGTGGCTGTTGGCGCGCACGCTCCCGTACGTGGCGCCGGGTTCATAGAGGCCGGTCACCTAGGAGGAGTTATGCGCGTCCCGATTCGGATCACGGCGGGGACGACACCGACGCTCAGGGCCGTCTCGCTTACAGTCATTGTGTTCGGTGCCGTCGGTTGCGCGACGGTCCAGCAGGTGCAGCCGGCGCAGTTCATCCCTGCCCATAATCCAGGCCTGGTTTGGGTCGCCACCCATGACACGGTCCTTGCCGTCGTGGGGGCGCAGATCGACGGGGACACCCTGAGGGGGAATGACGTGGACGGGCCCGTGGCGCTTCCCTTGGCGAACATCCAGGGCGTGCGGGCGAAGGCGCCAGCCCCGGACCGGACCACGCTCCTCGTGGCCAGCGTGGTCGCCATTGGGATGTACGCGATGAAGTTCGGCAGTTTAGGCTCGTCAGGGTCGTTCGTGTACCCCTACGACGGCGACTGTCACTGCAGCGGCAGGAGGGAGTAGGCCGGGTTCCGCGCACGCATCGCAGCGGCCGGCGGACCTGCCGGTTGAGAAACGGGCACGCCAAGGTGCTGAGGGACGCTGCGAAAACCGTATTGCGTTCCCCTGACTCACAGGGGCTGGAGAGGAGCAACCATGTGGGCGAGCACGTGTGGCTCGTCACCTTCATGCAGTACGATCTCGGCTATTTCGACGACGCGACGTGCCGCGTCGAACCGATCAACGATCCCTTCGGCTCAAGAGTGTTACCTATGGGCTCGGAATAAACTGTCACCCATGTGTCCGGAATGGACCGTGCTTAGATAGTCGGGGCGAGAGGATTTGAACCTCCGACCTCCTGGTCCCGAACCAGGCGCGCTAACCGGGCTGCGCTACGCCCCGAAACACTTCAATGCGCCCAGAGGGAGTCGAACCCCCAGCCTTTTGGTCCGTAGCCAAACGCTCTATCCAGTTGAGCTATGGGCGCTGGAGTGGGCGGTACTAGATTCGAACTAGTGACCTCCACGATGTCAACGTGGCGCTCTAACCAACTGAGCTAACCGCCCAACAGGACCGCGGAAGTGGGAACGCGGAACAGGGAATGTGCGGCGTCTGTTCCGCATTCCACGTTCCGCGTTCCATAGTTTCAATAGCGGGGGTGGGATTTGAACCCACGACCTCCGGGTTATGAGCCCGGCGAGCTACCAGACTGCTCCACCCCGCGTCGCTTGT
>Ga0137370_10000704_pt1 | contig 13089 bp, 9 predicted proteins | sample SagtaG_11_FD_104920 | JGI IMG/M metagenome (GOLD analysis project Ga0137370, IMG submission 104920) | Vadose zone soil microbial communities from Sagehorn Ranch, Mendocino, California, USA - Sage1_R_20_16 metaG | ecosystem: Environmental > Terrestrial > Soil > Vadose zone | place: USA... | reverse complement strand
ACGATCCGCACCCCGTGCAGAGATAATCGAAGATTTCACGGTCAGGCAGGACTAACAAAAGCCGCTCGCGCACGGGCATCGCAGCTTTGCATTTTTCGCAATAAAGACTCGAAGCGGTGAAATTCTCAAACTGCTGCTGGTTCATACGCGCCGTCGTTCACGCTCCTTAAGATATCGAGCAGAACTTTCACGGGCGGCTGAATCGCGTCAACTACACTTACCAGTTCTTTCGAGTAGTATGACAGTACCGGCTTGGATTCCTTCTCGTAGATATCAAGACGCCGCTTGATGACCTCTTCGTTTGCATCGTCGAGGCGATTCTCTTTCAGAGCGCGCTTCTTCAGCCGGTAAAACAACGTCTCGCGATCGGGGCACGCAAGATGGAACACTTTCTTCACGTAGATCATGTCATCCATAATCTTGGCCTGACCCACGTTTCGGGGAATGCCGTCCAATACGAGCGTGTCGATGTCCGGCTTGAACTTGTGTGCGTCTACGGCCGCATCGATCGCCTCTCGCCAGAGCTCCACTGTGATATCGTCCGGAACAAGCCGGCCTTTGCTCGAATATTCAAGGAAGGCTTTGCCGACCTTTGTGCGCGTATCGATGGAGCGGAATACGTCGCCGCAAGCGCAATGATAGTAACGCGGAATCGTGCCGAGTGTTTTGCCCTGCGTGCCTTTACCGCTGCCCGGCGCGCCAAAAAGGAGAAAGGTTTGGTATTTCATGCGAAATCTGCTTATACCGCGAAAGCAACTGGCCCGGCAAGCACCGTCATCCGAGCGAAATCAGCGAGCCGGTGAAGTTACCGCTCGCGGTTGCAACGGGACGTCCGACTCCGCTGCGACCAGCTCAAGAAGACGAAGAAATTACCGTGGGATCTACATTCACCCGCCGGCCGCCGCGATCGAAGCGCACGCTCCCGTTTATCAGAGCAAAAATTGTGTAATCGCGACCGAGCCCGACGTTTCTTCCGGGCAAAAATCTTGTGCCGCGCTGACGCACAATGATGTTGCCGGCCACAACTGTCTCGCTGCCGAATTTTTTGACACCCAGCCGTTTGCTGACGCTGTCGCGCCCGTTTTTGACGCTGCCTTGTCCTTTTTTGTGAGCCATTGAAAGTCGTTACTCCTCAGTCTTTTTTGCCGCGGACTTATTCCCTCCCAAATTAATGCTTTTGATCTTGATGCGCGTCAATTTGCGACGGTGGCCGACAGTGCGGTGATATCCTTTGCGCCGCTTGTATTTGAACGCGACGACTTTCTTGTCCTTACGTTGTTCGAGAACTTCAGCGGTTACCTTTGCTCCAGAGACGAGCGGATCGCCGTGAGTCACGTCTTTTCCGTTCGCAAACAACAGTACATCCCCAAACGTAGTAGTTTTGCCCGGTTCGACGTCGAGAAGATCGACATCGAGCGTGTCGCCTTCCGCAACGCGAAATTGCCTGCCACCAGTTCTGATGATTGCGTAAGCCATAGTTTCTCTGGGGAGAAAAAGCCGCCCACAATTCCACATCTGACCGCGCTTGGCAAACGGAAAGCCGGGAGGCGATCGGGCTCGACTCTACGCGGCAGCTTTACCTGGTGCACCGATTAGCTCCGAATACAGAGCTTCATAATGCTGCGCGGACACGTCCCACGAAAAATTGCGGGCCATCGCGCGTTTCATCAGCTTCGTCCAAAGCGTCCGGTCGCAGAAGATTTGACGGGCACGTTTCATCGCGTCCCAGAAAGCGTCGCTTGAATATTCGTAACACAGAAAACCATAACCGCTGTCCGTGCTCGGATCGTAATCTTCGATGATCTCCTGAATTCCACCGGTCACGCGCGCAACTGGCAATGCGCCATATTTCAAGTTATACATCGCCCCTAGACCTGCCGGTTCGAAGCGAGATGGAATCAGGCTGATGTCCGTGCCTGCCTGAATTAAGTGGGCCACTTTCTCGTCGTAATCTTTTTGGTAAGCAAACTTGGTTGGAAATTTTCTGGCTGTGACCGCAAGCGCAGTTTCAAAGGCAGGATCGCCCTCCCCGAGAATGATCAAGCGAATATCGTCCCAAAGTAAGCGATCAAGAAGAGGCACGAGAATTTCGAAACCTTTTTCCTGGATTACGCGCGTTACCATCCCGAAAACCGGCCCGCGCGGCTCGAGCGCGAGGTTCATTTGCTGCAGAAGCGCTTCACGACAAACTTGTTTGCCGCGCAGGCGTTTCGCATCGTAGCGTGCCGGAAGCAAACGATCGGACGCCGGATTCCAGCGCGTGTAATCTACCCCGTCCAAAATTGCGCTGAGCCGATGCGCATTTTCTCGCAACACTCCATCCAGACCGCATGCACCTGCGGGTGTCAGGATTTCGCGCCGGTAATGCTCGCTCACAGTGGTGGTTCGGTCAGCGTAAAGAATGCCGCCTTTGAGAAAATTTAGCCGTCCGAAAAACTCTACGCCGTGAAGCGTAAAGAACTCCTCCGGCAAATTTGTGAGCTGAAAATCGAGTCCCCAGAAGCTGCCCTGGTCAGCAACGTGATGGATCGTCAAAACCGTGCTGAATGGCAGTCCGTGCGCATGCACAAAAACGGGCACCAACGCCGGCGCCCAATCGTGCACGTGCAGAATTTCCACTTGCGGTGTCAATCGCCGCGCCAGCTCGATGATTGCTTTGCAGAAAAAAATGAATCGCGCGGCATTATCTTGGTACGGCTTACCGTGCTCGCCATAAATTTTAGGCCGATCAAAAAATTCATCGCAGCGGATGAAGAACAGCTGCACGCCCCTTGTGCTTCGGCCTTCAAGGTAGCGCGCGACGTGCGTCGTAGCCCCGACTTGCACGTCGACAGTTATACCGGTGTCCTTTTTCTTAAACGCGCGATTTTCTCGAATCTCGGGATAGAACGGCAACGCCACGCTGACCTCATGCCCACGATCACGAAGCGCGCTCGGCAAGGCGTCCATGACGTCTACCAGCGCGCCCGCCCGCTGCATCGGGGGCCCCTCCGCGCTGCTCATCAGAATCCTCATTCGACCTTCGTTGTTTGACGTTTTCTTAAGTCTGCTTGCCCGACAAATATCGTTTTTTCACCCACTCGAGCGCTTCATCAGCCGTGCGTAGGCTTCCCTCCAGTTGGCGCGTCTCGACTGCCTCGAGGATCTCGCGAAATTCCGGGCCAGGCTTAAAACCGAGCGCGATCAAATCGTCACCGCGCACCAGCGGCGGCGGAATGATCGGTTCGTTAGCGAATTCTTCGCGTTTGCGCAGCAGAAATTCGTAATTGTCCAGTATGCGATGACTGCTTTCGCAATCAACTCGATGAAGCTCCAGCTCCTCGTTGAACGTTGGCCGCGCCATAAAGCGCTTCAATTTCGCCACGCGCATATTCGGCGTGTCCTTGAAAACCATGTGCTGCCTGACCATTTCAACCGTGGCTTCGATTTCGGCGCCTGAGAATCGCAAGCGACGCATGATTGCCTCCGTCATTTGCGCCCCGATTCGGTCATGTTCGTTGAAACGGCTGCGGCCCGTTTTATCCACGGTCGCGGTCACCGGCTTCGCCACGTCATGAAACAACACCGCGAAAACCAGCGGAACAGAAACTGTTTCAGGAAGCAACGACAACATCAGCCGGGTGTGCACGAAAACGTCGCCTTCGGGGTGAAATTGTTCGGGCTGCAAAACGCCTTTCATCGCGTCGAGCTCCGGCAGAATTGCGCGCATTAACCCGCTGATATCGAGCAGATCCCATCCGCGCACGCGATTCGGTGACAAAAAAATCCGCACCAGCTCGTCGCGAATTCGTTCCGCGCTGATCTGATTGATTGAAGGCGCGCTGGCCAGAAGCGCGTCCCAGGTTTCCTTATGGATCTGGTAATCGAGCGCTGCGGCGAACCGCACGGCGCGCAGCATGCGCAAGCGATCTTCGGCAAATCTTTTCGCCGGATTGCCAATCGCGCGCACTAACTTCGCGGCGATGTCGAGCTGCCCGCCGACAAGATCAATGACCTCACCTGCGACCGGATCGTAAAACATGCCGTTAATGGTGAAATCGCGTCGCTTAGCGTCTGCTTCCGGCGAGGAAAAATGCACCGCGCTTGGATGCCTGCCGTCGACGTAAGCGTCATCGGAGCGAAACGTGGCCACCTCAAATTGAAAGCCGTCCTCCAGCACGATAATCACACCGAAATGCGCACCTACCGCGTACGTGCGCGGGAAAAGCGCCTGCACAGTTTCAGGGCGCGCGTCAGTGGCGATGTCGTAATCCTTAGGCGTCAAACCTCGCACCACGTCGCGCACGCAACCGCCTGCGAAGTACGCGATGTGCCCCTGTTCACGCAAGCGCGCTGCGACTTTACGCGCGGTGTTTTCCATGGACGAAGGGTTCATCGGACGAGAGGTAGGGGCGGTTCACCGGAACCGCCCACTCTACGCGCTATGACCATCACTGAGCGGGCGATTGAGGTCAATCGCCCCTACCTGCTGATTGTTCGACGCTGGCCTTCTCTTTCCGAAACGAATGAATGATAAACAGCACTACCGCAATTGAGATGCAGGAATCGGCGACATTAAACGCCGGCCAGGGATCGGCGTAGCGAACGTGCAGATTGAAAAGAAGAAAGTCGATCACGTGTCCGTAAAGCAGGCGATCTGTCAGATTTCCCAGAATGCCGGCGAGGAGAAGCGCCAGTGAGACATCCCGCCACAGGTCAGACCGCCAGGGTCGCACCAGCAGAACCGTCACAACGACCAATGCGATCATGGAAATTATGACGAAGAAAGTGTTGTTGCCTTTGAAAGATCCAAACGCGGCGCCGTCATTGGTGACGTTAACCAGATTGAAGAAGTCAGGCACGACACTGCGAGCATCGTACGGGCTGATGGAGCGCAGCACCCACTGCTTCGTCAGTTGGTCCAAAGCGTAGAGCGGAAGCGAAAGAAAGAGAATGAACTTCACGTTCGTCGTTTGTTATTCCAAGCGGAGCGGAACGGATCGATGAATCCCGCGGCACTATCGAGCGTAACTTCACAGGATGTCCGGACTTTGCTCGACATGACGAGTTAATGCGCGCTCACAACGCTCTCGCACCGATCGCACAAATCCGGGTGCGCTTTACTCGAGCCGACAGTCGGCCGATGTCGCCAGCAGCGGGCGCATTTTTTGTAAAGAGTTTTCGTCACCGAAGCGGTCGCTTCGTTAGCCTGGTGAATTGTCAAATCGCTCAAAATAAAAAATTCCTCCAGTTCTTCCTTGGAGATTTTCTCTGTGACAGCGGAATCCGAATTCAAAACCACGCGGGCTTCCAACGTGTTGCCGATCAGTTTTTCCTGGCGTGCGTGCTCCATCGCCTGCCCGATGACGCCGCGCAATCTCAAAAGGTCATCAACCTGCTCGATTGCCTTGCGACCACGGGCCTGCGCCTGAGGAAACTCCTGCAGATGGATCGATGTTGTAGCCGGGGTCGGTGACACCGGTTGACCGGCATCGGCGTTGCCGACTATAGCTGAATGACGCCACGCTTCCTCAGCGGTGAAAACAAGAACCGGCGCGAGCAACGTGCAGAGTGCCTCGAAAATTTCGTGCATCGCTGCTTGGGTCGCGCGGCGGCGCGGCGAATCCGGCGCGTCGCAATACATCCGGTCTTTGGTGATGTCGACGTAGAGGCTGCTTAAATCCACAGCGCAAAACTGATTGAGCGCGTGGTAAACCTTGTGGAATTCGAATTTTTCATATGCGGACCGGCAAGTGCCGATGACTTCTTCTAATCGCTCCAGAATCCAGCGATCGATTAAGCTGGGTTCCTGCGTTCCTGATTCGAAATCATGCAAATTTCCCAGTAAGATCCGGAGGGTGTTACGAATGCGGCGGTAGGTGTCCCCGAGGCGCGTAAAGATCTCTTCCGAAAACGGAACGTCCGTCGTGTAGTCAATGCTGCTCGCCCAAAGCCGCAGCAGGTCGGCTCCATATTTACCGACGAAATGATCGGCGGCTGTTGGTTTCTCATATGTGCCCGATTTGGAAATCTTCTTCCCATCCAGATCGACCACAAAACCGTGAGTCACACACATTTTGTATGGCGCACGATTATTCAGCGCGATGCTCGTCATCAACGATGATTGGAACCAGCCGCGGTGTTGGTCGGTCGCCTCGAGATACATGTCGGCGGGATCGCGCAACTCCGGATGCAGCCCGCACACCGCCTTATGCGAAACGCCGCTGTCGATCCAGACGTCGATCGTATCGGTGCCTTTGGTCGTATCCGACGGCAAGCCAACTTCTCTTGCAAGAGCGACATCATCCAATTCGAACCAGACATTTGAGCCGCGCTTCGCCACGAGATCGGCCAACTTGCGAATGATCTTTGGATCGAGAATTGCTTTGTCGTCTGCGGAATGGAAAACCGGCAACGGCACGCCCCAGCTGCGCTGTCGCGAGATCACCCAGTCGGGTCGTGATTGAACGGTTCCCGCGATGCGGTTCTCGCCCCATGCCGGGATCCATTTCACTTCATTGTGAACCGCTTCGAGCGCCCTGCCACGCAGCGCATCGATGCGGATGAAAAATTGATCGACATTGCGAAAGATGATCGGCGTTTTCGACCGCCAACAATATGGATATGAATGATGAAACTTTTCTTCGCCCAGAAGCATCCCGCGTTCGCGAAGCAATTGGACAATGTCAGGGTTCGCGTCGAAAACGTACTTGCCGGTCAGGTTCGGCAAACTCGCTTCATCCGTGAACCGCCCATGATCATCGACCGGCGATAAAATCGGAAGGTTGCGTTCCATTCCCAAAACGTAATCGTCCGCTCCATGACCGGGTGCGATGTGCACGGCGCCGGTGCCGGAGTCCATCGTGACAAAACCGGCCGTGAACACCGGGATTTCGCGATCCAGAAATGGATGCCGCGCCTTGACTCCTTCGAGATTGGTCCCGGCAAATGAGGCGAGCGGTTTTCCGGCTGGCTCAAATCCTGTGGCTGCAGAAAAGCGAGGAACAAGCTTCTCTGCCAAAATCAAAGTAGTGCGACCGTCCCGGTTGCGAGGATCAGGCAAGCCGGAGGCATGCGCTACTCCGAATTCCTGGACAACGTAATTCGCCTTGGGATCGACAGCGATGGCGAGATTGGCCGGCAATGTCCAGGGAGTTGTGGTCCAGATGGCAATGCTTGTACCCTCCGGCGCGCCCGGCGGTCGCGCGCTACCAATGATCGGAAATTTGACGTAAACGGCGGTGTCATCTCGCTCCTGATATTCCACTTCCGCCTCGGCGAGGGCGGTCTGCGCGCCGGTGCTCCAGAACACCGGCTTCTGGGCCTCGTACACCAAGCCTTCCTCCACGAAAACCGCAAAGGCACGCAAGATTTCCGCTTCGTATTTGGGATCCATCGTCAGATACGGATGTTCCCAGTCGCCGAACACGCCGAGCCGCTTGAATTGTTCTCGCTGGATATCGATGAATTTTCGCGCAAACGCTTCGCACCTTTTGCGGACCTCCAGTGGAGAAAGCTCGCGCGATTCCTTGACCACTTTGTATTCGATTGGAAGACCATGACAATCCCAGCCAGGGACGTACGGCGCGCGTTTACCGAGCATGGTCTGGGATCTCACAACAAAATCCTTGAGGATTTTGTTGAGAGCCGTGCCCATGTGAACGTCGCCGTTAGCAAAAGGCGGGCCGTCATGCAAAACAAACAGTTCGCGGTCCTCTCGCGATTTCTGAATCTCCTGGTAAAGCTTCGTCTCTTCCCAACCCCTGAGCATTTCCGGCTCGCGCGCGGCAAGGTTTGCCTTCATCGGAAAATCCGTGCGCGGCAGGTTCAATGTGTCTTTGTAATTCTGGGTCATGCCAAGCGGGGCGACGCTAACATCCGACAACCCGCGAAGCAATGCGGTGACAGGTATGATCTCGACACCGCGAGAAGCGCGATCACCTCAAACTGAAAACGCGTCGGCGACTAATCGGGCTTGCTCGCGTTTGTGTCGGGCGAGTGAACCGACCGCGGGACTGGCGCTGGCTTCACGGCCGGCGTAAGCGATCTCCGTGCAGAAAAGCGTTCGCAATCGCGGCTCGATGAAAGTCCAGGCACCCATGTTTTCCGATTCTTCCTGACACCAAACGAACTTCGCGCTCTTTGAAAATGGCTTGAGCATTTCGCGCAGCTTTTTTTCCGCCAGTGGATAAAGCTGCTCGATCCGGATGATCGCCGCGTCCGCAATCCTGCGATCGTTTCGGTACTTCAGCAGATCGTAATACACTTTGCCGCAGCAAAAGATGATTCGTTTCACATCCTCCACTGGACCGACGTCGAGCGATCCGAGGATTTCTTCGAACCGCCCATGGATGAATTCTTCAGCTGGCGACGATGCATAGTTCGCGCGCAACAGACTCTTTGGCGTAGCGATGATGAGCGGCTTGATGAAATCGCGTTTCATCTGGCGGCGCAGCACGTGGAAATACTGTGCAGCGGTCGTTAAATTGCAGACTTGAATGTTGTCCTCGGCACATTCTTGAAGAAAGCGCTCGATGCGAGCACTTGAGTGTTCTGGGCCCTGGCCTTCATACCCATGAGGAAGTAACAGCACAATTCCACTGGGCCGTTGCCACTTCGACTCCGCTGATACGATGAATTGATCGATAATGGTCTGGGCACCATTCGCAAAATCGCCGAATTGCGCTTCCCACAGGCAAAGCATTTTTGGATACTCAAGCGAGTAACCGTAATCGAACCCGAGTACGGCGGCCTCGGAAAGCGGGCTGTTGTAGATGCAGATGCGCGCTTGCTTTTCAGCGAGGTGCATCAACGGCACGTACGGTTTGCCCGTCTTAGCGTCGTAAAGCACTGAGTGCCGTGTGCTGAACGTGCCGCGCGAACTGTCCTGACCCGATAACCGAATCGGAATTCCCTCAAGAAGCAGCGACCCAAACGCGAGCGCTTCGGCGAAATGCCATTCGTACGGGCCGCCGTGCTCGAAGACTTTGCGCTGATGATCGAGCACGATGCGTTGAATCTTCGGCTGGACCTCGAAACCCTCCGGAACATGCGTCAGACCCTCGACGATCGTTTTCAGCGTTTTCTCACTGATCGCAGTCGGCTCGGACTCGCTCGTGTATTCAGGTTGAAAGATGGCCGTTGATTCTCTGAATTTAGCTTTCTGGTTCGCTCTGCGTTTTTCGATCGCGTTCACTTCATCGCGCGTCATTTCCAGTCGCAGGTCGAACTCGGTCTCCAGCGAAGCCGCGTCGTCTTCGCTCAGCGTTCCGGCATCGAGCAACTCGCGTTTATAAAGCTGGGTGACAGACGGACGTTTTTCGATCTTTGCGTAGAGATCCGGCTGTGTGAACGACGGTTCGTCGCCTTCGTTGTGGCCATAGCGGCGATAGCAATACAAGTCGATGACTACATCGCGTCCGAATCGCTGGCGGAAATCGAAAGCCAAATCGCTGACAAACTTCACTGCGAGCGGGTCATCGCCGTTCACATGAAAAATCGGTGCCTCAATCATTTTCGCGATATCCGTGGCATAACGAGATGATCGCGCGTCTTTCGGAAGGGTAGTGAAACCGATTTGATTGTTCACTACGACATGAATAGTGCCGCCGGTGCTGTAACCGTGTAACTGCGACAAAGTCAGCGTCTCCGCCACGATGCCCTGGGCGATAAAGGCCGCATCGCCGTGTACGAGCAGCGGCAAAACTTTTTTACGGTGCTCGATATCGGCGCGAATTCGTTGCCGCGCGCGCGCTTTCCCTTCGACGACTGGATCGACAGCTTCCAGATGGCTAGGGTTCGACGAGAGTCGGATCTCAACCTCGCCGCCCGAAGCGAGCCTGCGCACGGCCTGATAACCGAGATGATATTTCACGTCGCCATCGCCAGCCACCAAATCGGGAATGTAATTCTCACTAAATTCGGTGAAGATGACTTTAAGCGATTTGCGCAGAAAATTCGCAAGCACATTGAGGCGCCCGCGATGCGCCATGCCCATGCAAATCTCCTCAACGCCGCCATCCGGACATTTGTGCAGGATTGTTTCCAGAGCGACCATCAGCGTTTCCGCTCCCTGTAACGAAAAGCGTTTCTGTCCCACGTAGCGGGTATGCAAAAAAATCTCGAACGATTCGGATTCGAGCAACGCCCGCAACAGTGCGACTTGGACCGCACGAGGCGTTGAATGTTTGTGCGGACGTGTTTCCAGTCGCCGGCGGATCCATTCGCGGACGTGTGGATCTTGAATATGCATGAACTCGGATCCGATCGAGTCGGCATAAATTCTGTCCAGCCCGGCGACCATTTCGCGCAACGTCATCGGCCGATTGTCGAGGAAGAACTTTGATGAAACGCAAAGATCGAAGTCCGAGTCGGTAAACCCAAACTCGCTTAGACGCAGCAATGGATTTGCCGGCCGCGTCTCTGCCAGGGGATCTATGCGCGCGATCGTGTGACCCAGCGTGCAATAAGCGTAAACCAGGCCGTCGACACGCGTCTGCAATGCTGCTTCGCGAGCTTCGACCTCGTTTTCCGTAGTCCCATTACGCTCCGGAAGATTCCCCAGTTCGAACCCTTCAAAGAACGCAGACCAACCCGAATCGACCGAATCAGGGTTCTGCTGCCAAAGGCGATACTTGTCTTCGATCAGGTGAAGATTTGCGCGAGCGTCAATTGATGTGCGCATAATGAATTAATCTCGGATGATTGCGCGTAGCGGCAAGTTGACAGTCCAAAGGCCGCTTCGTTACTTGCTGCGCGTATGCGTCTGAAAAATCGTGCTGTCTGCGTGGTCGCGGCTTTGTTCACAGTCGCGGCTTCACCGTCGTGTTTCGGACAGGCCGATCCGGCTTCGGAACCAGCTGTTTTGGCTGTGGCCAAGGTTTTGCCTGCGGTAGTGAATATCAATACCGAGCGCGTGGTTCGACGCACCGTGCGCGACCCGTTCGACGATTTTTACTCGCAATTCTTTGGATACAATCGGTTTCGACCGCGCGAAGTACGTCAGACTCTTCAAAGTCTCGGGTCGGGATTCGTCATCGATCCAACTGGTTACATCGTGACGAACCAGCACGTCGTGGAGCGCGCTGCGGATTTAAAAATTCACGTAACGACTAACGACGGGAAAACCTACCGCGCTCGTTATATTGCCGGCGATGACAAGAACGATCTTGCGTTTATCAAGATCGACGCGCAACCCGATTTCCCTTTTATCAATCTCGACAATATCTCTCCGAACTTGCTGGGCCAAACCGTGATGGTCGTCGGTAATGCGGCGGGCTACGGCAGCTCTATCAGCCGCGGTGTACTGAGTGCAGTCAAACGCGATATCACCGTGGATGAGACCGAGTACAAGGGTTTAGTGCAGACCGACGCGGCAATCAATCCTGGCAATAGCGGCGGCCCTGTAATCGATCTCTCCGGTCGATTAGTCGGTATCGCCTCCGCAAAGATGGCATTTACGCCACAAGGCGTTCCCACTCAGGGATTGGGGTTCGCCATTCCGGCCGATGTCGTGCGCGACAGCGTCAATCGCTTTAAGCAAGTGGCGATGAAGCAGGGCAAAGTTAAAGGCTCGCCTGCGCCTGCCGAACCCGGCAGTGCTCGCGCCGAGAAACTATTCGGAATGCAGCTGCAAAACTTGAGTTCGGAATTGAGCGATGCGCTCGGTTATCTCCGAGGCCGTGGAGTTTTAATTACGGCTGTAGAACCGGACAGCCCGGCAGATAGCGCCGGAATTAAGCGCGGAATGGTCCTGTACCGCGTTAATAAATCGACCGTCTCTTCTGTGAGAGAGGCCGACGAGGCGCTAGGAGCGGCCGATAGCGGAGCAAACGTGGAGTTTACCATCGGCATAATCCGCGCGCGTGGAGAGAATCATGAGCTCGCCACGCTAACTCTCAAAGCGCGGTAAAAAAATTGGCAACGCAATCGCGGTTCGGTTGTCTCATCGAAGTGTCGCAAAATGATCAAAGTTGAAAATTTGACGAAAAGGTACGCTGGTCAGACCGCTATTCAGGATTTGAATTTCGAGGTTAGCCGGGGCGAGATCATGGGATTTCTCGGGCCGAATGGCGCCGGCAAAACCACGACCATGCGCATCCTGGCAGGCTTCATGCCGCCGACTTCCGGCCGCGCGAGCATCGCCGGCTTTGACGTTTTCGAACAGTCGCTTCAGGCGCGGTCGCACGTTGGCTACATGCCCGAAAACGTTCCGCTCTATAGCGACATGCGTGTGACGGAGTACCTCAACTATCGCGCGGCGCTCAAGAGTGTGTCGCACCGTCGCATTGCAGAACGGGTTGGCGACGTGAAGGAACTTTGCGGTCTGAAGGAGGTTGAACGAAAAGTCATCGGCACGCTATCCAAAGGCTATCGCCAACGCGTCGGTCTGGCGGATGCGTTGTTAGCGGAACGCGACCTTCTCATTCTTGACGAACCGACGATTGGTCTCGACCCAAATCAAATCCGGCAGGTGCGGGAGTTGATTAAGAACCTCGGCAAGCAGCACACGATTTTGCTGTCCACCCACATCTTGCCCGAGGTGGAAATGACGTGCAGCCGGGTAATAATCGTTCACAAAGGTCGAATCGAAGCGTGCGATACACCGGAGAACTTGTTGGGGAAAATCAGACAAGCCGGCGGCGTAGAGCTTGAAGCGAAGGTCGGAAACGACAACGGCGAGGAGCAATTGAAAAAGATTTCGGGCGTTCGAGACGTGGTGACGAACGGTGAGGACGATTGGAAGAGATTCTCGTTAAGAGTCGAATCAGGTGCAGACGTGCGCGAAGAGGTTTTCCGGCTCGCCATTGAACGCCACTGGGCCGTGCGCGAACTTACTCAGCGCCGCGGAACGCTCGAAGATGTCTTCGTCGAGCTGACCCATCCGGATCTGGTTTGAGATCAATCACAATACGGAGAGCGACCGATGCGTAAGTTTTATACCCTGCTCACCCGCGAAGTGCGCAGCTATTTTTACTCCCCGATCGCGTACGTCGTGATGATCTTTTTTCTGATCATCAGCGAGATCGATTTTTATTTCCAGGTCTCGTTCATGAACCAGCGCCAGGTGCAATACACAATTCAGGAAGCGTTTTTCAACTCAGTGTTTTT
>Ga0137370_10000703_pt1 | contig 13092 bp, 11 predicted proteins | sample SagtaG_11_FD_104920 | JGI IMG/M metagenome (GOLD analysis project Ga0137370, IMG submission 104920) | Vadose zone soil microbial communities from Sagehorn Ranch, Mendocino, California, USA - Sage1_R_20_16 metaG | ecosystem: Environmental > Terrestrial > Soil > Vadose zone | place: USA... | reverse complement strand
GAACTGGTGCTCGCCTTCGACTTCCGCGATTTCGATGATCGAGATGTCGAACGTGCCGCCCCCGAGGTCATAGACTGCGATCTTGCGGTCGCCTTCCTTCTTGTCCAGTCCGAACGCGAGTGCGGCTGCGGTGGGTTCATTGATGATGCGCTTGACCTCCAGTCCCGCGATGCGGCCGGCGTCCTTGGTCGCCTGGCGCTGGGAATCGTTGAAGTAGGCCGGAACCGTTATCACCGCCTCTGTGACGTCCTCGCCGAGATAGTCCTCGGCGGTTTTCTTCATCTTGCGCAGCACTTGCGCCGACACTTCGGGCGGCGCGATCTTCTTGCCGCGGACCTCGACCCAGGCGTCGCCGTTGTCTGCCTTGACGATCTTGTACGGCATCAGGGCGATATCCTTCTGCACCTCCTTCTCCTCGAACTTGCGGCCGATGAGGCGCTTGATCGCATAGAGGGTGTTCTTGGGATTGGTCACCGCCTGCCGCTTGGCCGGCGCGCCGACGAGGATTTCCCCGTCCTCCATGTAGGCGACGATGGAGGGTGTGGTACGGGCGCCTTCCGAGTTCTCGATCACCTTGGGTTTTCCGCCCTCCATGATCGCGACGCAGGAGTTGGTGGTCCCGAGGTCGATTCCAATGATCTTTCCCATGGCCTTTCCTTTTGAATTTTCTGGCAAATAACCTTGGTGTCGATATGGGGATTAATTCCTCAACTTCAAGCTTGATCGTCTTTGGATTTGGCCACGGTGACCAATGCGGGCCGGATCACCCGATCGTGCAGGCTGTAGCCCTTTTGCAATACGTTGATGACCGTGTTCGGTTCTTTCTCCGAGGGGAGCATGCTGATCGCCTGGTGCTGGTGGGGATCGAACTTCTCCCCGATGGGATTGATCTCCTTGAGGTTGGCCTTCGCGAACACGGCATTCAGCTGCTTCAATGTCAGGTCGACTCCGCTCCTCAGCGTTTCAAGAGCAGCGGAGTCGGCCGCCAGCGTTGCTTCCAGACTGTCCTTTACGGGAAGCAGCTCCGTGGCGATGGCCTCGATCGCGTATTTGTAGGCGTTCGCAAGTTCGATCGCAGTGCGCTTGCGGATATTTTCCGCCTCCGCCTTGGCTCGGAGCCAGGCTTCGTGGTGCTCCTGGGCTTTCAATTCCGCGCGTCGCAGGAGCTCCTCGGTATCCGGCACGGGCGCCGCGGAATCGGCTGAAGGGTCGCCCGAAGAAACCTGCGGGCTCGGCTGTTCCTGATCAGGCATAAGTTCTCCGCAAGATGTGCCTCGACGTAGCAAGGGACGCACGCGCGCCCCTTTTGTCAACGACTCTAGCTGGGGCTCTCCGATGGGATTTCAAGGGCTGTCGGCTGCAGCGGGCTCGGACGGCATCAGACGTCGGCGCCTCGAGCGAGCGCCCGGGTTTGGCTGTCCTCGGGCTGGGTCTTTTCAAGCTGCGGATTCCGGGATTCGAGCATCCAACCGGCGAGATGCCGCCGCGCGAGGTCAGCCAGGGCACGAATCCAGTCGTCCCGCTCGTTGAGGCAGGGCAACAGGTGGAATTCCCTGCCTCCCGCATCGAGGAAGATTTTTCGGCCCTCGACGCCGATTTCTTCGAGCGTTTCCAGGCAATCCGCCACGAAACCGGGACAGATCACATCCACGCGGCGCACGCTTTGCCGGCCGAAGTCGGCCAGGGTGGACGCGGTATAGGGCGTTAACCATTCCGCCCGCCCAAAGCGGGACTGGAAGGCGATTTGCCAGTGGCTCTCGGCAAGCTCGAGTTTTTCGGCAAGGAGGCGCGCGGTCTTGTGGCACTCGCAATGGTAGGGATCGCCGCGAGAGAGCGTAAAACGCGGCAGGCCGTGGAAGCTCATGACCAGCTTGTCGGGTCGGCCCGACCGCCGCCAGTGCTCCTGCACCAAGTTCGCGAGCGCGCCGATATAGGAAGGGTGATCGTGAAAATGCTTCACCAGTCGGATTTCGGGCACGTTGCGTGTCCTCCTCAGGAACGCCGCGACCTGATCCAGCGCGCTCGCGCTCGTGCTCGCGGCATATTGGGGGTACATAGGAAGCACGAGGACGCGTTCGCACCCCTCAGACTTCAGGCGAGCGAGAGTGCCGCCGATCGAGGGCTCGCCGTAACGCATGGCAAAATCGACCGTGAGCGGCATTGGGAACTGCGACTCGAAGTGACCCCGAAGCAATCGCGCCTGCCTCTCGGTGTGCACCCTCAGGGGGGAGCCTTCCGAGGACCAGATGCTGGCGTACTTCCGGGCCGATTTCTTCGGTCTCGTGTTGAGTACGAAGCCGTGCAGAATCGGCAACCAAAGCACGCGAGGAATCTCGATGACGCGCGGGTCGGACAGAAACTGCCCCAGATAGCGGCGCACCGCCTGCCGCGTCGGCGCGTCTGGTGTGCCGAGGTTGATGAGCAGGATCGCAGTCTTTGCAACCGCGCCGTGCCGATGCTCCGGCTCAGGTAGATAGCGCATGCGTCGAGGGTCGAGTCGAATGTCGAGCGCGAGAGCCGCAGAGCTCCCCAAAACGCCTGGTTCGCCCCTCAATTCCTCAAGTCAATGTTGTGACAGCGCACTCGAGAGCAGCTTCGCGGTGATGTCGACGATCGGGATCACGCGCTCATAAGCCATGCGCGTCGGCCCGATCACCCCGACCGTACCGATGATTTGCCCATCGACTTCGTACGGCGCCGTGACCACGCTGCATTCGTCGAGCGGCGCGATGCCGGACTCGTCGCCGATGAACAACTGTACCCCCTGCGCGCGGGTGCTCAGCTCGAGGATCTGCACGAGCAGCGTTTTCTTCTCGAAGAGCTCGAACAATTCCCGTAGTCGCGACATGTTCGACGCGAGATCGTGCGAGTCGAGCAGATTCCGCTCGCCGGATATGACATAGTTCTCCGTCGACTCGGACAATGCCTCGCTGCCCGCCTCGAGGGCCGCGGTCATAAGCAGGGTCATGTCCTCCCGAAGCTGCTTGAGCTCCTCGCGCAGGCGGCGACGGATGTCGTCGAACGTGAGGCCGGCGTAGTTCTGGTTGAGGAAATTTGCCGCCATGGTCAGCTCTGAAGGCGTGTAGGTCTTCTCCGTGAACAGTATTCTGTTTTGCACATCGCCGTCGGGCGTGACGATGATCAGCAGGACGCGCTTGTCCGAAAGCGCCAGAAACTCCATGTGACGGAAGGCCGGCGTCTTGCGTTTGCTGGCAACAACGACGCCCGCGAAATGGGTGAGCTCGGAGAGAAGCTGCGAGGCCGCGCTGATCAGGCGCTGGGGGTGGTCGGGATGAAGATTGTCTTCGAGCTGGCTGATCTCGACACGGTCGAGCTGCTTTACCGTAAGCAGGGTATCGACGAAGAAGCGATAGCCACGGGGGGTGGGAATCCGTCCCGCGGAGGTATGGGGACTGGCCACAAAGCCGAGTTCCTCCAGGTCGGCCATCACGTTTCGGATCGTGGCCGGGCTCAGATCCAGTCCGGAGGAGCGCGACAGCGAGCGCGAGCCGACCGGCTCGCCCTCGGCGATATAGCGCTCTACCAAGGTCTTGAGCAGAATTTGCGCGCGACGGTCCAGCATAGCTCGCGATTCTACAGAATCGGCTTGATTTGCGGGTTTGTTCACGCCTTCGCAGCCCACGTTTTGTCACCACCACATGTTCATGATTTAATGGCGGTATGTCCGCTTTCAAGACGATAGCGCTGATCGGCCGCCACAACTCCCCCGATGTCGCGAGCGCGCTCGTCACGATGGGAGACTACCTGCGCAAGCGGGGACGCGAGGTCCTGGTGGAGAAGGAAACCGTGGCTTCCAACCGCGTTGGCGGTTTTCCTGTCGCCGATTACGACGAAATCGGCGCTCGAGCTGATCTGGTCGTGGTGCAGGGAGGCGACGGGAGCATGCTCAACGCCGCACGAAATCTGGCGGGTCACCACGTACCCCTAGTCGGCGTCAACCAGGGCCGCCTCGGATTCATGACCGACATCGCTTCGCCCAACATGCTCGACGCGATGGCCGAGATTCTCGCCGGCCGCCACACGATCGAAGAGCGCACCATGCTTGCGGCCGAAGTGCATCGCGAGGGCGTGGTCACGCTCGCCACGCTCGCGCTCAACGATGCGGTCGTGAACAAAGGATCTGTCGGTCGGCTGATCGAATTCGTGGTGAACATCGACGGCGAATTCGTCTACGACTTGCGCGCCGACGGCCTGATCGTGGCGACGCCCACGGGGTCGACCGCTTACGCGCTTTCATCGGACGGGCCGATACTGCAACCGAGCGTGCCCGGGTTCGCGTTGGTGCCGATCTGCCCGCACACTCTGTCCAACCGGCCCATCATGGTCAGCGACCGCACGGTGATCGAAATCTCCCTGAAACGCTCGATCGATGCCCGGCTCCACTTCGACGGGCAGCTGCAATGCGACCTTCAGGAGGGTGACCGCGTACTTATCCGGCGCGCGGAGCATACCGTGACGTTCGTTCATCCTCCCGGTTACAGCTACTTCGCGATGTTGCGCCAGAAGCTGCACTGGAGCGAAGTGCTGTAGCCGCGAATGCTTTCGCACCTTTCCATTCGGGATTTCGCAATCGTCGATCGCCTGGAGCTCGAGTTTCGGCCGGGTTTCACCGCCCTTACAGGCGAGACAGGTGCTGGAAAATCCATTTTGATCGACGCCCTGTCGTTGGCGCTGGGCGAACGCTCGGGAAGCGAGCAAGTGCGCTCGGGCGCCGAACGTGCGGATGTGACTGCCGAATTCGCCATCGATTCGTCGTCCGGGATCGGAGATTGGCTGCGTGAGCAGGCGCTCGAAGGCGATCCGAACCGGTTGCTGCTGCGCCGCGTAGTGGACGCAAGCGGACGCTCGCGCGCATTCATCAACGGCCACGCCGCGACAATCAACCAATTGCGTGAGGCGGGAGAGCGGCTCGTCGACATCCACGGCCAGCATGCTCACCAATCGCTTCTCAGACCTGCGGCCCAGCGTGTAGTGCTCGACGCGCACGCTGGGCTTGCTTCGCTTGCACAGGAGGCGGGCGAGGCCCACCGCGAATGGCAAAGACTTTGCCGTGCGAGACTCGACCACGAGAACAATACGGCGGCGCGCGAAGCGGAACGTGAGCAACTCGGCTGGCAGGTCGAGGAGCTGTCGCGACTCGCGCTCGAGCCCGGCGAATGGGAGACGATCCAGTCGGAGCACGGCCGGCTTGCGCACGCAGCGACGCTGATGGAGGGCGTGCGGAACGCGATCAACTCGCTTTCCGAGTCGGAGAACGCCGCGCTCGGTGCGCTGTCGGGAGTCCTTTCACGGCTGCGCCCGCTCACCGAATACGACGGATTGCTGCGCGAAACCATCACCATGCTCGAATCGGGCGAAGCGCAGCTGCGCGAAGCCGCCTATGCGTTGCGGCATTACGCCGATCGCATCGAGCTCGACCCGATACGTCTCAACGAAGTCGAGCAGCGTCTCGAAGCGGTGCATCACGCGGCGCGCAAATTTCGCACGCGGCCGGAAGCGCTGCCCGAGCTTCTGGCTTCGTTTCGGGTGCGACTGAAAGATCTGGAAACTACGGCGGATCTCGAGGCCCTCGCCAAGCAGGAGCAGGCAGCTCGCTCACGCTACGATGGGCTTGCGGCACGGCTTTCGACCGAGCGCAAGAAAGCCGCGACGAAACTCGGCCGCGAGGTGAACGCTGCAATGAAGGAACTCGCAATGTCCGGAGGGAGGTTCGAGGTGGACCTGCGCTCGCTTTTGCCCGACGGCAGCGTCGCGGGAAACGAACAGGTCGAGTTTCTGGTGACGACCAACCCGGGTGCCGAGCTGCGCCCCCTCGCCAAGGTAGCCTCCGGCGGGGAACTGTCCCGCATCAGTCTCGCGATTCAGGTGATCACGAGCCGGGCGGCCGCGGTGCCTACGTTGATCTTCGACGAGGTCGACGCGGGGATCGGCGGAGCAGTGGCCGAAGTCGTGGGCAGGAAATTGAGAACCTTGGGTGAAGAGCGTCAAGTTTTGTGCGTCACCCATCTTCCTCAAGTGGCCGCACAAGCCCGCGAGCAGTGGTCCGTCGCCAAGGGCGCCGAAAGCGGCAGCGCGCGCAGTCGGGTTGCCGTACTCGACCAGAAATCACGCATAGAGGAGATCGCGCGCATGCTGGGTGGGGTCGCGATCACCGCGACGACGCGCAAGCACGCGGCGGAGATGCTCGGCTTGCGGTAGTATTTGCGGCTCAGTTGATGTCTATCAGACCGGGAGAAGGGTGCATGAATGCGGTAAATCGTCAAGCGGGCGTAAGTCAAATCATTCTGCTCGTCGTGATTGCGGTCGCTCTCGCTGCAGCGTATGTTGCGATCGATCTCTACACCGGAGGCGAGAAAGACATGCTGACCGTAGAGACCCGTGGCGTTCACATGATCTCGGCGCTTTCGGCGTACAGGCGCGAGAACGGGGCCTATCCAGAAGCTCTCGACAAGCTCGTTCCCAAGTACGTTCTCGCGGTGGGCAAGTGCCCGGGCGGCGAGCCGATGGGCTACCTTGCTTCGAGCGGTGAGTACGCGCTTTCCTGTCCAAACGTGGTCTTCAAATCTATGCCGTACAACTACGATTCACGATCGAAGCGTTGGCGCGGTTGATTCTTGCCCGTATATTGCTTCATGGGTTTGTGCGGGTGGGGCCATTCGGCTAGAATCCGGCACTTCTAGAGGCGCGTAGCTCAGTTGGCTAGAGCGCATCCTTGACATGGATGAGGTCGTTGGTTCGATTCCAATCGCGCCTACCAACTGTTAAGCCGGACGCGATGCGCCGACTTAACTCCGCGCGTTGGAACGCAAGTCAGACTGCGTTCAACGCGCGGTTTTGTTTCTAGAGTGTGCTGATGCCGAACATTCGTCTTCCCGACGGCTCCGTGAAGAGCTTTCCCGGTTCCGTTACCGTGGCGGAAGCGGCTCAGGCGATCGGGCCGGGGCTGGCGCGTGCCGCCCTCGCAGGGAGGGTGAACGGAAAACTGGTCGACACCTCGTACCGTCTCGAGAGCGATAGCGAGCTCGCCATCGTCACCGAGCGCGACAAGGAAGGGGTCGAGATCCTTCGCCACTCCACCGCGCACCTGCTCGCCTACGCCGTCAAGGAGCTTTTCCCGGACGCGCAGGTGACCATCGGGCCGGTGATCGAGAACGGCTTCTACTACGATTTTTCGTTCAAGCGGCCGTTCACGCCCGAGGATCTCGTCGCCATCGAAGCACGCATGGCAGACCTGGCGAAAAGGGACTTCCCGGTGACGCGCGAGGTCTGGCCGCGCGACAAGGCGGTCCAGTACTTCAAATCCATCGGGGAGCACTACAAGGCTGAAATCATCGCTGCGATTCCCGCGGAGGAGGAGGTATCGCTCTATCGGGAGGGCGACTTCATCGATCTGTGTCGCGGCCCGCACGTGCCGTCCACGGGGAAGCTGAGGGTATTCAAGCTGATGAGGGTGGCCGGTGCCTACTGGCGCGGCGACTCGAACAACGAGATGCTGCAACGAATCTACGGAACAGCCTGGGCGAAAAAGGAGGAACAGGAAGCCTATCTGAAGATGCTCGATGAAGCCGAGAAACGCGACCACCGCCGCCTCGGGATTCAGCTGGACCTCTTTCACGTGCAGGAAGAAGCCCCGGGCATGGTGTTTTGGCACCCGAACGGATGGGCGATCTGGCAGGAGATCGAGCAATACCTGCGGCGCGTCTATGAGGATAACGGCTATCTCGAAGTACGCTGTCCGCAGATACTCGACCTCAGCCTGTGGGAGAAATCGGGCCACTGGCAGAACTACCGGGAAAACATGTTCACCACCCAGTCGGAGAAGCGCGACTACGCGATCAAGCCGATGAACTGTCCGGGACACATACTGATTTTCAACAAGGCCTTGAGGAGCTATCGCGATCTGCCTTTGCGCTACGGCGAATTCGGCGTATGTACGCGCAACGAGCCCTCGGGTGCTCTGCACGGCATCATGCGCATCCGCGCTTTCACACAGGACGACGGCCACATCTTCTGCACCGAGGAACAGATCCAACCGGAGGTTACGGCGTTTACCACGCTGCTGCAAAAAGTCTACTCAGACTTCGGCTTCACCGAGGTCGTCTACAAGCTCGCGACGCGCCCCCCGAAAAGGGTCGGCGCCGACAAGCTTTGGGACAAGGCCGAACGCGCGCTTCAGGGATCCCTGGATTCGAGCGGCCTCGGTTATGACGTGCTCCCGGGGGAGGGTGCATTCTACGGCCCCAAGATCGAATACCATCTGAAAGACAGCATTGGCCGCTCCTGGCAGTGCGGCACCATGCAGGTCGATTTTTCCATGCCCGGTTTGCTCGGCGCAGAGTACGTCGCCGAAGATAATTCGCGCAAGGTACCGGTCATGCTGCATCGGGCGATCGTCGGCTCGATGGAGCGCTTCATCGGCATTCTCATCGAGCACTATGCCGGCGCGATGCCGCTATGGCTTGCGCCGGTGCAGATTGCGGTGCTTAATATCTCCGAAGGCCAAGCCGAATACGCAGCACGGGTTGCAACAGGTCTGAAGCACGCCGGCTGGCGCTGCGAGGCCGACTTGAGGAATGAAAAAATAACCTATAAAATTCGGGAACATAGCTTGCAGAAGCTGCCTTACCAGCTGATTGTCGGCGAAAAGGAAAAGGCGGCTGAAAAGGTGGCCGTGCGGACCCGCAGCGGTGAAGATCTCGGGCAGATGGGCTTGCCCGAGTTCATCGCCCGCCTCAGAAGCGAGGCACATGCGGGGGGTACGGCTTAATTTTTACTCTTTGGAGACTCGCACATCGCCACGGACAGAACGCAGCGTATCAACATCGAGATCAACGCGCCCGAGGTGCGCTTGATCGGAGCGAACGGCGAGCAGGTAGGCATCGTCCCGATCGCGCAAGCATTGAAGATGGCCGAGGAAGCCGAGGTGGATCTGGTGGAAATCGCACCGCTTGCGAAGCCTCCGGTCTGCAAGCTGATGGACTACGGCAAGTTCAAGTACCGCGAGGCGAAAAAGGCCCACGAGGCGAAGCTCAAGCAGAAGCAGATCCATGTCAAGGAAGTGAAATTCCGCCCCGGGACCGACGAGGGCGATTACAAGATCAAGCTGCGTAACCTGATCAAGTTTCTCGAGGAAGGCGACAAGGCGAAAGTCACCCTACGCTACCGCGGCCGCGAGATGGCCCACCAGGAATTCGGTGTGCGGCTGATCGAGCGGGTCAAGCAGGACCTTGATCCGTACGCGGTGGTAGAGCAGTTTCCCAAGATGGAAGGGCGTCAGCTGATCATGGTGCTGGCGCCGAAGAAGGGCAAGAAGGAAGTGAAAAAAACGGTCAAGAAGGAAGCAAAGAAGGAACCGAAGCCGGTCGCCTCTCCGTCGTAAAAGCGAGGCACATCGGTTCAGAAGAAGTGGTGCCGAGGTTTGCAAGCGCCCCGCTGGGGCCACCCGTCGCCATGCCAAACAGGAGCCATGCAATGCCCAAGATGAAAACCAAGCGCAGCGCCGCCAAGCGCTTCAAGATACGCTCCGGCGGCAGCATCAAGCGCTCGCAGGCGTTCAAGCGCCACATCCTCACCAAGAAAACCACCAAAAACAAGCGCCACCTGCGCGGAACTGCGGGAGTGCACGTCACGGACAAACAGCATGTCCGCGCGATGCTGCCGTACGCATAAAGGAGGCCGCCATGCCACGAGTCAAACGCGGTGTAACCGCGCGCGCCAAGCACAAGAAAGTCATTGCCCAGGCCAAGGGATTCCGCGGGCGACGCGGCAATGTCTTCAACATTGCCAAAGAGGCGGTGATGAAAGCCGGGCAGTATGCCTACCGTGACCGCAAGCAACGCAAGCGCCAGTTCCGCGTCCTTTGGATCGCGCGCATCAACGCGGCTGTGCGCGAGCACGGCATGACCTACTCGGCATTCATGCACGGCCTGAAGAAGGCTTCGATCGAGGTCGACCGCAAGGTGCTTGCCGATCTGGCCGTGGTTGACAAGGCCGCTTTCGCGCAGCTCGCGAGCCAGGTAAAGGCCAAACTCGGCGCGTAATACTTAAGACCCTCTCCTTCCCGAGGAAGGGTGGCGTACAGCGCCGAGGTAGTCGACTCAGATGATCGATCTGGATAAATTTGTTTCGAGGGCGATCGCCGAGTTCAGCGGCACGAACGACGTGAACGGTCTCGAAAACATCAAGGCACGCTACCTCGGAAAGTCGGGCGTCCTGAGCGAAGCGCGGAAGGAGCTTGCCAAGCTCGCGCCGGACGAGCGCCGTGACGCCGGTGAGCGTTTCAACGAAGCGAAGGACAAGATCGAGGCGGCGCTCGCCGCCCGCCGCAGGACCCTGGCCGCCGCCGAGCTCGATTCGCGGCTCGCGGAAGAGGCGCTGGATGTCACTCTCCCGGGGCGCGGCCTCGCCCGCGGCGGCCTGCATCCCGCGACACGCACGCTCGAGCGCATCGAGCAGCTTTTTCGCTCGATCGGATTCGACGTGGCGGACGGCCCCGAGATCGAGACCGACTTCCACAACTTCACTGCGCTCAATCAGCCCCAGGACCACCCCGCGCGCTCGATGCACGACACGTTTTATCTGAAGGGTGCGGGGCAAAACCTGTTGCTGCGCACGCACACGTCGCCGATCCAGGTGCGCTACATGCGGCGTCACAAGCCCCCGATCAAGATCATCGCGCCTGGCCGGGTGTATCGCGTCGATTCGGACGCGACCCATACGCCGATGTTCCACCAGGTGGAAGGCCTCTGGATAGACGAGGCGGTGAGCTTCGCCGATCTCAAAGGCGTGCTCACCGATTTCCTGCGCAAGTTCTTCGAAGACGAGAAGTTGCGAACGCGCTTTCGGCCGTCTTTTTTCCCTTTCACTGAACCGTCGGCCGAAGTCGACATGAGCTGCATGTTTTGCGGCGGCGCGGGCTGCCGGATATGCGGGCAAACCGGTTGGCTTGAAGTGGCCGGCAGCGGTCAAGTGCATCCCAATGTGCTCAAGGCTTGCGGCTTGGACAGCGAGGAGCACATGGGCTTCGCCTTCGGCATGGGCCCCGATCGCTTGACGATGCTGCGTTACGGGATAGATGACCTGCGACTTTTCTATGACGGCGATCTGCGCTTTCTCGCCCAGTTCACGTGAAATTTCCAGAAAACTGGTTGCGTTCCTTCGTCGATCCGAAAATACCGACGCAGGAGCTCGCACGTGTACTGACCATGGGTGGGCTCGACGTCGAATCGATCGAACCTGTAGCACCCGCTTTCGACAAAGTCGTAGTCGGGCAAGTGCTCGAGGTCGCAAAGCACTCCGGCGCGGACCGGCTGACCCTCTGCAAGGTCGACGTCGGCGGTGGTACGACGCTTGCGATCGTTTGCGGAGCTCCAAACGTCGTCCCCGGAATGAAAGCACCGGTAGCGATGTTGGGCGCGCGGCTCCCGGACATGGAAATCAAGCAAACGAGGGTCCGGGGCGTCGAGTCGAGCGGCATGCTGTGCTCGGCCAAAGAACTGGGTCTTTCGCAGGATCATTCCGGGCTGCTTGCTCTGCCTGCCGACGCGCAGCCCGGGGTGGACGTACGCAGGCTGCTCGATCTGGATGATCAGCTCATCACGCTCAAGCTCACCCCGAACCGCGGGGACTGCCTGAGCCTGCGTGGCATCGCGCGCGAAGTCTCGATCCTGACCGGTACGGCTCTTACCGTACCCATCGTGGTCACGGCGAAAGCCACACTGGACGAAAAACGCAAGATTCTGCTCCAGGATACGGCAGCGTGCCCGCGCTACTGCGGCCGCGTCATACGCGGCATCAATGCAAAAGCGCGAACGCCCGACTGGATGGTGCGCCGGCTGGAGCGTTGCGGGCTGCGCTCGATTTCGGCCATAGTCGACATCACCAACTTCGTGATGCTCGAGCTGGGACAGCCGTTACACGCTTTCGACAACCGCGCGATCGAAGGCGAAGTAATCGTGCGGCGCGCCCGCAAGGGCGAGCACCTCAGGCTACTCAACGGTCAGGCGGTTGAACTCACCTCTGAGGTGCTGCTGATCGCCGACACTAAGAAACCGCTTGCGCTTGGCGGGATCATGGGCGGGGAGGCGAGTGCGGTTTCCGGTTCGACCGTCGAGGTGTTTCTCGAGGCGGCATGGTTCAATCCGTCCGCCGTCGCGGGCCGTACTCGACGCTTCGCGCTGTCGAGCGATGCGGCTTTTCGGTTCGAGCGCGGCGTGGATTTTGCCGCCACCGCGGAGGCGATCGAGCGTGCCACGCAGCTGATATTTGACGTTTGCGGCGGTGCGGCAGGACCGATAAGCGAAGCTGTCGCTACGCTGCCGCAGCGCAAGCCGGTCCGGCTGCGCTCGCGCCGCGCGAGCAAGATCATCGGCCTGCAGTTCTCGGATGAGCAGATCGCCGGGTTGCTGGAGCGCCTGCAACTGCCGCATGCGCGCTCGGGCGGTGAATTCGCGGTAACCCCGCCTTCCTATCGTTTTGACCTCGAGATCGAAGAGGACATGGTCGAAGAAATCGCACGGCTGCATGGCTATGACAATATTCCATCCCGGCCGCCGCAGGCTGCGCTCGCCATGCTCGCCGTTCCGGAGGGCCGCAGACCTCTCTCCGAGCTGAAGCGGATTCTGGTGGGCCGCGAATACTTCGAGGTCGTGAATTTCAGCTTCGTGGAAGCGCAGTGGGAGCGCGATTTCTGCGGCAACGCCGAGCCGATTGCACTGGAAAATCCGATTGCGGCCCAGCTCGACGTGATGCGTTCGAGTCTTATGGGAAGCCTAGTCGCGAACTTGCGCTTCAACCTGGCGCGCAAGCTCGACCGCGTACGCGTTTTTGAGGCCGCGCGCTGCTTTTTGCGCTCCTCCGGCGGCGAAGATCCCCGCGATCCGGCGAGAGCGCTCGCGGGCTACCACCAGCCCCTGCGCATAGGCGGTCTAGCCTACGGACCGTCTGCAGCCGAGCAATGGGGTGTTCCCGTGCGCTCAGTCGATTTTTACGACGCCAAGGGCGACGTCGAAGCACTCCTCGCTCCGCGCGAGGCGCGCTTCGCTCCCCTCGCTCATCCGGGGCTGCACCCGG
>Ga0137370_10000700_pt1 | contig 13127 bp, 12 predicted proteins | sample SagtaG_11_FD_104920 | JGI IMG/M metagenome (GOLD analysis project Ga0137370, IMG submission 104920) | Vadose zone soil microbial communities from Sagehorn Ranch, Mendocino, California, USA - Sage1_R_20_16 metaG | ecosystem: Environmental > Terrestrial > Soil > Vadose zone | place: USA... | reverse complement strand
TCGTCCCATTCCATCGGGGACGAAGGCCGCCGGGCTATGCCCGCCACGAGATCGCCTCCCGCCGCGTCGATCATTTCCGGCACCCAATGACCCGGCACGTAAGGGGGGTCGAGCCACTCCAGCGCGAGGACGCGCGGACGAGGCGGGCCTGGAGCCCGCGCCCGTACGGTCATAATCCGCTGTTCCAGGCTCGACGCACGCTCCTCCGCCTGACGCTCGGCGCCTGTCGCTTCGCCCACCGCGCGGATGCCCGCCATGATCGCGGCCAAGTCGTGCGCATCGAGTGTGAGAACACGGGGCGCCGAGGGCAGCTGCGCGAGCGCCGCGACGGCCTGGTGCTCGGGCACCGCGCAAACGTCACAGATGCCTTGCGTGATGACGAGATCGGGAGCTGCTGCGGCGATTCCCGCGACGTCCAGCTGGTATACGCTGCCGTGATCGCGCAATGCTGTGCGGACGGCGGCATCAATGTCGCCACTCGCCAGTCCGTCCAGATCACAGCGCGGGCGAGACAAACGGGGCCTGTCCATCACTTCTACTGGGTAATCGCAGCTGTGCGAAATCCCAACCAACCGGTCAATCAAACCGAGGGCGCACACAATCTCCGTTGCACTGGGCAGCAACGAAACGATTCGCCGCCGCTTTTCAGCGCCCAAAGGCGACGCGGCCTCCCAGCATGATCGTCCGGCCGCGCGGCCGAAAACCCGGGATCTCCTGCGACTGATCGTTGAAGGCGTTGTCGAGCCGGCCCGACAGCACGACGCGGCGTAGATCGTACTCCGCGGTGAGATTGACGCGGGCGTACGGAGGCAACGTCACGCGTTCCTGCCCCGGTGGGCGCCGGAAGTCGAGATCGTCCCGCTTCCCCACCCACCGCGCGCCGAGCGTCACGCGCGCCCGTTCGGTCAACGTCACGGCGATCTCGGGAGCCAGCGTGTGCGCCGGCCTGCGGATGAGCGATCGCCCCGCGACAAACAACCCGTCGGGGCCGCCGTCCAGACCGCCCTTCTCCACACGGGTGTGCAGGAACGTGTAGCGCGCCGACACCACGACACGGCGCACGATGGCGGTCGAGGCATTGGCTTCGATGCCGTTCGCCCGCGCGCCGGCGACGTTGAAGTAATTCGGCTCCCCCGGCGGCGGGCTGAATGTGAACTCGATCAAATCGCGGAAGCGCTGATCAAAGTAGGTGACAGTGAGGGCGCCATGCTCTACTCCCAGTTCCCAGCTCAGCGAACGTTCGGGATCGAGATTCGGATTTCCCTGCACGAAGCCATGGGCAAAGTTTTCGAAGAAAGTCGGCTCTTTGAACCCCGTGCCCGCCGAGGTCCGCAGTCGGGTGCCATCGCGCAACGCGTAGACCGCACCCGCGCGGTATGTACTGTGCGTACCGAACTGCGAGTTGTCGTCGAGTCGCGCACCGAGCGTGAGGGACAACGGCCCCGTTCGCAGTAATCCTTGCGTGAAGTAACCGGTCGTGAACCGCTGCACGGCGATCGAGTCGGGGAACGTTCCGAATGACGCGCTGAACTCGCTGGTGCCACGCTGGCGCTCATCCTCGTACTCGATGCCGCCCGTCAGCGATACGGCTTCCCGCGCCCGCCACGTGATCATCGCGCCGGTCGAGGCGCGCCGCACGTAATCGTGGCTCCAGAACGTCCCGTCTTCACCGGGTGAATCGGGCTCGTCATTGAACGTGAGCCGGGCTTCGCGCAGCGTCGCGAGCAGGCGCAAATCGAGCCCGCGCGATAACGAGCGATTCGCCGCCACACTGATCGTGGGCCCGCGCTCGCCGCTCCGTTGGTTCGAGTCTACGGGCGCGCCCTGGCCGTTGGTGGGGAAATGGTACAGCGCGTCGCCGTAGCGGTAGGTGACGCTGACGTCGGACCGGGCATCGGGTGTCACGGCGACCCGCGCGCTGGCGACGGCATTGCGATACTGATTGTTGTAGGAATAGAGTCCGTCCGAGGCGATGCGAGACAGACGCGCCGAGTAATGCAGCATCTGGGTCGATCCAGCGACGTCCACCGCTCCGTCGGTGGTCCCGTAGGTTCCCGCATGCAGATCCATTCCGACACGCGATGGGCCCTGCCCCGTTTTGGTAAAGATCTGCACGACGCCGGTCATCGCGTCCGAGCCGTACAGCACGCTCACCGGACCGCGCACGATCTCGATGCGATCGACGTTGTCCGTCGTGAGATTGGCGAGATCGATCCCACCGCCCGCCTGATTCAACGGGACGCCGTCGAGCAGCACTTTCACGTAGTCGCTCTCGCCGCCGCGCATGAACAGCGCCGTTTGTCCGCCGAGGCTTCCGGTTTCCACGACAGCGGCACCCGGCACGGTGCGTAACGCATCAGCAACCGTCCGAATCCCCCGCGCTTGGAGGTCGGCGCCGCGCAGTACGGTGATCGCCGACGCGATCGCGTCCGCCGCGACCGGGATTCGGGTCGCCGTGACGACGACCGGTTTGAGCACGATGGTGTCCTGCGGTTGCTGCGCGGTCAGCGCGAGAACGAACACTACGACATTCATGCGCGGGACTCCTTGGATTGGCGCAGTGGGATCATTTGCGGGCGGCCATCAACGCTCTCCATCGCCACCGGCCAGGCGAAGACGCGCTCCACGACTTCGCGCGTCAGCACTTCCGCAGTTGTGCCTGCCGCCGCGGGGCGACCCTCGTCGAGCAACAGAACGGTGTCCGCAAAGCGGGCGGCGAGATTCAACTGATGCGTGATCATCAACACGCCGAGGCCGTGCCGATCCACCAATCCACGTACCAGCTCGAACAGTCCCATCTCGTGCTTCAAATCGAGCGACACCCCAGGCTCATCGAGCACGAGCAGTCGCGGCTCCTGCGCGAGCGCGCGCGCCACGCGCACGCGCTGGTATTCGCCGCCCGAGAGCGTCCAGACCCATCGGTCCGCCAGGCCAACCACATCGCATGCGGCGAGCGCGCGCTCGACGGCCGCATGATCCGCAGCGCTTTCCCGGCCCCACAGCGAGAGGTGGGGATACCGGCCGAGGACCACCGTTTCGCGCACGCGCTGCGGAAAGAGATTGTCCTCGCGCTGCGGCACAACGCCGACGATCCGGGCCAACTCCTGACGTGACCACTCGGATGCAGAACGGCCGTTCACGTCGGCACGTCCCATGAGCGGTGGTACGGCACCCAGCGCGATGCGCACAAGCGTCGTCTTGCCGCTGCCGTTCGGGCCCAGGACAGCGTGGAACTGACCCGGCGTAACTGAGAGTGACACGTCCTGCAGCGCATCGCGGGCGGCGCCCGGATAGCGGTACCGAACGTCTTCGAGCGTAAGGATCATGACGTCCCACGCACCACGCACGACGCACGACGCACGTCTTTCATGCGATACTCCAGCGTCTCAGCAGAAATGCAAAAACAGGCACTCCGATAAGCGCCGTCACGACGCCCACCGGCAGCTCGCGCGGGGCGACGACCGTGCGCGCCAGCGTGTCCGCGAAGGCGAGCAGCGCGCCGCCCCCGAGAAAGGCCGCGGGCAGCAGCGCGCGATGCCGATGCCCCCAGGTCAGGCGTGCGATGTGGGGAACGACGAGCCCGACGAATCCGATCACGCCCGATACCGCAACCGCCGCCGCGGTGAGGAGGGAGGCGGCGACATAGACTCGGCGCTTTACGACGTCGACATCGGCGCCGAGATAACGCGCGGGCTCCTCACCGAGCGCGAGCAGATCGAGCGGCCGCGCCGCCGCGACGAGCACGAGCAGCGGGACTGGCACGTACAGCGCGACGAGGAGCACGGCCTGCCAGGAGGCGGCAGACAACCCGCCCCATAACCACAGAAACGCGTTGCGCAGCTCGGCGGCATCGGCGAGTGAAACGATCGCGGTGGTGATTGCCGCGGCGAACGCGCCGACCGCGACGCCACCGAGCAAGAGGATGCGAGGATCGAGAGCCCCCCCCGCGCCGCCGATGAGCCCGAGCCGGTAGACGAGACCGAGCGCGGCAAGGGCGCCCACGAACGCCGCGAGCGGCAGCGCCCAGGGGCCGGTGAGGTGCAGCGCGATCGCCGACACCGCCCCGAGCCCCGCCCCACCGGACAGGCCCAAGAGGAACGGATCGGCGAGCGGATTGCGCACCAGCGCTTGCAATGCGGCACCGGCGACGCCGAGTGACCCCCCGACCAAAAACGCGAGCACGGCGCGCGGCGCGCGCAGATTCCAGACGATATCCGATCGCGCCAGCTCGCTGAGGGGCACCGCGGCGGGGCCGAACACCACGCTCGCCGCGAACGCCACGATCGCGATCGCAATCAGCAGCGTCCATTTCATCGCGATAGTCGCGCTCGCAGCTCGCGCACGGCCGCGGCGGACCGCGGCCCGGGCCGGCCAAAAAGCGTCCCCGGAAGCAAGAGGAATCGTCCATCACGCACGGCGTGCACCGAGCGCCATTCCGGCCGCTTTGCGAATGACGGCGTCTCGGTGGAGTCAGCGAGCACGGCGATCCATTGGGGATTGCGGGCGGCGATTGTCTCGAGCGAGACCTGCGCCGAAGGCGCGGCAATATCGTCGAACACGTTGCGCGCCCCGGCCAGCGCGGCGAGCTGATGCAGATAGCTGCCGCGCCCGATGATGATCGGTGGGTTGTCCCACACCACGAAGGCGATCGACGTGGTGGGAGTTGGTGGGGGTCGCGCGCTGAGGCTATCCATGGCGGCCGCGAGCGAGTCGGCGGCATGCCCCAGGCCGGTCAGCTGTCCCAGGCGCCGCGTGGCGGGTCCCAAGTCCTCGAGTCGATTGAGCTCGAGCAGCACCGTCTGGATGCCGAGGCGTTCGAGCTGCTGCGCCGCCGTGACGTTCGGGCCGGAGTTGTACAACACGACGAGGTCGGGTTTGCGCGCGGCCACCGCTTCGATGTTGGGCGGCATTCCGTCGCCGACGCTGGGCACGTCGCGGGCGGCCGGTGGGTAATCGCACCACGTCGTCCGACCGACGAGCCGGTCACCGGCACCGATAGCGAACAGGATTTCGGTGAATGACGGAAGGAGTGAGACGATTCTCTGCGGCGGCCCGACGGCCGGACGGTCTGACGGCCGACATCCAGCGAAAACCAAGACCGCAAATAGGAGACGACGCATCACCATCCCTCCCGCGAGGGATTTGATTGGTGGCGCGAACGAAGACGTCTCCTGGCTTCGGGCGAAACACGGCGAGCCTTCCCAGAACTACCCTAGTGGCTGAACCGTTACGACATGCCCGTTACAGTGGCGGGGCCGCGCCGGAGTCACACCGGCTTCCGTACTCCCCGTTCGCAAGAACGAAACTCAGTCTAGGCTGCCGCCGGCCTTTTGCGCAAGGCCCACACCAACGCCAGAACCATTCCCGCTGCCAGTATGGCGATGATGTACGGCAGCACCATCTGCGCCCGGAATTTCTGCGGCAACACGATTTCCACCTTGTCACCCGCCGCGAGGGGACCCGCGCGATACGCGGCGAAGCGGCGCTTGTCCACCTCCTGCACCCCGAGTGACTCGAGACTCGGCGCGCGCACGACGGCTGCGGTGTCCTCGACCAACAGATTCACCTCGTGTGTCGTTTGATCGATCGGCAGCACGAATGTGCGGATGTTGGCCGGCAGGTTGTACCCGTAGGTCAGCTGTTTCACCGGGCCCGGTGGGATCGGCCCCAGCACGTGGACGCTGTCGTTGCGGAAGATGATCGCTTCCGGTGAGATGTCGCCTTGCCCGCCCTGAAATTGCACCGCGCTTTCCGGAACCCGACCCGCCCAGGTCGGCACCAGCGTGTCTTTGGTGATCCGGGTCGTCTGCCCCGTGTTCTCGAGCTCGAGAATCTCGAGCACCTCCCGCGTGCCATCGTCTCCAGCGTGCGCGATGGTCGCCAGCCGGCGCGCGAGCCGGATAGGCGGCGCGTTGGTGCTCGTGGCATACGCGATGAGGTCCTCGACGTGTGCACCGCCTCCGCGGCCGCTGAGCGAGATCGGCAGGGAGAAATACGCGAGGCTGTCGTACCAGGCGCTCACCACGTACACGCCGCTGCTGTCGGGATGGCGCAACAGAATCCCATAGCGCCCGCGCGCGTCCGTGCGCACGGAGTCGATCGGGCCGCCGCCCTGGCTCGTCACGCGATGCAGGACGACCCACGCGTTCGCCAGCGGCACGGTGTCGCGCCCGCCGCGCAGCACACGGCCGCTGACGCTCACCGCCGCCGGCGTCTGCGCGGCCAGCGGCGTGAAAACGCCGAGCCAGACCAGCGAGCTACGGCGTAAACTTGCCGAAATCTTCAGGATCGAGGTTCTGGAGGTAGGACTTGAGGGAATCGGGGTCGAGCGGGCCGGCGCCCGGTTGGATCCCGCCTTCGCTGGTGTCGACGGACGTGAGCTCGAGCAGCGTTTCGCTCGTTAGAATCGGCGCCTTGAGCCGCAGCGCGAGCGCGATCGAATCCGACGGCCGGGCGTCGATCTGAATGACGGTGTCACCGCGGTAGATGTGCAGCTCGGCGAAGTACGTGTTGTCCTTGACCTGGGTGATGATCACTTTGCGCAGCTCGGCGCCGAGTCCGACGATGACCTGCTTCAGGAGATCGTGCGTCAGCGGGCGCGAGAATTTGACGCCGGCCAGCTCCATCGCAATCGCGCTCGCTTCCGCCGGCCCGATCCAGATGGGGAGCACCCGCGGGCCTTCCTGTTCCTGCAGAATCACGACGGGCGTGTTCGTCGTGCGGTCGAGGCCCAGATGAGCGACCCGGACTTGCAGCAATCCTCCCGGTCCCGTCGCGGCCATCTACGTGCCGAGGTCCCAGGAGGCGAGATACTTCCGTTGCGCGGGGGTCAGGGTATCGATCGCAACGCCCATCGCCTGCAGCTTGAGCCGGGCGATCTCCCGGTCGAGGTCGTCGGGAATGCGGTGCACATCCTTGCTGAGCGACTTGCCATGGTTTACGACATGCTCCGCCGCCAGTGCCTGATTCGCAAACGACATATCCATCACGCTGGCCGGATGCCCCTCGGCGGCGGCGAGATTGATCAACCGGCCGTCGGCAAGCACGAAGATCTTTTTCCCGGCGAGGCGCCACTCGTCCACGAACTCACGCACGCGCGTGGGTCCCTGCGCCGCCTGCTTCAGCCCGTCGAGATCGATTTCCACGTTGAAGTGTCCTGAGTTCGCGAGCACCGCACCGTCTTTCATCGCCCGCATGTGCTCTACCCGGATGACCTCCACATTGCCGGTGAGCGTCACGAACAGGTCGCCAACCGGAGCCGCCTCCGCCATCGGCACGACGCGATAGCCGTCCATCTGTGCTTCGAGCGCCTTCATCGGATCGATTTCGGTGACGAGCACGTTCCCGCCGGCGCCGCGGGCGCGCATCGCGAAGCCGCGACCGCACCATCCGTACCCCGACACTACAACCGTGCTCCCGGCGATGAGCAGGTTCGTCGCCCGAATGATGCCGTCGAGTGTGGACTGGCCGGTGCCGTAGCGGTTATCGAACAGATGCTTGGTGAGCGAATCGTTCACGGCGATCACCGGGAATTGCAGCACGCCGTCCTTCGCCATCGCCTTGAGGCGAATCACGCCCGTCGTCGTTTCCTCCGTCGAGCCGCTCACGCCGGCGACCAGCGCCTTGCGATCGGCCGGGGACAACGTCTCGACCCATTTGCGCACCGGCGGCGCGAGATCATCGAGGCGATTGAGCGCGATCATGTGCAGCGCGCCGACCAGATCGGCGCCGTCGTCCATCGTGATGTCGGGTCGGTGGGCCAGCGCGGCGCGAATGTGATCGTAGTAGGTGGCGTGATCCTCGCCCTTGATCGCGAACACCTTGATGCCATGGTCACGCACCAGGTGCGCCGCGACGTCGTCCTGCGTGGACAGCGGATTGGAGGCGCACAGCGCGACGTCGGCGCCTCCCGCCTTCAGGGCGACGACGAGATTGGCCGTTTCGGTCGTGACGTGGAGGCAGGCGGCGAGACGTTTGCCGCTGAGCGGCCGCTCGCGCGCAAACCGCTCCTTGAGCTGACGCAGCACCGGCATCGAGCGCTCGGCCCATTCGGTGCGGCGGCGCCCTTCGTCGGCCAGGCGGATATCCTTGATGTCGTGGGCGGCTTGGGACGCGGTCGCGGTATCAGACATTGGCCTTCCGAGCGGTGCGAGACGCCCGTTCGGCCGCGACCTTCAACTCCTCGACGCGATCGACGTGCTCCCAGGTGAACAGTTCGACTTCGCGGTCGCCGATCTGGCGCCGCTCGGGCGTGCGACCGAAATGGCCGTAGGCCGCGGTCGGACGGAAAATCGGATTGCGCAGATTGAGTGTCTGGATGATCCCCGCCGGCGTGAGATCGAACACTTCGCGGACGGCGGTCTCGAGCGCTTCCTGCGGCACGGTGCTCGTGCCGAATGCGTCCACCATGACGGAGACCGGCTCGGCGACGCCGATCGCATAGGCGACCTGCACCTCGCAGCGCTGGGCGAGACCTGCGGCGACGATGTTCTTTGCCACCCAACGCATCGCGTACGTCGCGGAGCGGTCCACCTTGGAAGGATCCTTGCCGCTGAACGCGCCGCCGCCATGCCGCGCCATGCCGCCATAGCTGTCGACGATGATCTTGCGTCCGGTCAGGCCGGCGTCGCCCTGCGGCCCGCCGACCACGAAACGGCCGGTCGGATTGATCAGGACGTCCTTCTCGGAGACGTCGAACCCGGCCTCGCGCACGACCGGCCGGATGATCTGGCTGAGGACGCCGGCCCGCAGCTCGTTATTGTCGATCCGGTCCGAGTGCTGGGCCGAGACCACGACCTTATGGATACCGACCGGCTTCGCACCCTCGTACACCACGCTGACCTGCGTCTTGCCGTCGGGCCGCAGCCACGGCAGCGTGCCCGTCTTTCGCACCGCCGCGAGCCGCTCGGCAAGCCGATGCGCGAGGACGATGGGCAGCGGCATGAGCGATGGCGTCTCGTTCGTCGCGTACCCGAACATCATCCCCTGATCGCCGGCACCACCGCGATCGACCCCGAGCGCGATATCAGTCGACTGGCGATCGATCGTCGTCAGGATCGCGCAGGTCTCGGCATCGAATCCGAAATTGGCGTCGGTGTAGCCGATCGACGTGATCGTGCCGCGCACGATGTCGGGGATGTGGACGTAGGTGGAGGTGGTGATTTCCCCGGCCACCATTGCCATGCCGGTTGTCACCAGGGTCTCGCAGGCGACGCGGGCGGCCGGGTCCTCGGTCAGGATGGCGTCGAGAATCGCGTCGGAGATCTGATCCGCGATCTTGTCCGGATGTCCTTCCGTGACCGACTCGGAAGTGAAGACGTGGCGATGAGTTGTCATGGTTTTTTGGGGTCCTTAGAGTTTCAAGCTACCGGAGCGCCGTCCGGCGGGCAACCGCGCGTCAGGATCGAGCAACGTCAGGTCCACTGCCTCTGCCAGCGCAAAGCGCAGGATATCGAGCGCGAGTTCGGCGGAGCGCGCGGCGAGCGCGGCGTCCGCGGCGGCACGTGCCTGCGCGGTGCTCACCTGCCGAATCAGCCACTTGATGAACGGTAATGCCGGCGGAGCGACCGACAGCGTCTCGTACCCCAGGCCGAGCAAGAGGAATGCGGACAACGGCTCGGACGCCATCTCGCCACACACGCTCACCGGCTTGCCAGCCGCGCGCGCGGCTTCCGCGATCAGCTTGAGCAAGCGCAACACGCTGGGATCGTGCGGCGTGAAGCGATCGGCAAGACGCGCATTGCCGCGATCGACGACCAGCGTGTACTGCGTGAGATCGTTCGTTCCCACGCTCAGAAAATCACTGACTTCCGCCAGCCGGTCTGCCAACACCGCCGCCGCGGGCGTCTCGACCATCACGCCCAGCGGGACCGTCTTCGCCGCGGCAATGCCGGATTTCTCGAGCCGCTCCGCTTCCTCGGCCACCATGACCCGCGTGCGCTCGACTTCATCGAGCCGCGTCACGAGCGGAATCATGAGATGGAGGTTCACCGTCGCCGCGCCCCGGAGTACGGCCCGAATCTGCGTCCGAAACATCTCGGGTTCATCGAGGCAGACGCGAATCGCCCGCCATCCGAGGAACGGATTCGCTTCAACCGGGCCGCGGAACGGCGCGGGGAATTTGTCGCCGCCCAGATCGTACGTGCGCACCACCACTGGATGACCGGGGAATGCCTCGCCCACGCGCCGGAAGTACGCCGTCTGCTCATCTTCGGATGGCAGCTGGCCGTGACCGGTGATGAGAAACTCGGTGCGCAACAACCCGACGCCTTCGGCCCCGTGGTCCTTAGCCGCCTCGATTTCATCGGGTAAATCGACGTTGCCCCGCAACGCGACGCGCACGCCGTCGAGCGTGACGGACGTTTGCGAGACGGCTTCCTCGAGCCGGGTCGACAGCTCGCGGCGCCGGGCATCGACGCGCTCCGCTTCCGCAACCTCTTCGGCGGTCGGATTGAGCAGCACGGTGCCGCGCGTGCCGTCGAGAATGACCTTGGTGCCCCCAGGAATGCGGGCGACGGCACCGCGGAGGCCGAAGATGGCCGGAATGCCGATCGAATGCGCCAGGATCGCGGCGTGCGACGTCCGGGTGCCCTCTTCACTGATCAACCCGACGATTTGATCGCGGTCGAGCTGCACCGTCAGTCCCGGCGAAAGCTCGCGCGCCACGAGAATCGAGGGTTCGGAGATCCCTTCCCAGACATCCTCCCCACCCTCGTGCATGAGGTGCTGGATCACGCGAATGGCGACGCCGGTGAGATCGGCGAGCCGCTCCTTGAGGAGCGGGCTGCCCGCGGCGGTCCAGAGGTCGCGCACTTCGAGAGTCTTGAACTCGAACGCCTTTTCCGCGGTGAGATGGTTTTCCCGGATCAGCTCCGCGACGCCCCCGATGAAGTCTTTGTCTTCGAGCATCAGCAACTGCGCATCGAAGATGCGGGCCTCGTCCGTACCGGCGCGGTCCTCCGCGCGCGCGCGCAGTTCGCTCAGCTGCCGCCGGACGTCCTTGAGCGCGGCGCGCAGCCGCCGCACTTCTTTTTCGACCTGGGTGCGCGGCACGACACGATGCGGCACCTCGGGCAGCGCCCAGCGCACCGTGACGGTGGGCCCCATCGCGATGCCGGGCGAGACGCCGATGCCTTTCAGCAACCGGTCGCTCACGAGGGCTTCCCCCGTCCCCCTGCGCCGTCGACGCCGGGTTTCAGATGCATCTCGTGGAATCCGGCAGCGACGAGATCGAGCAGCGCCGCCATGGCGGCTTCCGCGTCCTCGCCATCGGTCTTGATCTGAATCGACGAGCCGCATTCCGCAGCCAGCGTCATCATGCCGAGGATGCTCTTGCCGTTGACGACGGAATCGTCCTTGCGCACCTCGACCGCGCACTTGAAGCGGTTGGCGACCTTGACGAACTCCGCCCCCGGCCGGACGTGCATTCCGAGGGGGTTCACGATACGCGCCTCACGCTCGATCACGGCCATATCCATCCCACGATGAGCGCCACGGCGGCCAACCCGAGCGCGAGACGCAGGCCGTTGAGGCGGTCGCCGCGCCAGCGCAACGCGAGAAACGCCAGGGCGGCGACAATCGCCAGCGTGACGCGGGCGACCGGCGGGAACAGCCCGGTCAAGAACTGGACGGAGAGCGGTAGCGCCGCGCCCACCGCGAACGCCATCGCGGGCTCGAGCAGCGTGCCGGCACGTTGCAGCACCGGATGATGGAGCGCCGTGCCGACCCGCGTGCCGTACTCCCATCCCGCCCGCAACGCCCACCAGCGCAACGCCACATGGCCGATGTTGTAGACGAAGAGAAATGAGGCGACCGCCCACCATCCTCCGCCCAGGGCGATCGCGACGAGCGCCAGTCCGGAGAGCAACGGCAGCCAGCCCGCCCAGACGAGGCGGTCGCCGATCGAGCCCAATGGGCCGCACAGCGCCTCGCGCAGCCGCTCCACCTGATCGGGCGTCGCGCCATCGTGCTCGGCGCGAGCCGCCGCGCCGACGGCAAGACCGATCATGTAGGGGTGCGCATTGAAGAAGTGCGCGCCGCGCGCCACGGCGGCGCGATAGCGGCCGTCCCCGGGGCCGTCCCCGAGATCGCGCAGCAACGGCTCTTCCGCGACGCCGACGCCGACACCGAGCATGCGCTCGTAGTTGTACGAGCCCTGCACCGCGAACAGGCGCAGCAGCGCACGCGCGAGCGCGAATCTCACCGCAGCCATGCGACCAGAATCCCGCCGCCCAAGCCGGCGAGGAACCACGCGAGATTGCGGCCGCGGCCGACGAGGCGCAGCGTCCCCGCCGTGCCCGCGGCGAGCGCGGCGGCGACGATCGCGACGGCGAGCAAGGTCGCGTCGCGCGGGGACAGGGGACCGGCGAGCAGCGGCCGTGCGATCCGCGCCAGCGCGAGACCCACGGCGGTCACCAGCGCCGCTCGCAGCGCGTCGCGCAGCAACGCGACCGCATGCAGCCGCACCAGTGCGCCAGGATCGCCCGACTCGAGCCTCGCGGCGGCGGCGTGCACGACACGCGAGTTCACACGGCGGAGCAGATTGATCGTCAGCCCGCCGATCAGTCCCGTCACGAGTCCCACGACCCCGCCGAGCCCGAGGCCCAGGACGCCGGATGAGGCGTGCGCGGTCGCTACGGCCGCAATCGTCGCCGGGCCGTATTCCGGATAGCGCACGGCGCCGACGGGCAGGATGTCGAATTGGAGCAGCTCGAAGACGACGCCCAGCTTGAGTCCCGTGGGGATGTCGCCGAGGATCGCGCCCGCGACGGTGCCCGCGACGAGCGGGCGCGCGATCATCATCTGGGGCAGGCTCACCAGATCGAGGCCGACGAACATGCCCCAGATGAGGAGCAACAGCAGGACGTCGAGCGGCAGGCTCACGTGAATTCTCCCACCGGCACGGCACGCGCGGTCGGCACATCCTGCGCGGTGACTTCGACGCCGCGCGAGGCGAGCTGGCGCAGCTTCGCGGCCTCGTCATCCGTCAGATAGACGAAGCGCAACCGCTCGGTGCGGCCGGCGCGATGATGGATGCCGCCGATGTTGAAGCGCTTGACCTGCGGCGCGCGCGTGGCGAGTGCCGCCGCCGTGTCGATGTCCCCCACCAGCAGGATGCCGACCCGCGC
>Ga0137370_10000699_pt1 | contig 13154 bp, 7 predicted proteins | sample SagtaG_11_FD_104920 | JGI IMG/M metagenome (GOLD analysis project Ga0137370, IMG submission 104920) | Vadose zone soil microbial communities from Sagehorn Ranch, Mendocino, California, USA - Sage1_R_20_16 metaG | ecosystem: Environmental > Terrestrial > Soil > Vadose zone | place: USA... | reverse complement strand
CGATTCATCTGTATCGCCTTGTAGCATCAGGTAGCAGTACGTAGATAATACGTAGATAAGGTGAGGACTGAGACGGCCTATACTTTGTTCCGAGCTTTCTCTTCGGGGCTATTTGTGAAGACTGCAAGACTGTTTCTTTTTTTCCTGGCGTTGATCCCGGCACAGGCGGCCCGTTGGCCCCGGGAAGATCGCTTGGCACTTAAGTCCCAGCGAGCTAAGGAGCTGATGGCAGAAGGGAAATTCGCTCAGGCCATTCCTCTCTACCGGGAACTAGATCGGGCCATTCCCAACAACCCCGGCCTAAAGCTCAACCTCGGCATGGCCCTAGATATGGCTGGCAGGCAGCGGGAGGCCATCCCTGAGTTGGAGGCGGCGGTTAAGCTCAAGCCGGACCTCGCGCCCGGGTGGCTTTTCCTCGGGAGTGCTCGTCTGAGTTTGGGCGAGACGACCTTGGCCGTTAAGGCCCTTCAAGTAGTCCTGAACTTGCAGCCGGAAAACCGTGAGGCCTCGCAAATGCTCGCAGGCGCACTGTTCTCTCTGGGCCGTGTGGAAGAAGCAGCGCAGCAATACCACAAGCTCACTGAGGCTGATCCCGAAAATCCGCCAGCTTGGTACGGGCTGGGGCGCTCCTACGAATCGCTCTCTGGTCGCGCTTTCGACAAGCTACAAGAGGTTGCTCCTCAATCTTCTTATTCATTAGCCTTACTAGCGGAAACGCGCCTGCGGGACCAACAATTTTCAAGTGCGTTTTATCTTTACCGTCGCGCGCTAGAGGAGAAGCCAACGTTGCGCGGCTTACACAGGGCGCTGGCGGAGATTTATCGGCAAACCGAACATCCGGGTTGGGCAGCCGTGGAAGAGGAGAAGGAATCGCAACTTCCTTCGCCCGACTGCGCCAAGCAAACGCCGGAGTGTGATTACATAGCGGGACGGTACAGTGAGCTGGTCGCCGCGGCAAAAGGAGTCAGCACCTCTGAGTCCTTTTACTGGCGGTCGCGAGGGTACAACGAGTTGGCACTCCAGGCGTTTGCTCAGCTCGGCGAGTTGCCACCTTCCGTGGAGCTGCACCAACTAAAGGCCAACATTTTCAACAATCAAAAGAAATACAGTGAAGCTGCCGGCGAGTGGCATGAAGCGCTGAAGCTTTCGCCCGGTGACGCAGAACTCCAAAGACAGCTCGCCATCAGCCTAAAGCTTGGCCATGACTACAGTGCAGCTCTGGAGTTGTTTAAAAACCTCCTCCGGCAACAGCCTGCGTCGGCCGAGTTGAATTATCTGACAGGTGACACGTTGCTCGCTTTGCAACGCGCAGAAGAGGCAATCCCTTTGCTCAAGCGTGCGGCGATTCACGATCCTAAATCTCTGGCCGTCCACAAATCCTTGGCTCGCGCTGACCTCGCCGCGGGAAGAGTCATGGATGCGATTCCTCATCTGAAAGCAGCGCTGCCTACCGATGATGATGGCAGCCTGCACTACCAGCTCGCGCAAGCCTATCAGGCAAGTGGCCAGCACGGGCTGGCCACAAAGACGCTAGCCGAATACGAGACGATCCAGCGTTCGGCTGCCGCAGCACGCGAGGCGGCGAAGCGAGAGACGGAGATCACCGCTCCCTAAAGAAGTCGAAGAACGCGCAAGCTATTTTGCGGGCTCGTGAACTTCGAGGACTTGGTTGGTTGCGACATTTCGCAGCATTTGGACTGTGCCGCTTGGCCAGCGAATCTCAACTCGGTCTATCTTCTCCAGCCTCCCCGTTCCGAAATGCACAGTTGACGGGCTGGAAGAAGCGTAGCCCACGGCGGTGGTCACGTGATTGGACTGATTACCCAGTCGGATCTTGGCGCCAATGCCGTCGCGGTTGCTTCGAGTGCCGGTCAGTTTCACGACGAGCCAGTGATTCGCGTCGGGGCTGACGTTCTGCCAAAGTTCGGCGGGCTCACCGAGGGCACTGACGACCACATCGATTTTTCCATCGTTGTCAAAATCCGCAAAAGCGCTACCGCGATGGGCTCGCGCTAGATCAAACCCCGCTTCTAGGGAAACATCGCGGAAGGTTCCGTCCCCGAGATTGGCGAACAGACTGTTCGGTTGTTTGTAGTGTGTGGATCCGAAAAGATCAATCAAATCATTGACGTCGGAATTGGCGGTGAACAGGTCCTTCCAGCCATCGTTGTTGAAATCGAAGAGGCCGTTGCCCCAGCCGCTGCGCGCGGTAGAAAGCGTTGCCAGCCGGGTCTTGTGGGTTACGTCCTGGAATGAGCCTTTGCCAAGATTCTTAAATAGGGGAAATGTTTCGCCCGCCAGAGCCGTAACGTTGAGGTCACAAAGACCGTCATTGTCAAAATCACGAAAATCCGCTCCCATACTGGCGATAGGCAACCCATTATTTGTCAGGGCCACACCAGCCTGGAGGGCAACTTCTTCAAACGTTCCGTTGCCAAGATTGTGGAACAAGAAGTTGGGCAAATTGTCGTTCGTGACAAAGATGTCCGTGAAGCCGTCATTATCATAGTCGGCAAAAGCCACACTCATCCCGCGGCCGATGTGCGCGGCAATGCCTGCCTTTGCGGTGACATCTTCGAAAGTTCCATCGCGCCGGTTCCGATAGAGCGTATTCGGCAAACCCTCAAAATATTTTGGGTGGCAGTACACGCGCAGGTTGCGCTCACGATCGCCGCAGTACCGGTCAAAATCGGGAGTCCAGTGCGCATAATTGACGACGAAGAGGTCTAACCAGCCGTCGTTATCGTAGTCAAACCAACCCGCAGCAACGGACCACTTGTCGCTCTTAATCGCCGCTTTCTCCGTCACGTCCTCGAACTTTCCGTTGCCCAGATTGCGGTAAAGAATGTTGCGGTAGACACCAGCGACAAACAAATCCGTATAGCCGTCGTTGTCGTAGTCCGCTGCGGCCACGCCCATCGAATAGCCGTCGCCCGCGACTCCGGCCTCCGACGTGACGTCTGTGAATTTCATTCCGCCGTCGTTTCGGTAAAGCCTATTGAAAAACCTTGGCGAGTCCTTTTCCAGGGAGGGAATCGAAGCCCCATTTGTGAAAAAGATGTCCATCCGCCCGTTGTTGTTGTAATCAAAAGCCGCGACGCCTCCGGGCATCGTTTCGATCATATGCTTGCGGGCTGTAGGGTTGTTTTGAAGGACGAAATCCAGGCGGGCTCGCCGGGCAACTTCACTGAAACGAATTGGGGAAAGTGCGGAAGAAGGCTTTAAATCAGCTCTCTTTTCCGGCAGCCGCGGAAGGAGCAAAGCCCCGGCGCCTGCTATGAAATTCCGTCGCGAAACCATCAATGATGGGCGGAACACAGCTAAATCTGGGCGCGAGGTTCGGCGCTCGGTCCAAAATCGTGCGGGACTCTTCGCATAGGGTCAACCACGGCCAAGGACAAACCGATCAAAGCGGCGGACTACGTCACGGAGATAGGCTTCATCACCTCCCTCAAGCTCGGTGATGGCACTGCCAGAATAACCTATGTCGGCAAAGGCCTGCCGCACTGCGGCCCAGTCCACGTCCCCGTCACCCAGGTTGACCCACGCGTATCCATCTTCCTTGCGCTTGAAATCCTTGACGTGAACCTTGACGATGCTGTTTCCCAAGGTGTGAATCCAGTCCTGCGGATAACCGTAAAGGAGCACGTTCCCCACGTCGAACCAGGCTTTTATCCAAGGACTTTGAAACTCACTAATATATTTGGCCATCTCAAGCGGGCTCAGGAGGAATTTGTTCCAAACTTCTTCGATGGCGATCATCACTTTTAATTCTTCCGCGAGCGGAAGCAGCGTGCGGATTTCCTTTTGCGAACGCGTCCAAGCGTCACGGTAGGACGTTTGCGGATTCACCACCGCCGGGACGAGCAAAACGGCATCTGCTCCCCAGACCTTGGCGTTATGCAAAGAGGTCCGCATTCCCGCAAGACTCTTCTCCACAACCGCGGGGTCGTTTGATGACAATGGATACTTCCAATGATCCATGTTCATCACCGAATCGATGCGGATGTTGGCTGCCTCGGCGGCTTTCTTGATCTCCTCAGCTTTGTGTTCGTCCGGTTCTGTCGGCGCCTGTACAACTTCAAAGCCGGCGTCTCGCGCCATTTTGAAGCGATCGGCGATGCTAAGCTTCGCAGGCAACATTTCAAACCAAACGCCTTTCTTGATGGAAAGTGTTGGCGGAAATAATAGGGTCTCAGAGGGTACGTTGACCGCCAGCGAGTCAGCCAGAGCGCGGCCGCTAAGACCTGCCGTGCAGGCAACACGGACCGAAGATTTCAGAAACTCGCGACGGGATGGAAGACGCATCGTCACACCTCAGCGCAGTTTGTTCAAGTCAATCTTTGAATCCCATACTTCTTTAGACTTCATGGTTTCTTCCCAGCTCACCTCGTGTCCCGTGTATGCGGCGCTGCGGGCCATCATGCAGGAAAGCGCCGATTCAGAGCCCTTCGCGGCCTGGTTATGGAAATTCCCGCTGGTGATGCTTTCCACGAAAGCTTTCTTCTTTTCGCGATCCGCGAATTCCAAATTGGACGTGAAATTTCCCGCTACGGAAAATGCCTGCGGTTCGGCGCCAGGCTTGAGCGTCTGAGGCGCCTGCCATGGTTCGTCGCCCCAGATCCCGAGCGGGCCTGTGTAGGGAGATTGCGAAGTGCCCTTCGTGCCGAAGAAGCGCTCGGTCACGTCCCACCAGCCCTTCGCAAACTGCGTAGAACTAAAGGTCACATCTACATTGTCGGGATAATGGAAGACGACGTTGTAATTCCCGTAGACGTCACCATCGTTCGCCGGGCGGCCGAGACGTCCTCCCGTCGCGGAAGCTTTCAATGGGTGGTTCTTGAGAACCCAGTTGCAGATGTCAATGACATGAATATTTTGTTCCACGATGATGTCACCCGAAAGGACGCGGTCGTAGACCCAGTTGCGCAGGCGCTTCTCAACAGGAGATGCATCGGGCCAGGCCGGCCTGTCGATGTAGCCAGCCAGATAATGCGCTTCGCCGCAAGCCATCGTGCCCAAGGCTCCGTTATGGATGCGCTTGACCAGCTCAACAAACGGCGGACAATCGCGGATCTGGAATCCCACGTCGAGACTGAGTTTTCCTTCCGCACGCTTGCCGATCTCGATCACCTTCAAGGCTCCGGGCACGTCCACCGCCACGGGCTTTTCAAGATAGACATGCTTTCCCCCAGCGACGACGGCTTCCAGGTGCTGAGGATGATAATAAGGAGGCGTTGCGATCACCACGGCGTCTACCTCCTTGGAGGCCGCCATCTGTTCGAAGGCTTTGGGACCAACGAAGGTCTGCGAAGCATCAATTGCTGAATAGCCCTTGGCCTGCTGCACTCCGTCGAAGTGTTTGCGGGCATTGTCCAGTTGATCCTGGAACATGTCAGCCAGCGCAACCACGCGCGCGTTGCCCGTGTCGACAAGGTTGGACGCATCCTCAGTACCGCGGCCTCCACAGCCCAGCAAACCGACGCGGATGGCGGCATTTGCAGCCGTGCCGCGTACCAACTTCGGTCTGATGAGTATTGCGCCTGCCGTCGCCGCCGCCACGCCGATGAATTTCCGGCGGTCCAGTTCACTCGAGAAGTTTGGTCGCTTCGCTTCGCCTGTCATGTTTCCTCCCGTCGCCCGGTGCTACCCGATCAGGTTTTCCAAGTATGTCGTCTTCGCATCGCGAACGTCCGCCACTTGCTGCGGTCCGGAAATCTCCCGCTCAATGGTGACCGCGCCGCGATAGTTGAGCTGCCTCAGCCGTTCGATAATTCGCGGAAAATCCACTTTGCCCTTGCCGATGGGTGACCTCCTTGCCAAGTTCCCTCGGGTTCGCCGGCCACATCCCATCCTTCGCGTGGATTCCCTGGACATACGAGCCGAGGAGTTCAATGGCGTCGACGGGATTTCCTTGCCGTAGAGAATCAGGTTCGCGAGATCGAAGTTCACGCCCTGATTGTCGAGCCCTACGTCCTGAATCGCGCGCACGACGTGATGGGTGTCTCCTGGCCGGTCTCGTAGCGGAGGTTCTGCCCATTGTTTCTGCAATAGCCAACCACCTCTCGCGACGCTGCGATCGTTTCCTTGTAGACCGGATCATTGGGATTCTCCGGTATGAATCCGCAATGCGTCTGCACGGCCTGGATGCCACATTGTTTGGCAAAATCTGAGGCTTTTTTGATGTGGGCGATTCGCGCAGCGCGCGTCTCGCGCGGAACCAGGCCAATCGTAAGCGGCCCTTGATAAAAGTCCCAAACTTCTTTTCCTGGTCCTCCGACGACCAGAGAGGTGGCCTCAATCTGGTGCTTCTCGAGCGCTTGACGAAGGCGGCCGACAAGATCCATGTCGAACTCGTCCACAAACACCTGGCTTGTGGGTAGACCGAGATCGCGATCCTTGGCCATGGCGGCATCCGGATCTTTGCCGATCCCGATGATCAGGCCAAGGCGCAACGGCTTCTTGCCTTCGTTGGCAGCTACACGGGGCGCGCTTTGAGCAGGGCTGAGGGACTCAATTGCGGGGTTGCCCGCAACCACCGTATCTTTCTTAGCCGCAAACCTCCTGCCGAAAGGAGCGGTCAAGGCTGTCGCCGCAGAAGTTTGCAAAAAAGCGCGACGATTCTGTCTATTCATGGTTTACCCGGTTGGCGGCACATTCCGCGCCGCTGATCAAAATCACCCAGCGCATTCTATTGCTCCTGAATATAAATGTCCTTCCACCGCACTCTCACACCGCCGCCGGTATGAATCTGCAAACCGATTACACCGTCTACGAATTTGGGCGACGAATCCGTAAAGTCCACAATTTTTGTGCCGTTGAGCTGTGTAACGAGATGCGCGCCATGCACCGAAACTTCCAGGTCATTCCACTCGCCAGGCTTCAGCGCCTGCTCGCCCTCTGCCGTGGGCATCGCCACCCAGCCGCGCCCGCCGCTTTCGTACAGACCGCCCGTATGTTTTCCCGCATTGGGGTCGACCTCTACTTGCATTCCCTCAATGTCGGGCCCATGCTGCGGGTCAATGCCGGTAATCTTGGCGTGAACGAATACACCGCTGTTGCCTGCCGCCTCGCCCTTGAACTTGAGGCGCAAGGTGAAATCGCGATAGGTCTTCTCGGTGGTTAGATACCCGTACTTGTTGGCGGTGCTTTCGCACAGGATGGTCCCTTGCTCCGCGAGCCACTTTTCGTCGCCATTGTTCTTCCAACCGGTCAGGTCTTTCCCATTAAAGAGAGGAACCCAGCCGCTTTCCTTTGGAGCCTGAGCCCACGCGCCCACCCCTAGGAAAAGCGCCAAGGCGAGTATCCCACCAGATCTTTTCACGACAAATCCTCCGCTTCTGCTTGACCGTGGATTTTAGCGCGCACTGGAACGGAAGAAAAACCTAATCATGCTGCGGGCTGGAGAAGCGAGATATAAGCCGGGGCACGCCGTAACGTGCCCCAGGCTGAAATTCCTCTAAATTAGAACGCTAAGCGCAAGCCGAACCGGAATTGCCGCTCGTCGTTTTTGGCACTGGTGATTACCAAGAAATTCCCGCTGCTGCGGGATCCAGTCGGATTATTGAAATGAGGGGCATTGAACAGATTGGCCGCATCTGTGCGGAACTGCAGGTTAAACCGCTCGGTGAGATTGAAGGTCCGGAACAGGCTGAAGTCCATGTTCACCGAGCCTGGCCCATATAATGTGTTGCGACCGACATTGCCATAGACAGCAGACGCAGACACTGGCGCAAACGCAGTGGGGTCATAGAACGGATGACCTGTGCCGACGCCACCCAATTTTTGGACGGGCCCGACCTGATCAGGAGTCTGACGTTGGAACGCGGCGTTCAGCGAGGCAGCTGAGGCAGTCAACGAAAAAGGCTGGCCGTGAATGGCGGCGAAGATGCCACTGACCTGCCAATCACTGAGAATTTTCGTAGTCACGCCGCCACTGCCGGCCCATCGCTTACCTTTCCCGACGGGCAATTCGTAAACATAAGCGAGTTGGAAAATATGTGGTGTGTTGAAACCTGCCGGGGCACGGTTGCGGCGAATGACATTTGGGTCGTTCCAGACCAGCGCGGCCCAACCATCATCATCGGTGAAATCTATGGCCCTGGAGTATGTGTAAGCTCCCTTGACCATCAGCCCGCTCGTGAACTGGCGGTTGACGGAAACCTGAAGCGAGTGGTAATTGGCACTGAGAAAGCCCTGCCAGAGATCGGTTTCCGTGGTGCGCCCAAAGAGAACGTTGAGGGGTTGGCCGGCCTGGCCCGTCCCCGGTAGAGAGGCGTTAACGTTAAGGTCGCCGAACTGGTGCACAGTCTGGGTACCTACGTATCCCACAGATGCCAAGAATTGACCGGGCAGCTTACGCTCGACGACGAGGTTCCACGACTCGATATAGCCGCGCTTCAAAAGGCCGGCACCGGTTGAACGTTCCAGAGCTGCGGTGGGAAGCGTGATGGTCCCACTACTGATATCGATGTTGCTGCAGCAAATGATGGGTATTCCTGTGGAAAGGGAACCGTATGGGGTAAAGCCATCCGGTCCGGCAAACGCGGCCCCGACGGTAAGTGGATAGAATCCGCGTAGGGGTCTCGCCAAGGGCAGGGGATCAACGGTGATGCCGAAGCCAGACCGGATTACGGTATCTTCATTAAGCCGATAGGCTACACCGACACGCGGGGCAAAGAGTTTCTTGCTGGTAGTGACACCAAGGTGCTCGGGGTTGCCGCCGATACCACCAAGCAGGACTTGGTTCGTGGTGAAGTCGTAGCGGTCAAATTGGAAAGCGCCGTTGCGGGTCATCAGCGGGTAATATTCGTAACGCAAGCCCAAGTTGAGAGTAAGCTTGTTGGTAACCCGGTAGCGGTCCCCAACAAACCAGCCGAACTGCCACTCGCGGGCCGTAGCTTTGATAAACTGATCGCTCCTTCCAGCGCCGATATTTGCTCCGGCCTGGCTATTGAGTTCGCCGAAGAGACCGAGCTCAAACTCAGCCAGTGCATTGAACCGGTCAGGAGCAGCCCCTCCGCTCAAAGCCGTTGCACCGCCGCCAAAGTCAAATTCTCCGCGCGGTCCGGCACCGAGTTCCGGCTGCCAGTGGTTCAGGTGATGGTGAACAATGTCGGTTCCGGCACTGACTTGGTGCTTGCCGTGAGACCAGCGGACATTGTGGTTGCTGGTGAAGCTCCAGTCGTTCCGGAAAGCAGGATTCCAGCCCTCGGGATTGCCAATATTGGCATAGCCCGAGATAGCGAATAGAGGAAAGCCGCTGCTGCGGAGGTCCGGGCCGTTCGTACCCGGAATTCCTAGTACGTCCGACCCGATGTTCGTGCCGAAGTCCGGGGTTTTCCCGTATTCGCTCATTCGAGTAAAGCCCACATTCCCGTCGACAACCAATGTCGGAGAAAGCGTCAACGTATGGCCAACAGTGACAAGCTGCACGAGAGAATGGAAGTCACCGAGGCCACCGTCACAGGCACAGTCTCCAATGGCTTTGCCCAGATTGGGCTCACCATGGAAGACCGATTTCATGGCGCTGTACTTGACAAAAATGATATGGCTGGAAGTTCGATTCCAGTCCACCTTGCCATCAAAATTGTTGCGGGTCAGCCGCTGCGTAGCGGACTTAAAATAGTTCGCCGTGTCGCCGGGCAAGTTTGGTGGCGGAACTAGGGCCAAGATCTGCTGAGATATGGCGCTGAGGCGGGCCGCAGGGATCATGTTGGGACAGCCTAGTGCGTTCGTGCAGGCCGAATTGAAAACCGGGCTGCTTGGATTCGATGAGGCAACAAATTGGGTACGAGTGGCGGGGTTGCCGCCCCCGGTTGCCGGATCATAGATCTTGGTCGAGGTGCCGCTAAAGTCTCCTACACGGAGGGCGGCGGTCGGCACGGTTTGTATGCCAGGCAGCGGGCCAGTCGACACTTGGCGGTTGTCGCGCTCGAAAGTCCCATCATAGCTCCCGAAGAAAAACAGTTTGTCCTTCTTGACGGGGCCGCCGAATGTACCGCCCAAGTCGTTAAGGATGCTCTTGCCCTTGCGTGGGCTACTAGCTGCCGTCTCAAAGAACTGCCTGGCACGAAGAGCCTGATCTTCGTGGTACTCAAAGAGAACGCCGTGAAACTGATTCGTTCCGGACCTTGTGATAACAGTAATGGCTGCTCCGCCGGTCATTCCCTGCTCTGGGTCGAAGTTATTCGTGGAGATGTTGACTTCCTGAATGGTTTCGGCCGGCGGAACATAGACGGTGTGGTGCGGCAGCCAAACGAACACATCGGTGGCCCCGTCGACGCGAGTATTGTTGTTGTTGCGATTGGTGCCGTTGATGTTCGTGCTCAAAGCGCGTTCTGGCGTGTCCGCAATCGCATTCTGGAAAACCCCTGGCGTCGCTCCAGGCACGAGATTAATCAGCGTCTGATAATTCCGGTACTGGTTCAGCGGCATGTCCAGAATGGCCTTTGACGTCAATTCCGTGTGCACATCGGTCTTCTCGGTCTGTAGCGTTACCGTGGAAGCCTCCACCGTGACCTGCTCGGATATAGCTCCAACCTGCAGTTTGGCGTCTCCATTCATAACTGTGTTGGCAGTCACGGTCAAATTCGTTTGCGTGAGGGGTTTAAATCCGCTGGCGGTAACCTTCAGGTCATAATTGCCGGGGGGGACGTCTGTGATAGTGTAATGGCCGCTTTCGTCCGTTTCCGCTTCTTTTTGAACGCTTGTCGCTTTATTGATGAGCGTCACATGCGCTTTTGGCATGCCCGCGCCGCTCGGGTCTGTGATCGTTCCGCTCACCGACCCGAACAAGACCTGTGCGTCGGTGCGCTCGACGAATCCCAGCAGGGCGAAACCCAGGACAAATACTGAAAGGAAAACAACCGTCCATCTGTTTCTCAGCATCACCCCAAACCTCCATCTGCGCCCGAACCCAGCGCTTAACCCTGAATTCTCCGGGAAGGAGGCACCTGGTTCCTCGACAAGTTGAGGGGCAAAGTAGCAACGCAAAAAACGCTTGTCAAGCGAATTGTTTTACTTTTTCGAATTAATTGGTGCACAATCTCCGCAGGAAGCCGGAATTACTTCTAGCTGCTAGTTTCGGAATGTTGTCGCTGTCCCCAGAACCGGGAGATTCGGAATGGACCGCATGAAGCACTGCAAATCGTAGCGCGAACGGGATCTGCTGGTCATTGAGGCTCTGCTTCGAAAGCTAGGCCCTCTTTCGCAGGTGGAGATCCGCGAACTCACGCATTTTCAGCGCAGTGCAATCTCCGGCTTGGTGCGGGACTTGCTCAAACAGGAAAGACTCGTCGAAGCCGGGCGGAGGAACAACTCGAGAGGACGCAAACAAGTTTTGCTTGAACTCAACGAAGCAGGTGCGAGAGTCTTCGAAGCTACGCCCTGAACCTTAGCCCTGACCTGGGAGACGGCGGCCACTTCCCTGACGAATTGTGACGATGCGGTCCGCCTGGATTCTGTCCCACGCTTCGCACTCCCCGCTTGGCCAATGCACTGTTATCTCTTCAATCTTCGCATCTTCTCCCAATCCAAAATGAACTCGGATGTCGTTCGCGCTCAAATAGCTCGAGTCTACATGGGCACGGCGCAAAAGTTTTCGCCCCCGCTGCCGGACTTCCACTTTAGCCCCAACTCCGAAGCGATTTCCGTGGACGGCCTCCAATCGAACCAAGAGCCAGTGGTTGCGGTTCAAGAAACGGCTCTGGTTCAGCAAGAGCCGTACTGCACCGTTGTTATTTGTGACCACAATGTCTATGGCACCATCGTTATCGATGTCGCCAAATGCCGCACCGCGACTTACCTCTGACGTGGCAAAGGCGGGTCCAGCGATTGCGCTCATTTCACGGAATTTCTTTCCCTGGCCTTCGTTGTGAAATAACTGATTCGGCTGACCAAACGGGTAGGGGCTTCCTCGTAATGACTCCATTCGGTTCACGGCGCCGTTGGCAATGAACAGGTCAACCCGGCCGTCATTGTCGTAGTCAAACCATTCGGTGCCAAAGCCCGTGTAAGGAAAAGTCGGCAGCAACAGGCCGAATTCCGCTGACGCGTCATAGAAGTTCCCACGCCCATCGTTGACATACAGGTTCGCGCCTTCGTTGGTCAAATTGGTTTTGAAGATATCCTCATCGCCGTCACCGTCAAAATCACCGACGGTCACACCCATGCCCGCCTGCGGTAGGCCGTCAACGCTATAGGCAGCCCCCGCCAGCAGGCTCTCTTCTTTGAATGTGCCGTTTCGCTGGTTGATCCAAAGGTGAGCGGCGGAGCCATCATTGGCGACGTAAATGTCCGGCCACCCGTCGCCGTTGAAATCCGCGCAAACGACGCCCAGACCGGGCCCGATCGCGGCTCCGATTCCCGCAGCTTCCGTCACATCTTCAAACGTCCCATCGCCGCGGTTGTGAAACAGGCGCGCCGGTACCGGCTGGTACATCTTCGGCGTGCAATAATCCCGCTCACCGGTGGGCGCAAAACAGTGCTTGTTTCCCTTCACTGTAAAATCCAAATAGTTTGCGACAAATAGGTCAAGGCGCCCGTCGCGGTCATAATCAACCCAAGCCGCACTGGTGCTCCACCGTGGGTCATCCACACCAGCCTTTGCCGTCACGTCGGTGAACGTGCCATCGCCATTGTTGTGGTAAAGCACGTTGCGTCCGAAGTTGGTGACGTAAAGATCTTGGAAGCCGTCATTATCGTAGTCGCCCACCGCGACTCCCATTCCGTAGCCCACGTGCCCAACTCCAGCTTGCTCCGTGACGTCTACGAACTGGAGCTTCCCGGTTTCGCTCAGAAGATTGCGAAACAGGCGGTTGGCGGGCTTCCAACCCGCTGGAGAGGGAAACTTGGCGTGACGAGGGTCCTGAGCAGGATCAAATGTAGCGCCCTGAATCAGGTACACATCCAGGTCACCGTCGTTGTCGTAGTCGAACAGGGCCACGCCGGAGCCCATGATTTCCGGCATGTAGAACTCGCCCGTCGCTCCGGTGAAATGGTGGAACTTCAGCCCCACTTCCTCGGCCACCTCCCGAAAGAGTGGAACCGGAGAAGGATGAGCGAAAACCGGGCTCGCAAGCTCGCCAGCTAACCCAGAAAGTAGAAGCTCAAGAAAGTCGCGCCGGCCAAATGAGGATCGTTGACTCGACGCT
>Ga0137370_10000686_pt1 | contig 13286 bp, 9 predicted proteins | sample SagtaG_11_FD_104920 | JGI IMG/M metagenome (GOLD analysis project Ga0137370, IMG submission 104920) | Vadose zone soil microbial communities from Sagehorn Ranch, Mendocino, California, USA - Sage1_R_20_16 metaG | ecosystem: Environmental > Terrestrial > Soil > Vadose zone | place: USA... | reverse complement strand
CCCTTGAGCGCGGCGATGCTCGTGATCGAAGGGGAAGTGAAGAAGGATGTTTGTCCCTGATCATACTGGCAACCGATCATGGCGAGATCGGCGCCCGCGAGATTGGCGTCGACGACGGCGCCGGCCGACGAGTACATGATGTCGATGTCCCCACCCAGCAAAGCCTGCACCGCCTTGGTACTCGAACCGATGTAAAGAAGATCGAGGTCTGCACCATGTTTCTGGTACAATCCTGCTTCCTTACCGACCCATAGGACCGTGAAAGTTCCGGCGAAGGCGGTGTAGGCCACGCGCAACTTCTCTGGAGGCGCCGCTCCGAGGCAAAATTTTGAGATTCCCAGAATCAAAACCAGAGCGACAACGACTTGTCGCCTTCTGCGTTCCCCCATGCTTTTGCCTTTCGATTGCCCGGTCGGTTCCCGATAAATCATGTTAACGACGGTTCTGTCAAGATTGCCGGGAGGATCCGGCACGCGCAGATCTCAGGGTTTTTACTTGCGCTTCATCGTCGATCTGCTCTATTTTTACGTCGAATCGTTGCTGGATCGTTTTCTGTCGGTTGGAGTCGAGATGAAAATCAAACTCTGGCGACTTGCCGTTCTTATATTTTTTGGATTTGGCTCTTTCGCACGGGCCCAAGTGGGGAATCCTGAGCTGATCGCTCAGGCAAAGAAAGAAAGGGCGCTCGTTTGGTACACGACGATCTCGGTTCCGGAGGCCAAAGAGTTCGCCGATGCCTTCGAAAAACAATTCTCGCCCATCAAAGTGGAGATTTTTCGTTCCGGGGCCGGGGTACTTGCCAACCGAATCAGCAGCGAATATCAGGCGCGGAACTACCGGGTTGATATCGTGCAAGGGATTTCCAGTCGAGGCGTGATTCCCGCGTTCAAACGCAAGGAAATTATCAGCAGATATAACTCGCCCGAGTACAAATTTGTCGCCAGCGACTTGAAAGATAAAGAAGGTTACTGGAGCGCGATGACCGTAAATACCATCGTGCTCGCTTACAACACGCGAATGGTGAAGCCTGCCGATGTACCGAAGACTTATGACGACCTGCTCAAGCCTATGTGGAAAGGAAAGAAGATTTTAAACGACACGGAGAATTTCGCCTGGTTCGACGAATTGTTGAAGTACTGGGGACGCGACAAGGGACTCGCTTATTTCCGCAAGCTCGCTCAGCAAGATCAGGTGTTTCAGCGCGGCAGCAGGGGCCGGGTTCAACTCGTCGTCGCCGGCGAGTGCCCGTTCACCATCGCCTACGGGCCGCACATTCAAAGCTACGTTACACGAGGCGCCCCGATCGACTGGGTGCCGTTGGAGCCCGTGATCTTTGTCCGCGATACCGTGAGCGTGGCCGGAAAGCCGCCTCATCCGGCTTCGACGAAGCTATTCGTTGACTTCCTGTTTTCCAAGGAATCGCAGTTGAAGCTGCGCGAAATGAACCGCATCCCTTCCCGGATCGATGTCGAACCGGATCCGCCGCGGTTGTTCAGGGGCTTCAAAAGAATCCCTCAGGATATCGAGCAGGAAAATTTGTCCGAGTCCATCAATCTTTTTCGCGAGATTTTCGGCTTGCCGGCCAGTTGAAGCGGGTTCTTGCCGCGCGGACTTGTGCATTGGGCTTGGAACATCAGAGGTCGAGATGAAGAATGAAAAAAATACAGCCTACTGCAGCAGGTTGCGACCGAATCTTGTTTTCTTTTCGGCCCAAAAACTTCTCTTTCGTGCCTCGTTGCTTTTTCTCAGTGTTATCCTGGCTCCAGCATCGCAGGTCAAAGCGGCTACCGCTAGGCCCTTACGGGTTGCCTACCTCAGCACCTCGGGAACGATGGCGCCGCTATGGATGGCGAAGGAAACCGGCGCGTTGATCAAAGAGGGCGTGGACGTTGAGGTGCTATCGATGACCGCAAGCGCGGCGCTGCCGGCGCTGATCGCTGGCGAGCTGGACGCGGTTGAGATGTCCGCGGCGCCCGTGCTCACGGCTTCGCTGCGCGGACACGACGTCGTCTTCGTAGCCGGTCTTCTCAACACCATGATCTGGAATTTTTATGCCAGGCCGGAAATTCAAACCAGCGAGCAGCTGAAGGGTAAAGTGATCGGGACCGACCGTCCGGCTACGCCGATTGCTTACGGCACCCTGGTCGCCTTGAAGAAGCTGGGGCTTTCACCTAAAGACGTCCAACTGTTTCCCATCGGCAGCAGCGCTCAAGTGGTAGCGGCGCTTCATGCGGGTCAAGTTGCGGGCGGAATCGCGGGTCCGCCGGCGAGTTTTCAACTCGATCGCGGCGGCTTTCGCTCCATGGTCAGTTTGTTGGACGTGCCCTACCAAAACGTCGGTATCGTTATCAAGCGCAGCCGCTTCGATGAGCTGAAAGGCGGTCTGGTTCCCTTGCTGCGCGCGCTTCGCGCAGGCATCGAGCGCTACTACAAAGACAAGAGTTTCACCGTGAAGGTATTTGTCAAATACACCAGAGAGAACGACCCCGAGGTGCTCGACAAAACCTACGAATTTTATGGCAAGGCGGGGTTTAGACGAGACCTCATGATATCCGAGCCGGGGGTTCAGGGGATTCTCAATTTTTTGCAAGAAACGATTCCGGAAGCAAAAAATGCCAAGCCATCGCAGTTCTACGACGACCGCCTGGTGAGGCAAATAGACAGCGGGAGACAACCTTAGTCATGTCTGAAAGACTAGCGAACCGAAACTGGATGACAAACAAAAAGATCATTAGGTAATTCCGTTCAAAGGGGAAAGCTTTCCAAACGCGCCAAGCAACCAAAGTAGGCCTGGGTCTGGTGTTTGACTTTGGCGCAGCAATGGCGGTCGCAAGCATCCATCATAGTCAAAGACAACATGGGTCCGTTTTTTCCACTTGACGCCTGACTGCGATTTCCACTAACGTTCACCCAGTCCATAGCTGGGTCGCCCGATCCGATCACATCTTTAGAATCGTTTTACATCAGCCCGGACTGGTCTGCCCCCGGCGTTCTCTTTCCTTGAGTGGTTCAGTAGCGATGCGCGGGTTGAGTTTCAACAAAAGAGTTTATCCCTTCAGCTTATTTTAGGGAGGATACCCATGCTGAAAAAAATCTTTCCGGCGATGGCGATCGCAATTGTAGTGGTGTTCCTGTGCTTCGAGGCGTCGGATCTCATTAGAGCCGCGGACTCAACCGCTACGGCGCTGTCTGGGCAGGTCGGCTCGAAGGAAGAAGGCTTAATGGAAGGCGTATTGGTCAGCGCCAAGAAAGCGGGCTCCACGGTGACCGTCACGGTAGTGAGCGATGCGCAAGGACGTTACAGCTTTCCGCGAACGAGACTCGAACCGGGCCAGTACTCTGTTCGCATCCGAGCGGTAGGATACGAGCTGGACAACCCGGGAGCCGTGGAAATAACGGACCAAAAGGCGACTCAGCTCGATCTCAAGCTCCACCCGACGCAGGATCTCTCATTGCAGCTCTCGAACGGGGAGTGGATCGCGAGCATGCCGGGAACCAAAGAGCAAAAGAACATGTTCATGAGCTGTGTGGGCTGCCACACCTTGGAGCGGGTCGCAAAGTCTCGGTACAACGCGACTGAGTGGCCGCTGATCCTGCAGCGAATGGCGGGCTATGCGCCAGGCAGTACTCCGCTGCGCCCGCAAAGGCGGGTCGGCCGCAGCGAGACCGAAGCAAGTCCGGAAAGACTCAAGACACAGGCCGAGTATTTAAGCACCGTCAATTTAAGTTCGGTCAGCAAATGGCAATACGCACTCAAGACCCTGCCTCGACCCAAGGGCAAAGCAACTCGGGTCATCATCACGGAGTATGATCTGCCCCGCTTCGATGCGGAACCGCACGACGTGGTTGTGGATTCGGATGGAACGATCTGGTACTCGGACTTCGGACAACAATTCTTGGGAAAGCTCGATCCGAAAACCGCCAAGGTGATGGAATATTCTTACCCCGAGTTGAAACCAGGGTTTCCTACCGGCTCGCTCGATCTCGAGCGTGATCAGGAAGGAAACTTCTGGCTCGGCATGATGCTGCAAGCAGGTATCGCGAAGTTCGACAAGAAGACGCAAAAGTTTCAAACTTTTAGTCTCCCCAAAGAATTGAACAACGATGTGGCGCAGATCGCGATGGTCATGCCTCGTTCCCAGCACTTGGATGGTAAAGTATGGACAAACAACGTCGGCCTCAGGGGACTTCATCGGTTCGATTTGCAGTCGGGCCAGATAGAGAGCCTCAATCCGTACCGGAACATACCCAAAGACTTGCCTGACGGCGAACGGCCGCATTCAGTTTACGGCATCGCCGCCGACTCCCAGAACAACCTTTACTTCATGGATTTTTCGAATCGCAATATCGGCCGGGCGGATGCCAAGACCGGCGAAGTCACGTTCTATTCCGTACCGACTCCTGGCTCCGCCCCGCGCCGAGGCCATATGGATTCGCAGGACCGCCTCTGGTTCACTGAATATCTTGGCAATAAGGTTGCGATGTTCGACACGCGGACGCAAAAGTTTGTGGAGTGGGTGATGCCGACTCCCTGGACGGGTCCCTATGACGTGATATGGGACAAGAACGGCGACCTTTGGACGGCTGGGATGACCACGGATCGCATCGTACGGTTGAACACGAAAACGGCCGAACCGATCGAGTACCTGTTGCCACGGACCACCAACGTTCGCAGAGTGGACGTCGATAATTCAACCAGCCCGCCGACGTTTTGGATAGGTAACAACCACGGCGCCGCGATCATAAAGGTGGAACCGTTGGAGTAACGCCGGGCCGGAACGAATCCGCTGATCCGTCAGCTGTTTGCGTGATTTATGATTGCTCCAAAGGCCCGGCTCGACGGAGCCCGGGCCTTTCGTCTTTGAACGAATGCGGTCGGTTCTTTGACGAGAAGAGACAGACGGCACTTCGCGATAATTAAATCTTAGTTTCCCGTGCTATATTGATGAAATGAAAAAGGAACTGATTCTCAGCCTAGCTGATACGCAAACCTATGTTACAACGCTAGACATGCGGGCGAAACAGCTCACCGCCGACATCTTTTCAACGCCGGCGATGATCGGTCTCATGGAACTCACCTGCGTTAGATTAGTTGAGCCTTATTTGGATGAGAATGAGCAGACGGTGGGTATCCACGTGGACGTAAGACACATGGCTCCCACGAAGATCGGGCAGAGCGTCACGGTAACGGCGGAGCTTCTGGAGGTAAAGGACAACAAGCTGCGCTTCAGCGTATCGGCTGTGAACGATCAGGGCGTCAAGATCGGCGAGGGAACCCACCGCCGCGCCTTGATCAGTACCAAGCGATTTGGCGGCGGCGCATAAGTCGTCCGGCCGAAGTTTTACGGTTTGGATGAGAACATTACTCCCGTTCACCTTTCGACGCGCTTAGAGCTTGTCCTGAGCTTGACGAAGGAGCGAACGGTGAGATAGCGGTAACTCCCCGTTAAGTAAAAAAAGAGCGTCGCACGGAGGACGTATGACCATGCTCAAGCTGGAACAGTCGAATCGTATCATCGAGGCCATTTTCTCCCGCGGGCGCGAGCTGGGTTGCCGCCCGCTCAGTGTCGTCGTCGTCGAGCCCGGCGCCAAGGTTAAAGCGTTTCAAAAGGAAGACGGCTCGGCGATGATGCGCTTCGAGATGGCTTACGGCAAGGCATACGCCGCTCTTTCCTTGGGTCGCTCTTCGTCTCTGGTCCGCATCCGAACTGAAGAACGGCCGCTGTTCATGCAGTACGTGATCCGGGCCTCCGGCGATCAGATCTTTCCCGAAGGCGGCGGCATGCTGATTCGCGACAACGATGGCGAGGTCATCGGTGCTGTCGGTGTTACAGGAGACACCCAGGAGCGCGATGAGGAGCTTGCCGCTCACGGCATCCGGGCAGCGGGCCTCAAGACCGACGCGGACTGCGCCAAGCTTGGAGCGAAAGTGCGACTGGAAAACTAGAGATTGGAGTCTTGGAGTGATGGAGTTTTGCAGTTAAAACAACACTCCAGTACTCCAACACTCCAGTCCGTTCACGCCACCCATTCGGACACCGGCGCCTGCGCGTCTTGCAGCGGCTCGCAGATGACGTCCACGACGGCCGGCCCGCCGTGCGAGAGTGCTTCTTCCAGCGTCTTGCCGAGATCGCCCGGCTCGGTAACGCGCCAGCTCTTCACCCCGAAGGCGGCGGCCACCGCGGCGTGGTCTGTGATTTCGAAGTCTACCCCAAAGTAGCGCTTGTCGTAGGCCGACTTCTGTCCCGCCTTGATCCAGCCATACGTGCCGTTGGAGATCACGATGAAAGTAATCGGCAGCCGATAACGCACCACGGTTTCGAGCTCGCCGCAGGTGAAGCCGAAGCTGCCGTCGCCCATCACCGACACGCACTTCACATTCGGCCGCGCGAAATGAGCGCCGATGGCCGCCGACATCGAGTAGCCGAGCGCGCCGTGGGCGCGGTTGGAGAAGAACCGCCGCCCGGTTTTCCGCGTCGGGTAATAAGCCGAGAAGTAGGGACACGGCGTGCCGGCATCGGCGACCACGATCGCGTCCGCATCGAGCGCCCGGGCCGCGTCCGCGACTACCCGCTCGGGCTTGATTGGTTCGTCGTCGGACTGAGCGAGCGCATGAAATCGTCCGAACTTTTCTTCCTTGGCTTTTTGCACCGCTAGGGCCTCCAGCGGCCGCCTCACCGTTGCGAGCGCCTGGTTCAGCGCCGCGAGCGCGAGCCTCGCATCGCTTACCAGCGGCACATCCACGGGATAATTGACGCCCAGCACCGCAGGATCTACGTCCAGATGAATTACCTTCACCTTGCCCGGCGTCGGATGGCGCCAGCGCTCGGTGGTTACCGAGCCGGCGCGGCAGCCGACGAAAATGACCAGATCCGCTTGATCGACGATGGCGCGCGTCTCTGGCGTGCCGCCGTTGGAGCCGACGACGCCGACGGCGAGTGGATGCTCATCGCTGATGGAGCCCTTGCCGCTGATGGTGGTAGCGACCGGAGCGGAGAGCCGCTCCGCAAGCTCGAGAAGTTCCTGCTCCGCGCCGGCGATCACCACGCCGCCGCCGCAGAGAAACACCGGATGGGACGCGCTGCACAGCAGTTCTGCCGCGCGTCCGATGAAGTACGGGTCTGGGGCGATGCGGCGGGACGGATATTGGCCGAGGGTTGCATCGCCCCAGACGTCGGTCCGATTCACCGAGCCTTTCTGCACGTCGAAAGGCAGCGCGATGTGCGCCGCACCCGGCCGGCCGGTGGTCATTTGGTTAAACGCCGCGCGGAAGGCGCGCGGGATCTCCCCCGAGCGATTGAGGACCGTGTTCCATTTCGTGATTGGGCGCATGAGCGCGCCCTGGTCTAGCTCGGTGAGGGTGTACCGGCCCCGCGCAGAAACGGAGATGTCGGTGTTGATGCAAAGCACCGGCACCGACGACTCATTCGCTTCTGCGAGACCCGGAAGGATATAGGTCGCGCCGCCGCCGCTCGGCCCCTCACAGACGCCGACTCTGCCCGAGACGCGGGCATAGCCGTCCGCCATGTAGGCCGCCGACCGTTCGTCGCGCGTTAGGACGTGGCGCATGCCGTGCGGCAGCCTCGCCAGCGCGTCATAAAACGGCAGACTGGTGTCGCCGCACAGGCCGAAGAGGATCTCGACGCCGTGCGCCTTCAGCATCTCGACCACGGCTTCGGCGCCGCTGAGCGTGGCGCCTCGCGCCTCGGCTGATTCTTTCATAGATATTCAGGCCGTTTCGAGTCGGTGTTTCGAAGTGAGAGTAGTCAACTGCGCGGTCCTATGTCAACTATCCGGAAGTTGAAAGAATACTTGATTGGTTGACGACTTTCGTGCGTTTGCCATATCCTCTGAGCGTTTTTGCCGGACGTGATGTTTAGTATCAACGAAACCACAATTTAGCAGGGAGGCAACTTATGACTTCTCTGAAACCGTTCCGTGCCTGTGTCTGTATAGCATTGTTGATCGCGGCAGCGAGCTGGAGCCATGCGCAGGAGCCGGCCGCAGATCTAATCCTTGTCAACGGTAAGATCGTCACCGTCGATGATCGCTTCGCAATTGCCCAGGCGGTGGCTGTCAAAGGCGGGCGCATCATCGCAGTAGGGAAAAACCAGGAGGTCACCAAGCTCGCCGGCCCCGCGACGCAAAGACTCGATTTGCGTGGGAAGACGGTGATTCCGGGGCTCATCGATAACCACGCGCACTTCATACGAGCGGCGGAGCATTGGCACCAGGAAATGCGGCTCGACGGCATTACCTCGCGCACGCAGGCCGTGAAAATGCTTGGCGAGCGTGTGCGTGCCGCTCGTCCCGGCGATTGGATTGTAACCTTGGGCGGCTGGTCCGAGGAACAATTTACTGACGCGCCGCGCGGGTTTCCGCTCGAAGAGCTGGACCGCGTCGCTCCTAACAATCCCGTGGTTCTGCAGGCCGTCTACAATCACAGCTATCTCAACACGGCTGCGTTGAAGGCGGTGAAGATCGATGAAAACACGCCCGATCCGCGCGGCGGCAGAATCGAGAAAGACGCGAGCGGCAAGCCGACGGGAATCGTCCGGGATGCGGGTGGGGTGGCTTTCGTGGCGGCCAAGGTTCCGCTGCCGGATAGAGAAAAATGGATCGAGAACACGCGCAAGCTGGTGGCGGACCTGAATGCGATGGGTCTGACTGCATGGCTCGATGCCGGTGGCCGAGGCATGAGCGCGGAGCATTATGAGTCCTACAAGTACCTCGCCGAGCGCGGCGAGCTCAACGCGCGTGCGTTTTGGACCGCCATCCGTCAACCCGGCACGCCGGAGGAAGTGAACAGAGTTTTGGCGGAGATCCCGCAGCAGAAACCGTTCCAGGGTAACGACACCTTCGACAACGTTGGCTGGGGCGAGTCGGTCTATGCGCCGGTGACGACCCAACTGCTCCGTGTTGAGAGCAACACGAAGCCTGAGGACATGGCGCAGATGCGGCGCCTCGCGCTGGCGCTCGCCGAGCGCGGTCTCTATGTCAATTCACATGTGGAGATGACGGCTGCAATCGACGCTTTTCTCGATGAGTACGAGGCGATCAACAAGGAACGGCCGATTAAAGGGCTGCGCTGGTCGTTCTCGCATCTCGACCAGGTCAACGAAGCGCAGCTCGAGCGCATGAAAAGGCTCGGCATGTCCGCCCAGATCCACAGCCGACCGCTCATCCAGGGCGCGTTGATGCACAAGGTCCACGGCGATAAGGCATGGGAGATGCCGCCGTTTCGCCGAGTCCAAGATAGCGGCATCCATTGGGGACTCGGCTCCGACGCCACCGCGGTGACGACCTCCAATCCGTTCTATACACTATGGCTCGCGGTGACCGGCAAGATGATCGGCGGCGCCAAGGTGAACCGGCAGACCATCACGCGCGAGGAGGCGCTGATCGCTCACACGCGCAGTAACGCTCGCTTCCTCTTCCGCGAAGCCGATCTCGGTTCGATCCAAAGAGGCAAGTACGCCGATATGTTGGTCCTCGATCGCGACTACCTCGCTGTCCCGGCTGACTCAATCAAGGATCTGAAGCCGCTGATGACGATTGTCGGTGGTAAAATCGTGTACGACGCAAAGAAGCCGTGATGTTTCACCGCTTCCTGGGCCACTATCCGCTTTCGCGGAATTGATAAAACACGAGACCACGATTTATTCATCGAATTTCTGACACAGGACTCTAGCAAGGAGGGCATCACCATGGGCGTTGAACCGAGTGCAAAGTTGTTCGAGTGGCGCGAGCCGAAGCGGGGTGAGAAGGCTGGTTTCGGTAAGTGGAAGAATCCTAGGTCGCCTTACGACCTGTTCATGGAAGCGCAGGGCATTCCCATACACAGAGACATCGGCGTTCACAAGGTCCAGGATCTGCCGCTGTCACCGTGGAAACGCTTGGGCGGCCGGGGCATCGCTATCCAACTGCTCGGCACCGAGCACCTGTGGGGAATGTACGTTGTCGAGGTGCCGGGAGCGGGAGCGCTGAACGCCGAGCGACATCTGTACGAGGAAATTTATTACGTCATCGAAGGGCGCGGCACCACTGAAGTCTGGCAGGACGACAGCCGGAAGAAACTGACATTCGAATGGAGCCGTGGATCGCTCTTCGCCATTCCGCTCAACGCATGGCACCAAGTGGTCAACGCGACTTCGTCGCCAGCGCTGCTGCTGGCGGCGACCACCGCGCCGAACATCATCAATCTGATTAGAGACACCGAGTTCGTTTTAAACTGTCCTTACAATTTTCTTGCGCGATTCGACGCCTCGGACGACTATTTTAAGCCGGTCGCGGATATCTACGCAGACCCGGTGCGCGGCCTCGCCATGCGTCGTACGAACATCATTCCCGACATTCTCACTTGCGAGCTACCGCCGGACAACCGACGCGCGTTTGACTACAGGCGCATAGAACCCCACATGGCCGGCGCTAATTTTTACATGAAGATCGCCCAGTACAAGACCGGCCAATACTCAAAGGCCCACAAACATTCCTCCGGCGCCATCCTCGTCTGCATCAAAGGCAAGGGCTACAGTTACACCTGGCCCGACCGGCTCGGCATGCAGCCGTGGCAAGTGGGGCTCGGCAACCAGGTGAAAAGGCAAACCTACGAGCCGGTGGGGATGATTAGTGCCGCGCCCATGAGGGGAGACTGGTTCCACCAACATTTCGGCACTCATCCTGAAGGGCTGCGTCTGCTCGTCTTCGACGGTCCCTACGGACCAGGCTTCCGTCGCCGTGGAGCGCCCGGTGATGATGCCGCCGACGTGGGAGCCATCGATACGCGGGAAGGGGGCAACGCGGTCTCCTATGTGGACGAGGACCTGCACATCCGAAAGACGTACGAAGCGGCTCTGGCAGCTGAGGGAATGACTAGCGGTATGCCGGCATGGGTCTATACGCAACGAATCCCTCCCAGCGGCGAGTCGGAGCCGGGAGGAGTGTAGAGCCAAATACTAAGGTCGCCGTATGGAAGGATAAGAGTCCGCCGATTTAATTGAAACGCCCGAGCTAGAAATAGGTCGGGCCTTTTTTATTTTCGGCTCTCGACCTTGGTTTGGGATGAGATAAGATCAGACCTGAACTAAGCTCAGCGAAGACGACTGGAGATTCGACCCGTTGGAGCTCGTGGCTAGCGAATTGTCCATAAAGAGAGGCAGAAGATTTCAAATGAAAAATTTGAGACGAGAGGAGGAAATCCCATGACCGTACGATTCGACGCGATCATCATTGGCACCGGCCAAGCCGGCCCGGCTTTGGCTGCACGCCTCTCAGACTCGGGTATGAAGGTGGCCGTCACAGAACGCAAGCTATTCGGCGGTACCTGCGTGAACACGGGCTGCGTTCCAACCAAGACGTTGGTGGCAAGCGCCTATGCCGCGCATTTGGCGCGGCGCGCGGCGGAGTACGGCGTCGCGATCGCTGGAGCGGTCAACGTCGATATGAAGCGGGTAAAAGCCCGCAAAGACGAAATCTCGGGCGATTTTAATAAGGGCGTGGAAAATTGGATGCAAGGGCTTGCCCATAGCACCATTTATCGGGGCCACGCGCGCTTTGAGAGCCCGCGGACGGTGCGCGTGAACGGAGAGTTATTAGAGGCCGATAAGATTTTCATCAACGCGGGCGGACGAGCGCTCGTGCCGCCGATGCCCGGCCCGGATCAGGTGCCCTATCTCACCAACTCGACCATGATGGGGGTGGATTTTTTGCCGGAACATCTGATCATTATCGGCGGCAGCTACATCGGCCTGGAGTTCGGCCAAATGTACCGCCGCTTTGGATCCAACGTCACCATCGTTGAGAAAGGCCCTCGCCTCATCGCGCGCGAGGATGAAGATATTTCCAAGGCGATACAGGAGATCCTCGAAAGAGAAGGCATCCTGCTCCGCTTGAACGCGGAATGCATGACCGCGCATAAGGAAGGCGACCGCATCGCTGTCGGCCTGGACTGTGCCGAGGCGAGCCGGCAGGTGGTCGGATCCCACCTGTTGCTTGCAGTCGGACGCGTGCCGAACACCGGCGACTTGGGACTGGACAAAGCCGGCGTGGAAACCGATAAATCCGGCTATATCAAAGTGGACGATCAGCTGCGCACCAATGTTCCGGGCATCTGGGCGCTGGGTGACTGCAATGGCAAAGGCGCGTTTACCCATACTTCCTATAACGATTTCGAGATCGTCGCTGCCAATCTTCTCGACCATGACCCGCGTAGAGTTTCAGACCGCATCATGACCTACGCGCTGTTCATCGATCCGCCGCTCGGTCGCGCCGGCATGACCCGAAGCCCAAGTAAAGGCATCCGGGCGCAAGGCGTTGGTGGCCACTCGGCCGATGACGCGCGTGGCGCGCGCGGTGGAAAAGGGAGAGACCCAAGGTTTCATGAAGGTGATTGTCGATGCGGAGACCAAGGAGATCCTCGGCGCGGCGATCCTGGGCGTGACCGGCGACGAAGTCATTCACACCTTGCTCGACGTTATGTACGCCAAAGCGCCTTATACGACCGTCAGCCGCGCGATGCACATTCACCCCACTGTGTCCGAGCTACTGCCGACCTTGCTTCAAGGATTGCAGCCGCTTGCATAACGCAGACAAGAGTTCATGTCGGTTTTCGCTTCGTGGGGCTTTCGCCGCCGCTACAGTTTTTTCCGTCATGATCCGACGCCTTTCGGCAGAGCTGAGGATTTCCCTTAGAGGAGGAGGCAAGGATGTTTAGCGCTGCGCGTCATCTCTTCATACTTCTCGCATTCGCTTGTCTAACACCAGCGGCGCGGGCGGAACGAATCAGGACTTCTATTCCCGGCTTGAATCTAAATTATTTATCCGTGTTGACAGCGGGCGCCAAAGGATTTTTTAAGGACGAAGGCTTGGAAAATGAAACTATTGTTATCGGCGGTCCGGCGGGGATCGCGGCGCTGGTGAGCGGCGATGTTGATTTCAGCGGCGCGGGAGGCAGCGGTTTACGGGCGGCCGTTAAAGGCGCGCCGCTGAAGGCGATCCTGTATCAGACTGAGAAACCGACCTGGTATCTGGTCGTTCACACCAACGTTACTCAGGTTTCAGACCTCAAAGGAAAAAAAATCGGCGTTTCACTTATTGGCGATAGCGAGGATCGATTCACGACACTGTTTGTCGAACGCGGAGGGCTGTCCGCCAAAGATGTGACAAAAATATCCCTGGGCACGAGCCCGGGCGACAGAATCTTAGCGATAAAGAGCGGCGGGGTTTCCGCAGTCGTGTTGGACCCCGCGGCAACCGTTATGGCGGAACGAGAAGGATTGCGGAGCTTG
>Ga0137370_10000681_pt1 | contig 13328 bp, 11 predicted proteins | sample SagtaG_11_FD_104920 | JGI IMG/M metagenome (GOLD analysis project Ga0137370, IMG submission 104920) | Vadose zone soil microbial communities from Sagehorn Ranch, Mendocino, California, USA - Sage1_R_20_16 metaG | ecosystem: Environmental > Terrestrial > Soil > Vadose zone | place: USA... | reverse complement strand
GCGCGGGGGGAGTCCAAGCGCCCGCCCGAAGTCGTTGCCCTCATGCACCGCGCCGTCGATGACCTGCGGCGGTCGGGGATCCTCGAGCGCGTCCCCCGGGTGGGTGACCGGGCGCCGGAGTTCGCGCTGCCCAACGCCGAAGAGCGGCCGGTCAGCTCGCGAGAGTTGCTGGCGCGGGGGCCGCTGGTGGTGACCTTCTACCGCGGCGGGTGGTGACCGTACTGCAACGTAGAGCTGGCAGCTCTACAGAACGCGCTCCCCGAGATCACCGCGACCGGCGCCACCCTGGTGGCCATCTCTCCGCAGCTCTCGCACCACAGCCGGGAGTTCATCGCCCGACGCCACCTGACCTTCGACATCCTGAGCGACGTGGGCAACCAGGTGGGACGTCGCTACGGGCTGGTCTTCCGACTGCCCGACGACCTGATCGAGCTGTACAAGACCTTCCCCGTCGACCTGCCGAAGCACAACGGCGACGAATCCTGGACGCTGCCCATGCCGGCGCGCTTCGTCATCGATCGGCAAGGGAAGATCCGCTGGCGGGACGTCGACCCAGACTACACGACGCGCTCGGAGCCGGCCGACACGGTGGCGGCCCTGCGGGCCCTGGGAGAATGACAAGCCCGTGGCGGTCATCAGCGTGGAGCACAGCCGGTAGAAGAAGTCGGCGCGGAAGCGCCCCTCGCAGCGCAGCTGCCCAAGCGGCCGGTTCGCTCAGGACGATACAGTTGTAGATGATGGTGCCACGCTCGCTCATCGCGTCCTCCCGTGAGTCAGGCCCCGGCGCCGGTCGGCGCTGTGGAGGCGCGCAGGTCGTCGAAGCGTCTGCGCTGTTTACGGGGCTCGTGCCTACGAGGCTTGATGGTCGGCGACGGCGCCGCTTCGTCCGAGACCTCGACGCAGGAGTATGCCGCACGTCCTTCGCCGCTCACGTCCGTCGCCGAAGACACTTGGGTCCCGCGCTTGAAAATCCAGCAATACCTGTAGTGCTCGGGACGTGACTCGTGACAGATCTCGGCCGTACCAGACGAGGTGATCCGCGGCCGAGTCGCTGTGCTGGTTTGGATAGCCTCCGACGGACGGAAGCAGTTCACCGGCCGGTGCGGATGTCTTCTCGAGCGTCACGATCCCGCAGCAATGGTCGGCGCCGAAGACCTCGTCCATGACGCTCCGCACACTCGAGCGGTTTTCGTCGCCGACCCGAACGAAGATGCTCCCCGACTCGTGCAAAAGCTCACGGCACAAGACTAGGCGGTCTCGGAGATAGGCGAGGGAGGCCTCGCGTGTCTGGTCTCTGTCCTGCGAATCGCTGGATGGCGGGTCCAGGTAGATCATCTCGACCGTGCCCACCATGAGGCCGCCCGCCAAGACGGAATCCATGACGATGCCTGAATCTCCGACGATGAGCCGATCGGTCGAGTCCCCGCCGTGCTGGCAGAGCTCCACCCGCCGGGTCAACGAGAGCTGTGGGCCCACGGAGACTCGCTCGTGGATACCGCGCACGTCCAGCCGGTTCTTGATGAACACCACCCCTGACCCATTAGGCGGCCGACCGACGAAATGGTTACAAGAAAGGGCGACGCCGGTCGGACCGGCGGCTACCTCGCCCCGCGCGCCCTCTCCGATCTCGGGTCTGCCTCGACTTCATTCTTCTTGAGGACGCCGTCCAGGAACTCGACCCGAAACCCGGTCCCGGTAGTTGGATCGACGCCTCGGGCCTCGAAACGACCCGGGCTCGAAAGGGCCGCGCCCAGGTCCCGTCGTGTCTTTGCGTCCAACGGCACGCCGTCAATTCTCACCTGGACCTGACCGTCTTCCTTCTTGACCCGAAATCGCTCGGGCCCGGCTCGGAAACCTACCTTTTGCCCATCGGCCAGGCGGTTCCCGATGCTCACGAGAACATTGCTCGTCTTGGAGAGGAAGGCCTCGTTCGCCTGCTGGGCACTGAGACCATTGAAGTGCACCTCCCGGATCCCCGGGGTAAACCTCGCTAACACATCCGCGACCGAGGGCACCGTTGCGTGGTCGATCGTCACCTCACGGGCCTCGGGAGGACGATCGTCTCCTCGCCACCCGGATCTGATCTCTTCGCGCAGCCGCTGGGCCCCCTCCGCCGGAGACGCTCCGTCCTTCAACTCGCGAGCAAGGCCCTTTCGGAGTCGCTTGACGTCATGCCGGTTCAGCCCCTGAGAGATAGCCGCCGCGACCGTCTCGACGGCGTCCTGTGGAGAAAGCCCCATCGAGACGAGATCCGCTGTGACCTCGACCCCCTCGTCGAGAAGGGCCATCGCTTCCGCTCCACGAGAGGCACCGGCGACATGTCGGGAGAGCCTCTCGACGTCACTCGGCGAGACGCCGCGCGCGAGCGCATCCGCGACCGCCTCGACCGCCTTCTCTCGCGTTCGCGCTTTCTCCACCCGGACACCCTGGCGCTCGGCCCGCTGGATCAGCTCGTGTGCGGTCGCGAGCTCCCTCGAGATTCGTGAGGCCGCGCTGACGATGCGCTCCGGAGGGACTCGCTTGGCGAGACCCTCCTTCACCTTATCGAGCACGGGCCTCATCGGGAGATTGTGCCGCCTCGCCTCCGTCACGACCTCGAAGAGACGGACCAGCTCCTCGGCCCGGACCCCGCGGTCGAGGCCTCGCCGAATCAGTTCGGCCACGTCGCCTTCCGAAACTCCGGCGCGCATTGCTTCGAGTGCCTTCTCCCGGACGAGTGCTTTCGCCTGGGGCGAGAGGTCGGCAGTCTCCAGGGTCCGCGCGAGCTCTCCCTGGTTTGCGATCTCCTGGGCGATCGCCCGGCCGTGGAGCGCAGTTCCCAGGATGAGGGCCGTCAGCAAGACCCGGTGTCTGCGCTTACGTGTCGTCATTCCCTTGTTCGGTTCCGTTGATGGTCACAACGGCGTTCGTGTTCCCGAAGCCGTCGTCACGAAGGCCTTCTGCCGCGGGATCCGTGACCCACCGGGCACCGTCGACGACGAACATGTAGGCGTATCGGCCCGGTTTCAAGGGAAGCGCTCCTGAAAAATACCCGTGCCCCGTCGTGTCAGAGAGGAAGATCTCGTCGCTTCTCCACCCGTTGAAGTCTCCGACGAGCGAGACCCGCTCGGCCCCGGGGGCATGCAGCGTGAAGCGCATGACCGTGACAGGGGGACGAGACCCCGCTGGGATCGGGCTTCGACCGGAGAGCGCCCTCCACGCGAGCGGCGTCACGACGAGCACGAGGCTCAACGCCAGGGCTGACGCCAGATTCCAGCGAAGGGCCCGGGGGGCCCAGAGGCCGGCCCATACCTTCGCCCACACCGCGGACCCCCGCTCGGGTAGACACGCCAGGACCTCCTCGGTGAAGGAAGGAGAGGGCGGAAGCCGCCCTACGCCTTCCAGGAGGGCAGCGGTTTTCTGGTGCGCGGTGAGCGCCCTTCGATTCTCCTCCTGACCGAGCAGCGCGGCGAATTCCCGTTCCTCCCCCGGAGCAAGCTCGCCGGCCAGATGTCCGTCGAGCAGTTCTTCAAATCGTGTCATCGCGGAACCCCTCGCGCTCTAGAAGCCGCCTGAGCATCTCGCGGCCCCGGAAGGTTCGCACCTTGGCCGCCCCCGCGGCGATGCCCAACAGAACCCCGACCTCCTTGAAATCCATGCCCTCCATATGGTGGAGAACGACCGCCTCGCGGTATTTCACAGGAAGCCTCGCGAGCGCCCGCTGGATGAGCGCCTCCCTCTCGCGTCGTTCCAGGGTGGCCGCAGGTGTTTCGCCTTCATCCGGGACATAGGAAGCGTGCGGCTCCCCTTCCGGGCCCCCGGGCATCAAGATCTCCCGGCGCGCCCGCCGCAGCATGTCCTTACACCGGTTCATCGCAATGCGACACAGCCAGGTGGAGAACCGAGACTCGCCTCGGAAATCTCTGAGCGACAGGTACGCTTTGACAAAAGCGTCCTGAGCAATATCTTCGGCTCTCACCGCATCTCCGATCATTCGGTACACCATGTCGTGGACCAGATCCTTGTACCGCTCCACCAGGACACCGTAGGCCTTCCGGTCACCGGCGAGACAGCGAGCGATAATCGCCTTCTCGTCCGCTCGCTCGCAATCTAGCCTCCGCCGGGTTGGCACATGGCCTCCACGCCCCCTGACTCTTCGACGGCCGAGACGCGGTTGTTGTTACCAGGAACGAGCCTCATAGCGTCCTCTCGCCTTTCGTTCCGGTTTTTCGTTCCGGTATTCCGATGACGGACGCATCTCAGTCTCGTGCCCGTGGAATCCCGTATGCACCCCCGGGGAATCGCTGACAGTGATTTCTTCGAGTGGCAAATACATGATTCCCCGAATTGCGGCTTCCCGGTTCGAAGCGCCAAGCTCCGTAATAATCATGCAATAATTTTCACCGCAAAACTTTTCACATCAGACTTCTCACATCAGACTTTTCACACCAGAGGAACGAGAAAGGGAGCCATGCGAGGTCGACCGGCAGAGGGTGTCGCCGTCGGGCTGAGCCGCGCGTTCTCGATGAACCGTGTGTTCTCGGTGGCACTGTTGGCCCTCGTCGTCGGAGGTGGTATCTCGGGCTATTCGGGCCATTTCGGCGGGATCGGCGGCAGCTCACCGCAATATCGGTTCGCCCGCGCCGAACTCGGTCCCCTCACGGCCGCGGTCTCGGCCACCGGCAACGTCAACGCGGTCATCAGCGTCCAGGTGGGCAGCCAGGTGTCGGGCCAGATCAAAGATCTCCTGGTCGACTTCAACTCGGTCGTGAAGAAAGGCCAGGTCGTCGCCCGGATCGACCCAGCCAGTTTCGAGGCGAAGGTCACGCAGGCCAAGGCCGACGTCGACGCCGCCAGGGCCGCGGTCCTCAACCAGCAGGCGCAGGTCGAGCGCTCCCGGGCCGACGTCGAGAACGCGCGCGCGGCGCACGCGGAGGCGCGAGCCCAGACGGCGAAGGCGCAGGTCGCCATGCTCGACGCCAAGCGCGATTTCGACCGGAAGACGAAGCTCTTCGCGCAGCAGCTCATCGCCAAGAGCGACCTCGACACGTCACAGGCGGCGCACGACTCGGCGGGCGCCCAGCTGGAGGCGGCGCAGGCGCACGAGCAGGCGCTCGGGTCCGCCATCCAGTCGGCGACCGCGCAGCTCCGGGTGGCCGAAGCCATGCTCCAGGCGGCGCGGGCGCAGGTGGAGCAGAAGGACGCCGCGCTCAAGCAGGCCCAGGTCGATCTCGATCACACCACGATCCGCGCGCCGGTGCAGGGGGTGGTGGTCTCGCGCCAGGTGGACGTGGGCCAGACGGTCGCGGCGAGCCTGCAGGCGCCGGTGCTCTTCACGATCGCGCAGGACCTGACGAAGATGCAGGTCGAGGCCAGCGTGGACGAGGCGGATATCGGGCGCATCAAGCTGGACGACCGGGCGGCGTTCACGGTGGACGCGTTTCCTGGCGAGACGTTCGTGGGCAGCGTCACGCAGATCCGGAAGGCGGCGCAGATCGTGCAAAACGTGGTGACCTACACGGTGGTCGTGGCGGTCGCCAACCCGGGGAGGAAGCTCCTGCCGGGCATGACGGCAAACGTCAAGCTCGTCGTCGCGGAGAAGCCGAGCGTACTGAAGGTTCCGAACGCGGCGCTCAGGTTCCGCCCCGCGGGCGCCGAGGCCGGCGGGCCGAGCAGGCCATTGGGTGGCGCGCCGCCCTCAACGAAGCAGGCCCGCGACCGTCGCGTGAAGGATCCGCAGCTCGCCGAGGATCACCCGAAAAAGCTCGCCGGCCGCATCTGGGTCCTCGGCTCCGACGGAAAGCCGGCGCCGGTCGAGATCGCGCTGGGTCTCAGCGATGGCAGCTCCACTGAAGTGCTGCGGGGCGACTTGAAGGAGGGTCAGGAGGTCATCGTGGGTCTGGCGGGGGGCGCGGGCCAGGTTGCCAAGAAACCCAAGAGCGAGCGGAGCCTGAGACTCTAGCCATGGCCGGACCGATCATCGCCGCCGAAGGCCTGACGAAGGATCACCGTCTCGGGCCGCACACGGTCCACGCGCTCCGGGGGGGTCACGGTGACGATCGAGCGCGGCGAGTTCGTCGCGGTGATGGACCCTCGGGCTCGGGCAAGTCCACCTTCACGAACCTCCTAGGCTGCCTCGACACGCCGACCGCGGGCCGCTACGTCCTCGCCAGCGCGGACGTCACCGCCTACGCGGGGCGCGTCCTCTCGTTCCGGGACGGCAGGCTTCGCAAGGACGAGCCCGTGGCGGCGCCGCTCGACGCCGAGCGTGCCCTCGCCGAGCAGCCGGTGGAGGAGGAAGCCGCGTGAGCGTCTGGCAGAGCGTCCGCATCGCCATCCGCGCGCTGCGCGTCAACAAGCTTCGGAGCTCGCTCACGATGCTCGGCGTCATGATCGGCGTCGCCGCCGTCATCGCGATGGTCGGCGTCGGCGCCGGCGCTCAAGAGCGGGTCGCCGAACAGATCCAGAGCCTCGGGTCGAACTTGATCGTCGCTCGCTCAGGTAGCGTGACGTCTGGTGGCGTGCGGCTCGGCGCGGGGGGCCAGCTCACGCTCACCGAAGACGATGCTCTGGTCGCCCAGCGCGAGCTCGACAGCGTGCAGGTCGCCGCGCCGGCGGTGCGCGACACCGAGCAAGTCGTGTACGGCAATCAAAACTGGTCGACCGTCGTGTATGGCGTGACGGCCGAATATCTCGAGGCGCGCGACTGGCCCCTTGCGGCCGGTCGGCCCATCGCCCCTGGCGACGTCCACGGCGCGACCAAGGTCGCCCTGCTTGGCCACACCTGCGCCGTGAATCTCTTTGGCGACGCTGATCCCGTCGGCGAGATCATCCGGATCAAGAAGGTCCCGTTCACGGTCATCGGGGTGCTCGACCGGAAGGGACAGAGCACGTCAGGCCAAGACCAAGACGATACGATCCTCATTCCCCTGTCCACGGCGAAAAAGAAGGTCCTCGGTGCGAGCCGCGCGGGGTTCCGATCGGTCTGGGCCATCTATTACAAGATTCGGCCCGGTGAAGACATGACCGAAGCGGAAGCGCAGCTTCGCGTGCTCCTGAGGGAGCGCCACAACCGGAGACCCCAGCAGCCGGACGACTTCGCCCTCCGGAACCTCTCAAACGTGCTCGAGAGCCAAGAGGAGTCGTCGCGCGCGATGACGTACCTGCTGGCCGCCATCGCCTCGGTCTCCCTGCTGGTCGGCGGGATCGGCATCATGAACATCATGCTCGTCTCCGTGACAGAGCGGACGCGGGAGATCGGGTTGCGGATGGCCGTGGGCGCCCGACGCCGCCACATTCTTGCCCAGTTCCTGATCGAGGCGATCACACTCTCGCTCGTCGGGGGCATCGTCGGGATCGTCTTGGGGCTGGCCGGCTCGTACGCCATCAGTTCTTTGGCCGAGTGGCGGACGCTCATCGCGCCGGAAGCGATCGGGCTCGCGTTCGGGTTCGCCGCCGCGATTGGGATCTTCTTCGGCTTCTATCCGGCGCGAAAGGCGGCGCGGCTCGATCCGATCGACGCGCTCCGCTACGAATAGGACCGGGACTCGATGACGAACAACATGGTGGAGGAGGACCCTGCTATGTCTGCAACTCGGGACGAGGAAGCCAAGCGCGGGATGCGTCGGCCCGCCGCCATTACACCTCCGAAGGGAACGCTCGGTGTCCTCACGGCCGGCATGGGGGCCGTCAGCACGACGTTCATGGCCGGGGTGGAGCTCGTCCGCAAGGGTGTGGCGCTGCCTATCGGCTCGGTGACCCAGCTCGGCACCGTTCGCCTGGGGAAGCGCACCGAGGGCCGCTCGCCGCTGATCCGGACGTTCGTCCCGCTCGACACGCTTGACAGCCTCGTCTTCGGCGGCTGGGACATCTTCCCCGACACCGCGTACGAGGCTGCCCAGAAGGCCGGCGTGCTCGCGCCCAATCATCTGGCGGAGGTGAAGGGCTTGCTCAGCGGCATCTGGCCGATGAAGGCGGCGTTCGACCAGGCGTACGTCAAGAAGCTCACCGGGCCCCACGTGAAGAAGGCCAAAACGAAGTTCGACCTGGCCGAGGAGATCAAGGACGACATTCAACGGTTCAAGAAAGAGACCGGGGTGCACCGGCTCGTGATGGTCTGGTGCGGCTCGACCGAAGCGTTCCTGACCCCGAACGAGGTGCACGCCGACCCTGCGAGGTTCGAGAACGCGATGAAGGCGAGCCACCCCTCGATCGCGCCCTCGATGCTCTACGCCTGGGCGGCGATCACCAGTGGGGTGCCGTTCGCCAATGGTGCGCCCAACCTCACCGTGGACATCCCCGCCTTGCAAGAGCTCGCGCGCGAGCACAACGTGCCCATCTGCGGCAAGGACTTCAAGACCGGCCAGACGCTCCTCAAGACGATTCTGGCCCCCGGCTTCAAGGCGCGGATGCTGGGGCTGAACGGGTGGTTTTCGACGAACATCCTCGGCAACCGCGACGGCGAAGTGCTCGACGATCCCGAGTCGTTCAAGACCAAGGAGGAGTCCAAGCTCGGCGTGCTGGAGTACATCCTCCAGCCACAGCTCTATCCGGAGCTCTACGGCAAGCTCTGTCACCAGGTGCGCATCAACTACTACCCGCCGCGGGGCGACGACAAAGAAGGTTGGGACAACATCGATATCTTCGGCTGGCTCGGCTACCCCATGCAGATCAAGGTGGATTTCCTGTGCCGCGACTCGATCCTGGCGGCGCCGATCGTGCTCGACCTGGTGCTGTTCCTCGACCTGGCACAGCGCGCCGGCCTGCGCGGCATCCAGGAGTGGCTGAGCTTCTATTTCAAGTCGCCCATGTGCGCGCCGGAGCTCTATCCCGAGCACGATCTGTTCATTCAGTTGATGAAGCTGAAGAACACGTTGCGCTGGATGATGGGTGAGGACCTGATCACCCACCTCGGCGCGGAATACTACGACTGAGGCCGACGCGCTGATGAGGCCTCGGATCGACGGGGCGCTGCTTGCAATCGTGGCCGAGGGGCTGCTCTCTCGCCTCAGCTTCGGCCTGATCAACTTCGCCTTACCGCTCTATGCCCGACAGCTGGGGTTCAGTCTCGGCGAGGTCGGCACGCTGGTCGCGCTCAACAGCGCCGTGGCCGTGGCGTTGAAGCCCTTGCTGGGCTGGGCGGCCGACCGATTCGGCTTGAAGCGCACGTTCGTGGTCGCGATCAGCGTTCGCAGTCTGGTCTCGCTCCTCTTGGGCTTCGCCAGTGCGCCGTGGGAGCTCTTCGCCATTCGGAGTGCTCACGGATTGTCCATGTCCCTGCGCGATCCTTCGGTCAACGCGCTCATCGTCGAGCATGGTGGAGAGAAATCCGTGGGGTCCGCGTTCGCCTGGTACCAAACGGCCAGAACCGTGGCGGGCTCGGTAAGCAGGGCGCTCGCGGGCATTCTGCTGACGGTCACTGCGGCCAATTACCCGCTGGTATTCTTCGCGGCCTTCGCGCTTTCGGTGCTGCCGCTCTTGGTGGTCACCCGCTATGTGAAGGAACAGCGCGACCCGGGATCGTCGTCTCAGGCCGCGGCGCAGGGACATGACGCCGGGACTCCGGCGAGCGCGGTGCGATGCGGGCCGAAGATCCTGCCCTTCGTCGGATTGGGATTCTTGATTGCCGGCAGCGCCGAGATGCTCGCGGGCCTGTTTCCGATCCTGGCCACTGAGTACGCCGGCTTGACCACGGCCCAGGCCGGCATCGTCTACGCGGTTTCGACGCTCGCCACCCTCGTGTCGGGCCCGATCTTCGGCTGGCTCTCGGACAATGTCAGCCGGAAACTGGTGCTGATGGTGCGGGGCGTCGCCAACACACTCTCCTCCATCCTCTATGTGGCCGCCCCCACATTCGTCGGCGTCGGGGTCGCGAAGACGGTCGATGACATGGGGAAGACCGCCTTCCGCCCCGCCTGGGGCGCCCTGATGGCCGAGGTCTCCAGGTTCGACAAGCGCAACCGCGCGCGCACCATGAGCTGGATGAGCATGGGCGAAGACGCAGGACGCCTGGTGGCGCCCGTCGTGGCCGGTGTCTTGTGGAGCACATCGGGCGTCCCGGTCTTGATGGGCGCTCGCGCGCTGCTCGCCATCGCGACCGAGGTCTACGCCGTGTCCGTCACCCGCTCGGAGGAATCTCGCACGTCAGGACCGTCCGGGTGGTGGGCCATGGATTCCCCGAACCGGCCGTACGAAGGTCCCCCTGTTCCGCCTCAGAATGTTGCGCCGCTGTTCCGCTCACGCGACGCGAGCCTGGAACCCAATGGAAAGATCTCGTTGTGCTTCATCGTCGAAGAGAAATATCGAGGCGAGTCGATGCCATTGGTGATCGCCGATCAGTTGGCGCGATGGGGCCATACGATCGACCTGCTGGAACCACCCGAGACCGTGATGTGTCTCTCCGATCTCCCGAACCAAAGCTACGACGCCGTCGTTCTGAAGACGGTCGCGGGTGGCCCCGGGCTGAGCCTCCTCGAGGCGGCGGAGGCGGTAGGTATTCCGACCATCAATAACTCGCGCTCCATCAGCTTGGTGCGTGACAAGACCATCGCCACGACCGTCGCGCATGCTCAAGGCCTCCCCGTCCCACGGACGTATTTCATCGCCCATCCGCGCCTCCTGAAGAAGATTCCAGAGCACGATTATCCGCTGGTCGTGAAACCGGCCAACGGGAGCGCCTGTCGCGACATTTACCGACTGAATAGTCCTGCCGACCTGGCGACCCTGGAGATCGCGGAGTGCAGCCCCTGTTTCTTTCTCGCGCAACATTACGTAGAAAACGAAGGATACGACGTCAAACTGTACGTGGTCGGCCGAGACGTCTACCCCGTCGCGAAGAAGTCACCGCTTCATCCCGACGCGCAGGTGAAGGAGCAACTCATTCCGCTGACGTCGGCGTGGCGTGAGTTGGCCTGGCGTGTCGGCGACATCTTCGGGCTGGACATCTACGGCTTGGACGTGCTCGAAACACCTCATGGTCCGGTCGTGGTCGACATCAACGACTTTCCAAGCTTTGGGCACGTCCCGGGAGCGGTCAGCCATGTCGCGAATTACATCCTCCACATTGCCGAACAGGCCAAGCTGAAACGCCGTCGCAACCCCGCGCTTGCCGGCATCGCGCGCGGCACGACCTGACCGAGCACGACCGCACCGAGAGCCGAGAGGAGTTGTGATGAAATCCGCATCCACGGAGGATCAGAATGCGCCTCGATGTCCGACACAACCACCGAGGCGGCGGCCTCATCGCCGTCGCCGTAATGACCGCCCTTCTCGCCATCGCCCTCACGCCGGCACGGAGCCTCCTCCAGGGAGCCCCAGGCCCTATCCCCACGGATCCCGGCCTGAAAGTCGCCTTCATCGGCGACAGCGGGAACGGCGCCAATTTCGGACGCGTCCTCGGCCTCATCAGGTCGGAAGGCGCCGCGATGGTGATGCACCAGGGCGACTTCGACTACGCCAACGACCCGGAGGGGTTCTTCGCGACGATCGACAGCATCCTGGGACCCAATTTCCCGTACTTCGCCTCAGTCGGAAATCATGACATCGACAGCTGGGGCGAGGGCTGCTCGAATCGCAACGGATGCTATGCCGCGCTCCTGAAGAACCGCATGGCTCGCATCGGCGTGATACCGGACGACCCCAATCTCAACGATGAAATGTACTCCGTGACCTACAGGGGGCTGAAGATGGTCTTCGTCGGCCAGGAGGGAGCGAGGGCCGGCGACACCGTCTACGCCCCGTATCTTCGGGACCAGTTGGCGACGGACGACCATATGTGGAAGATCTGCAGCTGGCACAGGGACCAGACCGCCATGCAGCTCGGCGACAAGCGCGACGAGATGGGCTGGCGGGTCTACGAAACCTGCAAGGACCTCGGCGCGATCATCGCGACCGCGCATGAGCACAGCTATCACCGGACCAAGACGCTGACGAGCGTTCAAGATCAAATCGTCGATGCTTCGTGTCCCAGCCCCGACACTCTCTGCGTCGCCAGGGGAAATCCGGGAAGATCCTTTGTCTTTGTCTCGGGTCTCGGGGGAGAGAGCATCAGGCCCCAGGATCGCTGCGTTCCAGCGACCCCCCCGTACGGGTGTAAGGGCGAGTGGGCCGCGATCTACACCAGCACCCAGAACGCGACCTACGGCGCGCTCTTTATCACCTTCAACGCCGGCGGCGATCCGCGGAGGGCGCGGGGGTATTTCAAGAACGTCGACGGGCAAGTCGTCGATACCTTCGAGATCAGCGTCGACGCCCGCACGCTCTCGGCGCGCGCCGTGGCACCGTCGCCACCATCGGCGCTCGTCCACGGCAAGGCCCGGCCGTCGAAGGACCTGGTCGAGGTGAGCCTGGCTTCAGGGGGAAAGCGCTAGCCCGTGGACGTGTGCCTGATTCTGGATAACCCAGCTACCCCCGGGCATCCGGTTCTCGGCACGGTACTTCGAGATCTGAGTGCGACCCACGCAGTCCGTCTGCTCGACCTTCATACACTGGACTACCAGAACCTCCCTCATCCACAGGCGTGAGGTTGAGCCGCTGGACCTCCGATCAACTCTCCCATGCGCACGCGAGCGTCGTGGCCCCGTCAGTCTTCTTGTTGAAGTGGGTGTAGAAGCGCTCGAAATAGCCGTGCGGCGAGAGACGTTCTTCCCAGAACCTGCGGCATGCATACTGCAATGCCCCGAACTGCTCCGGCCGCAGCGCGCGATGAAAGGCCAGGAGGCGCTCAGCAAGCGAATCGAGTTCGTCCGGCCTGATCCACACGCAAATCCTTTTCCACTCTGGGTCTTCGTGAAATGGCAGTACGCAGTCGGTATCGACCACAACAGGGATACGCCCACAGCAGAGCGTCTCGTAGACCCGGTCGGAGTAGTTCTCGCTTCCCCGGATGCACAGGACGTAGTCGCTCTCGAACATGTTGTCAAGGAATTCTCGACGTGACACGGCCCATTTGTCTGTGTCCGGAACGCCGTCCGGCTCGAAGACACCGTTCCAGTAGTCCCGGCGCACGACGAAGTTCGTTTTCACCGTCTTCTGCTTCACGAGGCGCCGCAGCACCGCCGCACGCATCCGCCAGCCCACGAACAGATGCGCGCACGACGGCGCGCGCTCAGGATCAAGAGGGCCAATTCCGACACAGCCTAGTAACCTCTCCGCCGCATCGCGTGCCCGATGCTTGAGAGACCAGGGTGCCGCATAGCCGCAGAAGCCGACGGTTGGAACTGGCGTCCACGGTCGTAGCGGCACTCTGCCGCCCTCGTAACGCGCGAGATAGTCATCGACCCATACGGGAATGGCGACTTCGAACCGACCCCGTTGTGACCGGTAGAGGTGCCGTCGTAAAACCCAGGCAT
>Ga0137370_10000674_pt1 | contig 13380 bp, 12 predicted proteins | sample SagtaG_11_FD_104920 | JGI IMG/M metagenome (GOLD analysis project Ga0137370, IMG submission 104920) | Vadose zone soil microbial communities from Sagehorn Ranch, Mendocino, California, USA - Sage1_R_20_16 metaG | ecosystem: Environmental > Terrestrial > Soil > Vadose zone | place: USA... | reverse complement strand
TGCTAATCAAACCCCATAGATTTGGGAGGGCGACGGGCACTGAGACGATCTCCCCGGCCCATGAGAAATGGCGGATGTCTGTAATTGCCCGGAAATTGATACTCACCGGAAAAATGAAATTGAGGATCAGGACGAGCGTCCGCAGGCCATAGATGCTCCACGCCAGCCATGCTCGTCCGGCGTGGAGATAGAGTCGCACGAAAGCCACGAACGACAGCAGGAGCACCCATACGGGCACATGTATCCAGCGTACCAAAGCCTGGTATCGCTCTACCGTCTGGGCATTCAGCATCCCTAACTCGAATGCAGAGACGGCCGCCGCTGCGATCGCGCTACAGGAAAACAACAAATGCACCCAGCTTTCGCGCTGTTTGCACCAAACTGCCAGATACATCGCAGCAAGGGTCAAACATGCCCCGACGTTTATCGACCAGACGACGGTAATCCAACTCATCGGAATGCGGAGGCTGAGCGTTAGTCGCTATCTACTTCGGATTTTTACGGGTGAAGTTTCGAAAAAAAGTTAAAAATCTGACCTCAATCGCCGGGATGCTCCACGGGGAACGGCGCTCAGAGGTCTGATCGCCCTACCGATGCGTTTTTTTTGGCAGGGCTCTTCACGCAGCTTGCTCGCCGTGGCGGTGGCTGTTGGAGCTTCGTCGGTTTGGGTCTCGGGCGCGCTCATCTATGATCCGCCCGGAGCGCTAGCTGACTGATGCGGTCCAGTGGCGATGGGCGCCATCAGGCCCATCAGTGTTAAAGTGATTATCTGGAGCGCTACGACCAGGGCTGCGCCGATTTCTTTTTTCATGCCCACGGTGTGTCGAATTATTTTTCTCATGTTTCTTCCTAACTATTGTGAGGGTGAGTTTGAATCGCGCTCCCCGGGGGTTCGCTGAGGTGTTTCCATCTCGCCATCGTTCTACGGAAACTGGGGGGAGAAGTTTATAGGGCTACTGTGCTGACTGAGCGCGTGATTTTGACCTAGGGCAGTAGGTGGAATGTGTCCCTAGGCAATTAGTGGAGCGCGTAGGTTAGAGTGAATTCCTGGGCGACACCCCAGGCAATGATGAATCGGCGCTTTCAGCGCTAAACAGATTGCGGCGCCGTAGCTACGGAGGGTTTATCTGGCGATCTCAGCTAACAGGAATGCTGAGTCGCGATGGTCTATCTCTTTTCCAGAACGTTGTTGGATCGAGGCGCGACCCACGGTTCGAAAGGCCCTAGATTTTCGGCGGCCCATCTGCGCGCGAATTGCTTGAGCTCGGCTGCATTGTGGAGGTTCAACTTGTGCTTAATTTTTTCGCAGTGGGTTTCGATTGTCTTGCGGCTAAGATGAAATTGCTCGGCTATCTCACGCGGACTGTATGACGCGCCCAGAAGTTGAAACACCTGCATTTCGCGATCGGACAGACGCTCGACGCCATCACGCGAGGCAATCGGTTTTTCGCGCAACATCCGCTGCACCACAGCTGCAGCGACTCGTTCGCTGAAATACAAGTCACCGGTGAGGACTTTGCGCAGCGCTCGCAACACCTCATCGGTTGCGTTTTCTTTCATGATGTAACCTGACGCGCCGGCACGCAGAGCGCGCTCGGCGAAAATCAATTCGTCGTACTGTGACAGGACGAGCACCTTTATTTCGTGATGCTCGACTCGCAACGTTTTGATGAAGTCAAGCGCGTCGCCACCCTTCAACCGTAAATCCAAAACCGCCAAATCGGGTTTGCGGTCGTCCACAAGCTGTTTGGCATCCAAGACATTGTCCGCGACTCCAACGCAAGCGAGGTCCGGTTGGTTGTCGACTAATTGCCTGAGTCCACTGCTAAGCACCGGATGGTCCTCGATTATGACGACGCGCGATTTTTTTTGGCTTTGTTCTTGTGGATTCATGGCAGGCCAAAAACCGCGGGCTACGCCTCCAACGGCATGCGGCAACTGACGACTGTTCCTTTCGCTAGGTTGGATTCCACTTTACAAGAGCCGCCGATACACTGCGCACGATACCGCATGATTCGAAGACCCATCCCACCACCGTTTCCATTGCCGTTCGCTTCGAAACCTGTTCCGTCGTCCTGTATCGTCAGTACCAAGTCATGATCGTCGAAACCTAGATCTTTCTGGACGCCGTGGGCAGCCCCATGTTCGACCGCGTTACGCACCGCTTCCTGCGCGATCCGATATAGTTGGGCCGCCACAGGCGCGCTGATTGGTAAAGATGATGAATCCGCTGTAGCTGTGACCTTGACGCTGCAGTTGTGACTCATATTCGTTGCCAACGACCTAAGCGCCGCTTTCAAATCTCCCACCCCGTCGGCGCCCTCGAGACTGCGCGCAGTAAGCCGCGCTTGTCTAGCGGCCTCATTGGCGAGCTTGGCGATAGCACCCGCCTTGTCGGCTTCGGCGGACTGGTCGGTGCGGAGTTGTTCCTCAAGCAGTTTGGCGCACAACGCGATGCCCACCAGTTGTTGCCCTACGCCGTCGTGCAAGTCATAGGCGATCCGCCGTTGCTCGCGGGCACAACTTTCAATCACTTCACGCTCCAGACGGGCACGCTCGGCAACTTCTCTCTCAAGCAATACCGTTCTTTGCTGCCTCAGCTGTTCAAGTTCGTCGCGTTGCCGCCGGGCTACGGCCTCTGCCTCCTTTCGAGCGGTGATGTCCAAGCTAATTCCTGTAAGCCGCATCGGCTTTCCGTGTGCATCTATCTGGACGCGTCCACGCGAGGCGATCCAGCGCACATTACCGTCGGCTAGAACAATCCGAAACTCCGCATCGTAACCTCGGCCGTTTTCGATCGCTTCCTTCATAGCCTGCCGGACTTTATCGCGATCATCTGGGTGCCAGCGGGAAATTAGTTGCTCCGATGTGATCCTTCCGGAAATAGGAAAACCCAACTGAGCACGACGCCCGGGCGTGACCCAGATTTCATCTTTGTTCAAATCCCACTCCCACATTCCGAGATTGGCGGAATCCGCGGCCAGGTTGAGTCTCTTCTCGGTTATTTTCAATTCACGCGTGAGACGCGCTGCTCGAGCCATGTCGTTACTCAACTCATAACCCATCGCCAAAACGGTCGCCGTGTATGTGAATCCGAGGAAAAATGGGACTTCGACTAGGCCCCAGATCACCAGCGGAACGTGCCACGCCAGAATCGCACCGAAGATCATGCTGCCGCCGACGAGCAAGGCGCGTCGCCGATCACCGCGTCGCCACACGGTGATTGTTGCGTCGACGGAAAAGATAAGCAGCAAAAGCAGACTAAAGTTACTAATCAGACCCCAGGGATTTGGCACGCCGACGGGCACTGAGATCATCTCACCGGCCCATGAGAAGTGGTAGATGTCTGTAATTGCGCGGAAATTAATGCTGACGGGAAAAATGAAATTGAGAATCAGTACGACCGTTCGCAGACTGTAGATGCTCCACGCCAGCCAGCGTCGTCCGGCATGGAGATAGAGTTGCACGAAAGCCACGAACGACACCGTGAGCAACCAGGTGGGCACATGCACCCAACGCACCGATAATTGGTATTGCTCCACCGTCCTGGCATTCATCATAAACAACTCGAATGCGGAGATGGCCGCCGCGGCAACCGCGCTCGAGCAAAACAACAAGTGCACCCAGCTGTCGCGCTGCTTGCACCAGACCACGCCATAGAACGCCGCGAGCGTCAGACACACTGCGGAATTCATCGACCAGAGGACGGTGATCCAACTCATCGGAATACGGCGGCTAATTCCTAATCACCATCTACTTCGGATTTTTAGGGGGAAAGTTTCGAAGAAAGTTTAAAAATCTGCGCGGCGCACAAAGCGTAAAGCCCCGTGGGAGCCACGCTCGTTTAGGGAGAGCGGCGCGCCATCCTTTTTTCAGCGTTATCACCGACCTTGCGTAACAACGACACTCATGAGATGATCGGCGGCAATGAAACACAAAACCCCCCTTTACCGCTGCCGTCATCGTAGTTGATGACGACAAGCTGGATCGCTCCCTGATTTAGAATTTTGAGAACTTCGTACCGAAATTTTCGGTAAGAACAATGAAAGCAAGAAGCGTTTAACAATCTGTGAAATCAGACGGCACTTCTGGTAGACAATTTCAGGATCAGTTCCTGACGACGCGCTGGAGCGTCGTCTTGTCCTGCGCGGACTCTGGAACTGATGAAGAGAAATCACACAAAGCGCTGGCCGAGCTTTGTAAAATTTATTGGCGCCCTGTTTTCGCCTTCATCTGCCGCCAGGGGCGCTCCGTTCCCGATGCACAGGATCTAACACAGGACTTTTTCGCCAAGGTCCTCAAAGGTCGTCTCCTCCAAGGGGCTGATCGTAACAGAGGCAGATTCCGATCACTTCTGCTCACCGCGTTGCAGCGTTTCTTGCACGATGAAGTCGAAAAGCGTCACGCGCGCAAACGTGGCGGCGACTTACGTTTCGTTTCCTGGGATGATTGGATGACGGAGGCGCCGTCCCACTTGTCGATTCCAGAGCTGGAATCGGACAGATGGTCACCCGAAAGAGTTTTCGATGTGCGCTGGGCTGCGACAGTGGTCGAGCGGGCACTGCGGCGATTGGGCGATGAGTGTGAGAAGCGCGGCCGACGACGCGTCTTTGATGTGTTGAGCAGTTGTCTCGCTGCGGAGCGGCAAGATGTATCCTACGCAACACTTGCCAGGGTACTCGGTCTTCGCGAGACGGCAGTGAAACCTCTTGTGCACCGCATGCGTGATCGTTATCGCACTCTGCTCCGGGAGGAAGTCGCTCAAACCGTCGGAGGAGCCAATGAGATCGACGACGAATTGCGCTATCTCTGCGCAGCGCTAAGTGCCGCGAAATAGCTTGCGGAAAAATCGGACTTTCTCGTCTTCGCACGCAATATCGCAGGCCATAGACCAAAAACGTCGCCGCTTGCGAAGATTTTTTTGCCGCGAACGTGCTGATTGCGGCAGAGCCGCGCTGTGTCATCCGTGGTTAAGTTTCTAGAATTTCTTAGGAACTTCGCCCACGGGAATTTTCGGATACGAATACTGGAACCACACAGCGTGCGTTTCGCAGTTTTACGCGAACAATTAACGCCCCGATGAACAAAAATGTTCGCAATAATTCTGATTTTTGCTTTGCAACATTTTAAAGCCGTTCTACTATCCAGTCCCCTATCATGAGTTCACACAGCGGTTCTGTTTCCCTCACTCTCCAGAATGAAACGGGCATCTGCCCAAAGTGTGGATCGGCATCGCGCGTTGGTCGCAGTCTTTGTCTGAACTGTCTTCTCTCGGCGGGTATTGACACCAACGGCGATGGCACGCAGGCCGAGGAAACGCTCGATGACTTGCTGGGTAAAATTGACGGACCCGACACAGATTGGCACTTGGGCAACTATCAAATTCTGGAAGAAATCGGACGCGGCGGGATGGGCGTGATTTATCGGGCCCGACAACGGCATTCGCGCCGCGTTGTTGCGCTGAAGCGCATTTTATCCTGCCACGCGGATTCGCGGGAGACGCTGATGCGCTTCCGACGTGAAGCGCAGGCTGCGGCCAACCTCGATCACCCGAACATTCTGCCAATTTATGAAGTCAGCGAGAGCGAAGGGCTGCCTTTCTTCAGTATGAAGTTCGCCGGCGGCGGCAGTTTGCTCGAAGCGGCTCCAATGTTGCGCCGCGACCCGCGTCGCGCTGTGGCATTGATGGCGAAGGTTGCGCGCGCAGTGCAATACGCACATGTGCAAGGAATTCTCCATCGCGATCTTAAACCCGGAAACATTTTGTTGGACGGCGGCGGCGAACCGCTGGTCAGCGATTTCGGATTAGCAAAATGGCTTCAGCCAAACAGCGATTTGACACGTACACCCAGCATTTTCGGGACGCCGGGCTACATTGCGCCTGAGCAGGTGAACGGCTCAAACGGAAATCTTACGCCCGCTGCCGATGTATACGGTTTGGGTGCGGTTTTGTTCCACCTTTTAACAGGCCGGCCGCCATTCACAGGTGAGCACGCGCTGAAGGTGATTCAGCAGGCAAGTGAAAGGCCCGCGCCGAAACTGCGGAGCGTAGCGCCGGCGCTTGATCGCGATCTGGAAACAATCTGTGCCAAATGTTTGGAACATGAGCCGCAAGCGCGTTATCGCTCGGCCGGTGACCTGGCCGAAGATCTTGAACGGTGGCTCCACGGCCATTCCATTGTCGCGCGGCCTGTTTCGCCGCCGGTGCGTCTGTGGCGGTGGTCGCGACGGAATCCGATCGTTGCGGGGATGGCCGCGCTCTTGTTGGCGCTGGCAACAGTAGTGGGCGTAATGACTTGGAAGGCCGAGACGGCGGCCCGGCCTCCGAGAAGTGGCATTGCAATCCTGCCTTTTGAAAGTCTAAGTCCGGAGAAAGAAAACGCGTTTTTCGCCGACGGCGTTTACGATGGTGTTTTAACCAAGCTGGCGAAGGTTGCGAATCTAAAAGTGATCAGCCACAACAGCGTGGCAAAATATCGTGGCGTGCGCGATAACCAGGAAATCGGCCGCGCTTTAAACGTTACTTACGTACTCAAGGGAAGTGTGCGTCGGGAGGCAGGGAGAATCCATTTGAATGCTCAGTTATTTGATACGCGCACGAACGCTTCCGTGTGGGCGGAGCAGTACGATCGAAACGTGGGCGACGTGTTCACGCTCCAAAGTGAGATCGCGCAAAAGATCGCACGCAAGCTCGGAGCCGGGGTTTCATCCGCCGAGAAAAATGCCATCCAAGAGCCGCCGACCACGGATCTCATAGCTTACGACGCGTATCTGCGGGCGAAAGATCTCATCAACGACATTTCCTTTAGCACGCGACTACGGGAAGATCTGTTCCAAGCCGTGCGCCTTCTTGACCAGGCAGTGGCGCGCGATCCTTCGTTTTTTGATGCCTATTGCCAATTGGCGGGAGCGCATGACCGAATCTATTTCGGTGGGTCCGACCACACCGAAACGCGCTTGAAATTGTCTGAGTCGGTAATTCAGTCGATTCGCCGGCTGCGCCCCGAATCGGGAGAGACTCATTTGGCCGTTGCTCAACATTATTATTGGGCGTATGCGGATTATGACCGCGCGAAGCAGGAGCTGGTGCTCGCACGCCAAACGTTGCCGAACGAGTCGCGGATTCCACTTTTGACTGCCTACATTGACCGGCGTCAGGGTCGCTGGGAGAAATCGCTCGAGGAAATGAAGCATGCGTTGGAGCTGAATCCACGTGATTTTTCGATACTCCAGCAAATCGCTCTCACTTACGAGGCATTGCATCGATACAAAGACATGGCAGCCACGCTTGATCGCGTGCTGACGATGGCTCCAAAAGACATTCCCAGCCGCGTGCGACGCGCGTTGGTGGACCTCGAGGAGCGGGCAGACCCCACACTCTTCCACAGCACAGTTGACGCGATTTTGAAGGAGGACGCGAACGCCTCGCTTTGCTTTGTTAATCCATGGCTCTTTCTTGTCTTGCGTGCACGCGATCCGACAGCGGTCCAACGCGCGTTATCCAACATGACTGGCTGTGGATGCTTTGACGAAAATATTCCATTCCCTGGCGGCTGGTGCGAGGGTCTCCTTGCCAGGTTGCGCGGAGATGAGCCGGGTGCTCGAGCGGCGTTGAATAGCGCACGTCAAGAAATTGGTCAAACCGTACGGAATCAACCTGATTACGCAGCTGCACTTTGTGCGCTTGGTGTCATTGACGCCGTACTTGGAAATAAGGAGGATGCGATTCGCGAAGGCGAACGCGCGGTCGAGTTGACACCGGTTAGCAAAAACGCCATCGAGGGTGCAACGCTCGCCCGATACATGGCCATTATTTACGCATGGACCGGCCAGAAAGATCGCGCAATCGAACGGCTCACTGAGACAACGCACCTTCCCGGGAGCCATATCAGCTACGGCTACGTCCGCCTTCATCCGCTTTGGGACCCATTGCGAGGCGATCCACGCTTTGAGGCAATCGTCGATTCACTCGCAGCAAAGTAACGTTCGTAACCGCGGCCCGGATGCATCTGCGAAGTCTCGCAAGCATCTGTTCTGTCAAGACATTCGGCGAGGACTGCCGCAGGCTCAACCTCCACCGCTGGGCTGTACCGGCTAACTTTCGACCCAAGCTGCTCGAAACCGACACGACACGGCTTTTGATTTGGCGATTGACAGTCATCCAAAGCACTGATAAACGCAAGGTTATGAAATCAATCGAAGCCAAACCCAACGTACGTGTAATCGCAGCTATGCTAGTAACTGTGGCTGTTATCGGTCTCAGCGCATTGGCGATGCACGTGCCCACACAAACGCAAAACCCTGTGGCATTAAAAAGCGTTCAAACAGACAAGGCCACATTGTTCTACGCTGGCGCCCAACCAAGTTGCGCCTGGTTCGTGGAGATGGTTCTGCCGATCAGCGACGGTAAGGCGGCTACTGAAAATTTGAAAGCAGTCGCCGCGACACTCTAAGCCTGCTGATTAGCTGGGGAATAGCGGCGCCAGTCCCGATGTTCTCGGGGCCGGCGGTATTGGGTACTGCCCTGCCAGCGCGCTTCGAACCGCTGTTCTTCACGGTAAGCCGAGATGCCTCGCTTCGCGTCCGGTGATCGCCGCACCCAAAACGATGGACGGCCCAGCGGTCCATCCTACCTTATGACATGGTGTCGAAGGCCATTTACGCGGCGTGGTTTGGAATTCATTTCTTTTTATTAACAGCAGTTTGCCTGGTGGGCATATTCTCGCTGATAGCGGAAGGCTCTACCATCCTACCCTCAGCTTGCGAGAAGTCCGCGCGAGAAGCTGAACTGGTCGCCAGTTGGCTGCTCGCAAAAGAGGCCGAGGCCTCGAATCCGATCCGGCAAGGCATCTCAACGTATCTACATGCCGCTGGTATCCAAGCGGGCTACAGCTTTTTTGCTCCCAACGTACCCAGCCAGCACAGATTGACCTTCGAGCTGTTCTACGATGATGGGCGGGTAGAATACGAGTCGGCCCATGTGCGCAGCGGAGCCGCTGCGCTCCGTGTAAGCAGTTTGTTAGACAGGCTGGCCGAGCAACGCTACGAGCCGATCCGGGAGGTAGTAGTCAAAATGCTCGCGCTGTCCGTATGGCGGGAGCACCCCGACGTGAAAAAGATTCACGCCACTTTTGGATCCGTAAACCCACCTGAGATGAGTGAGTTTGAAAATGGCAAAGCAGAGACATTTCAACCAATGTTCAGCTTCGATTTTAGCCTGCGTGACGAGGAGAAACAATAACAGAAGGAAACGAAGAGCTCTAAATTTAATTATGATCAAATCTTCGTTTCCTACGTTGTCTTCTGTAAAAACCTCTAAAATCCAGTCAAGAACGCCATGACGCCGCTGCGATCGTGGTGGACGCGAGCGCTGAAATTTCTGTTTCCGCCTGAAACCGAAACGTGGCTTGCGGTGTTGCGCGTCGGTTTGGGTCTGCAGGTAGCTGCCTATGCGCTGTTCTTAAGGAGCGACTGGTACTATCTGTTCGCCAGCAGCGGGAAAGGTCTTGTTGGTCGCGAAATTGGCGACGCCATTACTTCTTTCGAAAGCCCGTTGATTCCCACACTTAGCTGGTTGGTTGCTCTCGGTCGCAGCGTTAACATGAGCGAAGAAACAGTGCTCAGCATTAGCTGGGCCTGCTTATTATCGGCGGGCTGTTTTTTATTGTTAGGACTTTTCTGCCGTCCAGCGGCCATTATTGCCTGGTTTCTTCACCTCTGTGTCGCTGAAAGCGGAGGGTTACTGGCCTACGGCGCTGATAACTTTATGAGCACGGCACTGTTTTACCTGATGTTGTCTCCACTGCCAGACCGCTATTCTTTTGATCGGTGGGTAGTACAATCAAAACCAAAGAATCCGCAGCTCTTGGGTTTTTGGCGGCGCGTCCTACAGGTGCATCTCTGTTTTGTTTATTTCATCGGCGGCCTGGCAAAATGTCTCGGGAGCGGTTGGTGGAACGGCTCCAATCTGTGGCACTCTCTGACCCGGCCGCCTTTTAACCTCGTTTCACCGGACATTCTTGTTCGATTCCATTACGCCTTGCCTGTGCTTGGAATCACGATCTGTCTCCTTGAGGTGAGCTATCCCATTTTCATTTGGATGAAAAAAACTCGTCTCGTTTGGTTGATTTGTATTTTGGCGATGCACGCTGCCATAGGATTAATGATGGGGCTATACCTCTTCGCGCTTGTCATGATCGTAATGAATGTGGCAGCATTCGGTATTCCATATACCAATGGCTGCGCAGACGGCTTCAAGGAATAGCGATCAATGACGACGCGGCTTGTTGATGTCTTGACAGGCAGGAGCGAGTTGCCGCAAGATCGATAAAAGACTGCGGCTTATGAACCCCAACGTTAGAAACCTTTTCCTGTGCGCTACCGCGATCGTCATCACGAGCTGCGGCACTGCAACTTTTACCAAGACCGGAAGCGATACGCAGATCGAAAGCCTGCGCAGTTTTCATCTTGCGTTTATCAACGAGTTCGCCGTTCCCAAAAAACGTTTCCATAGCGCGGCGTTCGACGCGAAAGTAAACCAAGGAAACGCCAAGTTTCAGCAGGCCATAGCAAATGAGCAGTTCACCGCACGTCGTCCGGTTCTGATTGATCTCAAGGCGCAATTCGATGCCGACGCAGCGCATATACGAAGCAAAGCCAGTCGCGGCAAAATCACTCCCGCGCTGGCGACCGAGATGAAGAAAGACGTTAACAAGATTTACGATCATGCCCTCGGGCGATAAAAAGAAACGCAAGAAATCTTCGGGTGAAGAGTCGGAGCTTGATTCGGCACTTGATCAAGTCGGCGACGAATCGGCCGCGGCTGCAATAAACGAATTTCGGGATTTGCTCACGCAAGCAAAAGGCGACACTACTGAGCTGGTGCGGCAAAACGCGAACGAACTGGAACAGCGTCTCATCCTGTTAAAGCAAGGGAAGATTGATAAAGAAGACTTCGATTACTTCGTGGAAAACCAAAAGCGCGATCTTAGGGTCTTTATTGACAGTCAACCAGCGCAAGTGCAGGAACGCGCTGAAAACTTGACGCTGCACGTTCTAGACCTAGCTGCGACGCAAGTTGTGCCGGTGTTGCTCGCAGCAATCTAGCTGCAGCTTTTAGGAAAACCGACGATTGCTGCAGTTCTGAAATGCGTGGTTCCGCATTTCGCGCGACGTGCTTTAGGGGTGTGAGGCGTCTTCGCATTGCTTTCAACTCAAGGCGCGAAGGTACAACGCGAGGCGAAAACACGCGCGCCACTCTGAAAGCTTGGCGAAACTAATGAAACGCGCGTCAGCGGTGAACGCGCTTCAAGATCTCACGCAGGCGATCGTGCGGCAGCGCTTCGACGCGATGATTGTCGCGTCCAGTCATTGAGTGGTTATCGATCAATGCATTGACGACCGCTTCTTCGGTGGCCTGCACCACCCCTGCGAAAAGCGGATCCATGAGATCGTTGGGAATCGCCTGCACGTTATGCGTGAGTTGATCGGAGCTCGCGGCATTTGGATTTGCAGTTGAAAAAGCAATGAACAAATCGCCGGAGCCATTTCCAGAAATTGTTCCTGTTCGGGCAAGACCAAGCGACACGCGACGCGAAAGCCGCTTCAATTGGTTCGGCAACAGGGGCGCGTCGGTCGCAACCACCGCGATGCACGAGCCGCTTTCTTTCTTATATACTTCGCCGGGAATTTCTTTGCCGATAGGTGCGCCCGCGATGATGAGTTGCGGACGCCGACCGAAGTTTGCTTGCAGAAACACGCCGACAGTGTACGCGCGCGCGACTTTTTGTTTGCCGGGGCCAGCGTCCCCGGTTGCAGCAACGGACACGACACGCGAAGCGGTCCCGTTGCCCCCCTTAAACTCGTAACAGATCATACCGGTCCCGCCGCCGACGCTTCCCTCTTCGATTGCGCCGCCGTGCGCGGTATCGAGCGCTTGCCAAACGTCCTCGGGTTTAACATGGAACCCATTAATGTCGTTGAGCCAGCCGTCCCATGTCTCCGCAACAACAGGCAAGCTCCACCAGTAGCCGGTCGTATCCGGTGCGCCGTGTTTAATTCGCCAGGCAATTACAGCGTCGCGCGCGATTCCAACGCTGTGCGTGTTCGTAATGATGATTGGCCCTTCCAAAAACCCACTTTCTTCCAGCCAGGCTGTGCCGGTCATCTCGCCGTTGCCATTCAAGCTGAAATATCCAGCGTAGACCGGGTCGTTGAGAGAATCGTGCCCGCGCGGAATGATTGCGGTAACGCCGGTGCGCACGGGGCCCTTGCCAACTTCAAGTTTTCCTTCGCCGCTGATCAACGTCGTATAGCCGACTTCGACGCCAGGAACATCAGTGATGGCATTAAACTTTCCCGGCGTGCCTTCAAACGGAATTCCCAGCTCGCGCGCGCGAACGATTTTCGCCTGGGTTGGCGGGAGTGATTTAATCGGCTCGCGCGCGGAGGCAGCGATTACGAGAGCGAACAGGAACAAGACGATGGCTTTTATTTCCTTGTCCATTTCTCCTCGGCGAAGGTTTTCCATTCGCCTTTTTCCTGCTGACGAATCAACGACGTCCAGGTTTTCTTTTTTGGATCGAAGGTAAACTTATTCGTCAGGCCACCATTTCCGAACTCGAATTCAATCGCGAGGAGCTTATCGTCAATTTTGCCCCGACCGAGCTCGGAATCTTTTCCGCCGAACACGTCAACCCAATGGCAAACATAGGTCTTGGCCGCCTCATCGAAGCCGATGAACACGAATGCTTCGTACTCCGGTTTCGCGTCGGCAGCGCCGTAGTGAAACTCGATGAACTGATGATTCAGCACCCATTCGCAATGCACGCTCGTTTGTTTAACGCCGCCTTTTCCCATCTTTCGCTCTACTCGCCAATCGCCGACAAACTTATCGAGGAAAGGATCGCTCAGTTCAGGCGGCGGACCGGCAGCAAATACTGCACTGGTCGCCAGTAGCAGCGAGAGAATAGTTGTTCTTGTAAACATCGGAAACTCTGAATCTGTGATGGTTTTCTATTTTCGTCCGGCAATCAACGCATTTAGATTACTGCCGTGAGTTACGAGGTCTTCGCCAGAAAATATCGACCCCAGACTTTTGACGATCTGGTGGGGCAGGCGCATGTCTCACGCACGCTGAAAAATGCGGTCGCGCAAAATCGGCTCGCCCACGCCTATCTCTTTGTCGGGCCGCGCGGCATCGGCAAAACATCGACTGCCCGGATTTTGGCCAAGTCGCTCAATTGCATTAAAGGCCCGACCATCACGCCGTGCGGAGAATGCGATAACTGCCGGGAGATAGCTGCCGGCAACAGTCTGGACGTCATCGAGATCGACGGAGCGAGCAACAACAGCGTAGAAGATGTGCGTCAACTGCGGGAG
>Ga0137370_10000670_pt1 | contig 13406 bp, 7 predicted proteins | sample SagtaG_11_FD_104920 | JGI IMG/M metagenome (GOLD analysis project Ga0137370, IMG submission 104920) | Vadose zone soil microbial communities from Sagehorn Ranch, Mendocino, California, USA - Sage1_R_20_16 metaG | ecosystem: Environmental > Terrestrial > Soil > Vadose zone | place: USA... | reverse complement strand
GGTATTTCCGGGTTCTGACGATGGCGAACCGCTGAGGTAGCGAAGCCCGGTCCAACGCGCCAGACTTGAGATCTGGTGGGCCGCAAGGCCCTCGGGAGTTCGAATCTCCCCCTCAGCGTTCTCCCCGGGGCCGTCTCCGCAGCCGGACCCATCGGGCCTAACCCAAGAAGGCTGAGATTGTCGACCTCGGCGTTCGAGTCCGTGGAGGAGCCGCTCCGGACGATCGAGCCGGCCCCGGATGGAGTCCGGTCCCTGCCTCATTCGACCGGCTGCGCTGTTTGGCTCGTGCCCTTCGCAGGGAAGACCTGGACCGTCTTGATGTTCACCATCTCGAGGAGCCCGTAGCGACTCAATTCGCGGCCGATGCCGCTGTGCTTGACGCCGCCGAAGGGCATCCGTGGATCCGATTTCACGACGCCGTTGACGAACACCATGCCAGCGTCGATCTGCCGCACGAATCCCCCGGCCCGCTTCAGGTCCTGGGTCCAGAGGCTTGCGCCCAGCCCGAACTCGGAATCGTTCGCTTCACGCACCGCGGCGTCGAGGTCCGGTACAGCGAGGATCGGCGCGACAGGACCGAACGTCTCTTCACGCAGCACCCGCATCGTCCTCGTGACCCGGCTGAGCACCGTCGGCTCATAGAACCAACCGGGACCGGGAAGGCGCTTTCCACCGACTTCGACGCGGGCCCCTTGGCGGACCGCGTCCTTCACCTGGCCATCGACCTCCTCCCGCTGGGCCTCGTTGACCAGAGGTCCAATGTCCGTCGTGGGACGGAGGGGATCCCCGACGCGGAGGGTCCGGACTTGCTCCACGAACCGCGCGGTGAACTCCTTGGCGACGGAGTCCACGACGAGGAACCGCTTGGCGGCGATGCACGACTGTCCTGTGTTCACGAAGCGGCCGGCGACCGCCCCTTTCGCCGCGGCGTCGAGGTCCGCGTCGTCCGCGACGATGAACGGATCCGACCCGCCGAGTTCCAGGATGGCCTTCTTCAGGTGCTTCGCGGCCTGTTGCGCCACCTGCACGCCGGTCCCTACGGAACCGGTCAGGCTGACGAGGGAGACGGGCGAATCGATCAGGGCCGAGGCCGTCGACCGGTCGCCGACCACGACCTGGAACGTGCCGTCCGGAAACCCGGCTTCTCGAAACGCCTCCTCGAGGTTCAGAGCCGATTGCGGCGATGCGCTCGCGGGCTTCACGACGGCCGTGTTGCCGGCAATGAGCGCGGGGACGGCGAAACGGACGATCTGCCACATCGGGAAGTTCCACGGCATGATGGAACCGAGGACCCCGCGGGGTTCGAACGCGATGTACGCCTTCATCGCTTCCGTTTCGACGGGCTCGGGTTCGAGGAACCGCGGCCCCTCTTTCGCGAAGACGTCCGCGGCCCACGCGCACTTCTCCACCTCCGCGTTCGCCTCGCGGATGACCTTGCCCATCTCCAACGTCATCGTGCGGGCGTAGTCGTCGCGGTGTTTCCGGAGGATTTCCGCGAGGTGCGAAAGGTAGGCGGCCCGGTCGGTCGGGGCGAGACGGGACCAGGTGCGGAAGGCGATGCGGGCCTTTTCGACGGCGGCTCGGACCTGCGCCACGGACGCAATCGGATGGGTCGCGAGCGGCTGCCCGGTCGCGGGATTGATGACGGTGATCGAACGAGTTTGCGCGCTCGGCTTCTTCGGTGACGGCTTCCTCGTGGGACTTTTCTTCGGGGTCACGCGAAATCCTCCCACGCGGTGCCACGGCGTGCTCGCTCAATATCCTTTGCGGGCTTCGACTCCGTATGGTTGGACGGCCTGCGTCGGGACGCGAAGGAACCTTAATATCGACCCGAGCAATCAAAGCGGCCCGTGCGTGGGTGGCCCAGCTTGGTCAAAGGCGCAGCGTTGAGGTCGCTGTCCCGCAGGGGTTCGCAGGTTCAAATCCTGCCCCACGCATCTTCGATTGGGCGCAACGCATTGGCGCTGCGGTGACGATCCAATTCGATCTCCCCACGCCAGAGTCATTGACCGACGAGCCAACCACGCGCATCCGCCATCAGGATCGCGAGGGTGACGACCGCGGACTCGAACGTCCCGGCCCGCGCGTTGGCCAAGGCCTGGGTAACGCTCATTCGCTCGACCGCCTGAATTTCGTCGGGATCGGGGCGGCGTCCCGTCGGATGGCAGTCCCGCGTGAAGAACACGTGCAAGGTCCCCTCCAGGTACGCGGTGAGACTGTTCCCCGCGAACATCTCGAGAAGACGTCCGGCTTCGTAGCCCGTCTCCTCCAACAACTCGCGGCGCGCGCACGCCTCCGGAGATTCGCTGTCGCGCGCGGTGCCGCCGGGCAACGAATGGGCGATCCGTCCCAGGCCGTGACGGTACTCTCGCGTCAGGACGATTTCTTTCTCGCTCGTCACCGCGAGGATCGCGGCGGACGTGCCGAGGTGCATCCGGATCCAACGTTTGTGAGTGCCGCTAGGCAGCACGACCTCGTCCTCGGAGATGGGAGGCCATGCGTCTCGGATCCGTTTCGTCGCGACGGTGTGGGGTTCGGGAGCCATCGGGTTACACGAAGCGGCCGGGTTATGCGAGTCCAATACTTAGGGCCGTCGCAGTCACGCGAGCCATGGACGGATCCCAAGAACGCGAGTATTCGCGGTGGTTCACCCCATGGACTTGATATCGTGCGATTCGATTGTGGAGGCCATGGCAATCATCCAGGACATTGGCCACCTCATCCTCCCGGTGGACGACATGCCCAAGGCCCTCGCATTCTACCGTGACTTGCTGGGATTTCGGGTCGTTGGGAAAGGCAGCCCGGTCTGGACGGTGATCGAGGCGCAGGGAGGGCAGGTGACTCTCTGGAGCACAGACAAACTCGCCAAGGTCTCGTATGGCCCCGACGGAGAGGACACACCCTTTGAATTCCACGTCGAAGACTTCGAGAAAGCCGCCGACCTCCTCGAATCGAAAAACATCCGCGTGAAACGGTTCTCGACCAGCGCGGGCATCGTCTGGGACCCCTTCGGGAATGCGTTCCGGGTTCACGACCACCGCGAAGGATGAAGTCGAGGGCAGAAAACGGAACCGGCGGCAGGTGTCGAAGAACGCCCCGCCCGCCGTTTGGCCATGGATTTCGAGGTCGCAACCATTATTATGAGCGACCCAGGTATGCGCGCGATGCCCCTCAGGTTCTGGAAGAAGGAGAAGCCCGAGAAGGGGAAAGAAGAGAAGGCAGACGAGAAAAAGGAGAAGGAAGAAAAGAAACCGACGCCCGCCGCGCGTGAGGAAAAGGTCAAGCCGGCGGAACCTGAGGTCAAGAAGGCGGAAGCAAAGAAGCCGGAGGCCAAGACGCCCGAGGCCCAGAAGCCCGAGACGAAGGCACCTCCGCGTCCGCCGCAGCCGGGCGAAGTCGAAGCGGCAGTGAACGAGGCCCATGCCGCGATCGTGGAGACCGGCCTGACCGTTCCCCAGACCCGGACCGTGTTCGCGAAACGCGCGGCCTCATACCCCGGTGGCGAGGCCGCATTCCTCGCGGATTTCCGATCCACGCCGCATCGAGCCGTCACCCGCGTACTCGCCGACTGGCTCGGCTTCCATGTTCCGGAAGTCTTCGAACCGGACACCCTCCTCGCCGACGTGAACTTGCGTCTGAGCTCATTCAAGCTGAGCGTGCAGTTGAAGGATCTGACGTGGCTGGACAAGGAATTGAACCTGAGGAAGGCGAAGCTCGTCTTGGGCGACCAGGAGAAGGTCGTGCGTTTCAAGGACGCGCGCGATCTGGTGAAGTCCGTGAACGAACTACTCGCCCCGAAGAAACTCGCGTTCCTGGAGCTCGAGACGTGGGCCGACGACTATGCGTTCCTGATCGTCCGCGAGCCACGATGGGACAAGATCGCGAAGAACGCCTTCGTGATCGTGAAGGCGGACCAGACCGCCAATGACGGTGAATGCGGCGAGTGCGGCGCCCCGGTCGGCAAGTATTGGAGCGACTGCCTGAAGTGCGGCGCGGTGTTCGGCTAGTCCTTTTTTTCCGTCTTCTTCGCCGGCTGCTGCGGCTCCGGGGTATCGATCTTCAGCGAGTCCGGGCCGCCCGGCTTCGTCCGCAGGATCGGCATGGGATCGTAGAGCTTCTCGGGCCACTCGCGACGCTCGACGCGCATCCCGCAGTGCGGACAATTCTTCGCGTCCAAGTGCTCCTCGTTCCGCGTGAAGAGCACCTTGCCGTCGCAGAACGGACAGTGCAGGGTCCGAGGTTTCCGCATGATCCGTTTTGCGAAGACGGACACTTGGCCTTCGCGGAGATCCGGGGCCATCGTCCTCAGACGAAAGCGCGGCCCGTTATGAAGGTTCCGTCACGATTTGCAGGGAATCGCGGGTTCGCATCTCCTCCCGGTAGAACCCTGCATCGGTCCCATCCGCAAAGAGTCAAATGGAGCCGATGCTTGGGTCGTATCGTTCATGCAAGAGTTGGCTCTCCAATCCTACCATGACTTCGATGGCGCCTTGTTCCGCACCGAAGCGGGTTGGTCCGTCCCCGCAGGATACGGGTCCGTTGACGCGGAAGAGCGTGTGGCTCGGACGCGAGCGGGGATGATCGACCTCAGCGATCGCGCGAAAATCGCACTCACAGGGTCCGAACGAGTTCCGTTCCTCGATGGACTCGTGACCCCGGACCTGAAGGTCTTGACGCCCGGAACCTCGGCTTACGCCTTGCTCCTCAACGAGAAGAGTCGTGTCCTCGGAGATCTCCGAGTCTACGTGTTCCCCGATTCGCTCGTCCTCGATATCGAAGCGGCACAGAAGGACAGCGTCCTCCGAATTCTTGAGAAGGCTCGCGTGAGCGATGACGTGGAGTTCCACGACATGGGCATGGCCGGTCACATCGAGGTCCTCGGGCCGAACGCGGATACCCGCATCGCGGCGGTCCTTGGCGTCGAAGTGCGCGGATTGTCTCGAGACTCGTTCTTGACGGTCACATCAGGCCGCTTGTCGACCTACGCCGGCCGCGTCCAGTCGACGGGAACGATCAGCTACACGATCTGGTCCCCGAACTCAAGCCTCTATGATGAATGGGAGAAGTTTTCTCGCGCGGGCGTCTCTCCGATCGGGCGGGACGCGTTGGAGCTCCTCCGGATTGAGACCGGCATTCCGCGGTTCGGCTCGGAGATGGATGAGAACACGCTCGCGCTCGAGGTGGCCCCGGAGTCGGCCCTCAGTTTCACGAAGGGATGCTACGTCGGCCAAGAAATCGTCGCGCGTGGGACGTATGTCGGCCAGGTGCGACGAAAGCTGCTCGGGCTGCGCGTGGACGGCGACCTCGCACCGGTTCACGGCGATCGGGTGTCGAACGACGGACGCGAGGTGGGCTTCGTGACCAGCGCGGCTTGGTCTCCGTCCCTCGGTCGCGTAGTTGCCCTCGCCATCCTCCGTCTTGACGCCGTTTCGCCACAGGCAACTCTGTTCATCGATCGTGGGGGCTGGGCGTTGCGGGCCCGGTTGTCCCCGCTACCATTTTTGTGAATACGTCGATTCGAAATTCGAGCCTCTAGCCTGCGTCGGGCTCTTTAGCCTAACTTTGGAACAACGCTTAAATCCTCATTGGCCCACTCCCCTCTGCCCGAATTTCGGCAATGGAGAGTGCCGAACCGGGAAATAGGGGAGGAGAGAGATTTGCGAGCAGATGTGTATCAGCGTGCCTCAGCGCTGTCGTTGGCGATCGTCCTTGTGAGCGTAGTGTTGGCGGCGTTCTTCGCCGCGCCGGTGACGGGTACGTCACTGACGCCGTCGCCAATCATCGACAATTCGGCGCGGGACGTGCTCATTCGCACGATGACCGCGTCCGAACGAGTCGCCTTCGCAAATTCCGGTGTGATTCCGATTGTTGACTACGGGGCGTTCGTCCTCGCGACCGTTTCCGGACAAGCTTCCGTTTCACTCCAATCCAAAGGCATGATCCTCCGCACATTGACGGATCGATCTACGTTGTACTTCGGTTCTGCATCCTTCGATACCGCGAAGGCGGAGCCGGCGATCGCGGACAACCTCCGGATCGCGTCCTATCCCGCGGGAACCGCGGGCCTGTACCTCGTCCAGTTCAAAGGACCCATCCTCTCCAGCTGGGTCGACGGTCTCCGCGCACAAGGTGTGCGTGTTTACAATTACGTTCCCAACTTCGCCTTCATCGTCCAGATGAGCTCCGAACAGGCGAAGCGTGTTTCCTTCTCTCCCATGGTACAGTGGGTCGGCGTCTACCAACCCGCATACCGGATCAGTCCCCTCGTCTACGAGAATTTCAAGGAACCGACCCTGACTGACAAGATTCCGTTCACGATGCCGACCGGTAAGTCCGCGCCGACGAGCCTCTCCCTCTCCGCCGTCGCCTCGACGGGCGGTTCGGGCCTCACTGCATCGGCCGATTTCTTCGGCGCCGTCGGTGGCACAAATCCCGCGGCCAAGAGCGGCCCGAGTTACGATCTCAGCGTGTTGATCCTGAAGAATGCGCCCGCGAGCACGTCCCGATCCCTCGGGGCGATGTCCCACCGCATCTACCAGACGATGAGCGCGGGCTGGTTCGAACTCGTCCGAGTTTCCGTGGACGCGTCGAACTTGCCGCGTATCGCTTCCATGCCGGGTGTGTATTGGGTCGAACCGTTCTATCGGCCGCATGTCCTCGACGAAGTGTCGGATCAGATCGACGCCGGGAACTACGTCCCGCAGCTGACTCCCGGCTACCTCGCGTGGCTCAACACGACGGGGTACAATGGCCTCGGCGTCCGCGTGGCCGTGGATGACACCGGCGTGGACACTGGCGTCGACGACCCGAACGTGAACGGAGACATGCATCCGGAACTCGACAACCGCGTCGTCGCGAACCTGTGGTACGGATCTCTCTCCAACGGCGCGGACGGCTATGGCCATGGAACGCATGTGTCCGGCATCGTCGCAGGCAACAACTCCCTCGGCACCATGGACCCGAACGGGTACCTCTGGGGCCTCGGGATCGCGCCCCTCGCCGGCATCATCAACCAGCGGATCTTCAACAGCTTCGGTGGCTGGGAGAACCCGAGTTACTACTCCCTCGGCTCCGACGCGCTGAACAACAGCGCTTCCGTCAACAGCAACAGCTGGGGCATCTCGGACGGCGGCGCTTATCTCATCGACGACATGATCTACGACGGCCTCGTGCGCGACGCGAACATCTTCACGCCGGGGAACCAGTCGCTCATCTTCGAATTCTCCGCCGGCAACGCCGGCTGGGGAGGAGGCACCCCGATCTATCAGAGCACGGGGAGCCCCGGAAACTCCAAGAACGTGATCACGACCGGCGCCTCGTTGAACTTCCGGCCGACGGTCCCGCCTTCGGGTACGTGGCCCGCCGACGACTTCAACGCCTCAATCGGGTTCAGCAGCCGCGGCCCGACGGCAGACGGCCGGATCAAGCCGGACATCGTCGCTCCGGGCGGATGGATCGCGTCCGCGCTCTCGAGCCAAGCGGCCCCGAACTGGTGCTGGCAGAACATCGACGCGTACCACATCTACTGCGGCGGGACGAGCATGTCCGGCCCGATGGTGTCCGGCGCCGCGGCCCTCTTCGTCCAATACTTCCGCACCACCCAGAACGCCGACCCGAGCCCCGCCATCACGAAGGCCGCTCTGGTGAACGGCGCGGTCGACATGCCCCCGGTCGCGAACCCGTCCTTCGGTTCCTTCTCTACGGGCCCGATCCCGAACATGGACGAAGGCTGGGGCCGACTCCACCTCGGGAACGTGCTCGCTTCGACGGGCGCTCATTTCTACGATGACCAGACCGTCTCCCTGGCGACGGGAGACACCCACTCGTACCAGATCGCGGTGGGCATCGTCGATCAGCCGGTGAAGGTGTCCGTCGCATGGACCGATGCACCTGGGACCCCCGGTGCCGCGACGGAACTCGTAAACGACCTCGACCTGACGGTCACCGCGCCCGATGGGACGATGTACCTGGGGAACAACTTCGCGGACGGCGCGAGCGCGCCGGGCGGGACCCCGGACTCGAAGAACAACTTGGAGAATGTATACATCTCGAACCCCGCGGTCGGCGTCTACACGGTGACCGTGACCGGCGTCAACGTTCCGTCCGGACCTCAGGACTATGCGCTCGTCGTCTCATACGGCGGCGGGCCCACCCCGGTCGGCAACGTGTTCTGGAACCAGGGCACCTTCATGTCGTCCGCCCTCGCGGGCCTTGTCCTCATGGACAGCGACCTGAGCGGCACCTCGACGGTCGCCGTGACCAGCGATACCGGTGACGCCGAGACCGTCACGACCTCCGAAGTCGGAAACGCCTCCGGTGTGTTCCTCGGCTCGATCCAACTCACGTCCTCGGCAAGTACCCCCGGCGACAACTTGCTCAATGTGGTGAACGGTGGCACGATCACTGTCACGTACGATGACGCGAGTCCGCCCGGGACGAAGACCGACACGGCGACGATCGACGACACGCCGCCGGTCATCTCCGCGATCAACACGTCGAGCATCACGCACAATTCGGCGAGGATCGATTGGCTGACGAACGAAGCGGCCACGAGTTCGATCCTGTACGGGACGACGACCCCGCCGAATGCGACGGGCGTCGGCGGATTCGGCTTGACCCACGGGCTCACGCTGAAGGGCCTCACGCCGAACACGACGTACTACTTCGAAGTCACGGCGACGGACCAGGCCGGCAACACGGCGGTGGACAACAACGGCGGAGCGTACTACAACTTCACGACGCTCCCGATTCCGTCCGTCCTCCTGCTCGACGACGACTTCGGCCAGAGCTTCGAGACGTACTACACGCTCGCCCTCTCCGGGGTCGGCCAAGACTTCGAGTACTGGGACATCGCGACGCAGGGCGTCCCCGCCCTCACCGATCTGGCGAGCTTCAAGGTCGTCATCTGGTACACCCCCAGTTGCGGGGTCATGTTCCAGTCCCAGACGATCCTGACGAGCTACCTCGATGCCGGCGGACGTCTCATCGCGATCGGCCAGGACATCGGTTACTGCAGCAACTTCATCTCCGGACCGTTGTACGGCTCGTACCTCCATGCATCGTACGTGACCGACAACGCTCCGACGCGGCACGTGGTCGGAGTCGCCGGCGATCCGATTGGCGACGAACTCGACATCCAGATCGCGGGCGGCGACGGCGCCAACGACCAGTTCTACCCGGACGTGGTCGACCCGATCGCGCCGGCGGAGACCGGGGCCCAGTACGACTCTGGCCCCGCGAGCCGGTCCTCGATCCTCCACGTCGACACGGGAACCTACCAGGTCGCCTACCTCGCGTTCAACTTCGAGGCGATCAGCACCGGCCCCGACCGGCAGAGCATGATGGACCGGCTCCTGAGCTGGATCATCCCGCCGCCGTACGGCGTGCGGCTGTCGCCGAAGACGCAGTCGTCCGAAACCGTGCCAGGCACGATCGTCTCCTACGACTTCAAGGTCGTGAACCGCGGCGTCGCGTTGCCGCAGGATACGTTCAACCTGGCCTGGAGCTCCGCTCCGTTCGCCTGGCCGACGTCCCTCTGGTACGCGAACGGCTCGGCCGTGACGGACACGAACGGCGACGGCGTCCCGGACACGGGACCGATTCCGTCGAAGGGAACGATCATCCTGACCGCGACCGTGAGCGTGCCTGCGGACGCCGTGGATAGCAACGCGGACGTCGCGAGCATCGTCGCGAGTTCGGTCACCCTCCCATCGGCTTCGTCGGCGATCAGCCTGACGACCCTGATCCCGTCGCCCGGCGTCTCGGTGGCGCCCGGGCCGTACTTCAAGGTCACGCCGGGACAGGCGGTGACCGCGACGATGAGCGTCCGGAACAACGGCGGGCAGCCGGACGTCCTGAACATCGTGGCGACATCCCAGAGCGGCTGGCAGGTCTCGCTTCTCGCGTCCGACGGATCTCCGTTGCTCGACACGAACGACGACGGCATCCCGGACGTCGGCACTGTCACGGGCCTTCAAACCGCGAGCTTCGGTGTGCGAGTCACCGTCCCGGCGGAAGCGACCCCGGGCACGATCGACCTCACCGTCATCGTCGGAAGTTCCGTGCGGGATGCGAATGCCACGGGCAGCTCGAACGTCGTGTTGGAGTACTACGGACCCGGGCCTGCGGACTGGCCGACGTTCCACAACACGAACAGCCGTCGCGGCTCCTCGCCCAACGTCTTCGGGCCGCCGATGACCCAGTTGTGGACCGCGGGAGGGAACCTGGCGGCCCTGTTCTCGGGCCCCGTCTTTGGGGAGGGCAAGCTCTTCGCCACGAGCCTGGACCAGTTCGTCCGCGCCCGGGATCCGTTCTTCGGTACGACGATCTGGTCGCGATTCCTCGGCGACGACACGGGGATCCAGTTCTACACCGGAATCCCGGTCGTCGCGAACGGTGTCGTGTACGTGATCATGTACACGCTCAGCGGTGGCTACCTGTACGCCCTCGACGCGAACACGGGAGCCACAATCTGGACCGTGGCCGGATTCGACTTCAACGCGCGGATCCCGCTCGTGTACGCCGATGGAATGGTCTTCGGCGAAGCGCGCGACGGACGGGTCTTCGCCCTGGATGCGGCGACCGGCGATACCGTCTGGACGTACCAGACGAACGGCCTCTTCCCATGGGGCGGTGCGACCGTCGCGGCAGGCACGGTTTGGGTGAGTGCGCTCGATCCGAGCGGCGTCTCGACCGGATACGCCTTCGCGCTCGACGAGATGACGGGCTCGCTCAAGTGGTCCTTCGCCCTCGACGGTTGGGGCGGCTCAGCGCCGCTGTTCGCAGAGGGGAACGTCTACATCGGCTCGTTCAACCAGGCCACGTTCCCATCGACGGGCACGTTGTTTGCCCTGAATGCCTTCACCGGGACACTGATCTGGTCGACCCCCGGCTTCGGCGGGTTCTGGTTCGACACCCCGGCCTATGACGGGACGAACCTCTACGTGGGCTCCGTGAACGGCGCCTTCCAAGGCGTGGACGCGTCGACGGGTGCGGTCCTCTGGAGGACCTTCACCAGCGGAGTCATCTTCGGCTCGGTCGGCGTCGGGAACGGCTACGTCTATGGCACGTCCACGGACGGCAGCTTCTACGTGCTGGACGCAGCGAGTGGGGCCATCGTGGATTCGCACTTCCTGAGCGGCGCGGGAGCGCTCTCGTCGGTCGCGATGGGCAAGGGCTACGTCTGGATGGACGACGCCTCCGGCACGGTCTATGCCTACGGCGCGCCCGGCGCGGGCGTGATGGCCGCGATCGAGGTGGTACCAGGGAACGCGAGCGTCTCCGTCGGATTGGCGGCGCTGTTCAACGCGCAGGCCTACGACTTGTACGGCAATCCGAGCCCCGGCGGGCCGTACTCGTGGAGCTCCGTGAACGGCCTCGGGACTACGGTGCCCCTGTCCGCGAACGGCGACCAGGTCCTCTATGTGTCGGGCGTCCAGTCGGGCACGGACAGCCTGCACGTCGCCGCGGGCGCCTTCAGTGCGGAAGCAACGGTCACGATCACGCCGGGAGCTCTCGATCACGTCGACGTTTCTCCGGGCGTCGCGAGCGTTGTTGCGGGCACGACGATGTCTTTCAACGCGGATGCGAAGGACCGCTACGGGAACACGATCCCCGGTGGGACCTTCGTCTGGAACACGACGGGCCCCATCGGGACGAGCGATGCGTCGGGGCTACTCACCGCCTCCACGCAAGTGGGCATCGGATTGGTCACGGCTACCACAGGGTCGATGACCGGCACCGCGATCGTGACGATCGTGCCGGGTGCCCTCGCTTCCGTCGCCTTGCAACCGGCGACGGTTAGCCTGGAGGCCGGCTCGAACCTCGCCCTCCACGCGGAAGGGTTCGACCGGTACGGGAACGCGATCTCCGGGCTGACGTTCGGGTGGGCGACGACGATCGGGAGCGTCGCGCCGATCGAGACGGGCTCCCCGGCCGCGGTCCTCGCGGCCGGCTATCTCGCCGGATCCGGGAACCTAACGATCTCTTCGGGCGGGATACCTCTCGTCGTCAGGGTCGTTGTGACGCCCGGGCCGCTCGATCGAATTCAGGTCGTCATGCGCGTCGGCAGCAGCCGTTTCGAAGGCCCCGTCGACATCCCGGCTGGCGCGGAGCGAACGTTCGTGGCGGAGACGACGGACCGGTTCGGCAACGCGATTGCAAACGTACCGCTCCTGTGGAGCGTGACGGGCGGCAGCGGGACGATCACATCCAACGGCGCGTTCACCGCGTCGACGACGGTAGGAGCCGGCTCCGTGATTGCGATGTACGCGAACGGGATGACGGGCAGACAAGAGGTCACCATCGTCCCGGCCACCCCTGCGACGGTGGACATCGGTCTCACATCCACGAGCGTAGCGGTCGATTCTAACTCGGTGATTGTCGCCAAGGTCCTGGATGCGTACCGCAACGCGAACCCCGACGGCGTGGTGATATGGACGACTACAGGTACGGGCACCATATTGTCGCTCACCCCGGACGGCCGTTCCATCCTGTACCACGCACCCGTCACGACGACCCCGGCGTCGGTGCAGATCACCGCCACGATCGGCGCGGTTTCGCGGGCGATCAGCCTGACGATCGTCGCAGGCCCGCCCGTGGGGATCTCCATCGACTCGCCGGCGACGACCGTGGCCATCAGTGGGACCCTAGCCTTCGGCGTCGTCGTGACCGATCAATTCGGCAACGCGGTGACCGGGACGACGATCGCTTGGCAGGCCACGGCTGGCACGATCAGCCAGCAGGGCGTCTTCAAGGCACCCTCGGAACCGGGATTGGTCGTCATCACCGCGAGCACCGCGGGCCGGCAGAGCTTCGTGGTGATCGAGGTCACGTCGGGCGCGCTCGAACAGTTCTCCCGGCAGGCGACCTCGGCGACTTCGCTCGCCCTCATCTTGGTAACCATCATCGCGATCGCGGCGGGCGTGTTCCTGTTCGTCCGCTACCGCGAGGCCAACCGGGAGTTGCGAGAGATGCGGAAGGGCGGAGGCGGCGGAGACGGCCCCGAGCCTTGAACGTAAACCGGAGGGCTTCGGCCCTCCCCTTTCCTTTTCTCCGATGGCGGGCGGACGCCACGTTCACATAGCGTAGTCAGTCGGAGGAAGTCGCTGTGGCCCTGATTCGGTACGCGGCGATCAGCGTCGTTCGGAGTCGCCGGCGGACCATCACCGCGATGATCGGAGTCCTCCTGGCGGTCACGTTCGTCTCAGGCACGTTCATCGCAATCGATTCGTCCACGCGGGCGACGCTCGACGCGTTTCTTACCAATCTCCCGTCGGACACCGATTTCGAAGCCCGGGCCTCGGCCAACGGTACCCAGCTGCGCGAGGCGGTCGAGGCGATCCCGGGAGTCGCCCGAGTGGCCGTCACACGTTTCACAGGGATCGGCAAGGTCGAATCGAGTGCGG